>JAEEGL015952566.1_pt1 | contig 10776 bp, 12 predicted proteins | sample 9134231 | NCBI WGS metagenome assembly JAEEGL01 (sample SAMN16246548, study PRJNA631951) | gut metagenome | biome: gut microbiome; feature: rumen; material: fiber-attached | host: Bos | place: Iran: Karaj | collected 2018-10
AGATATGGCAAAGAAAGTAGTTGCAACCCTTCAGACTGGTGAAGGACGCTCATGGAGCAAATGCATCAAGATGGTTCGCTCCGAGAAGACTGGCGCTTACGTGTTTGAGGAGCGCATGGTCCCCAACGACAAGGTACAGGATTGGCTCAAGTAATCTGAGTCCGACCAACAATATTTGCCTGTCCTCCTGCTGGAAAATCAGCAAGGAGGACAGGTCTTTTTTTATGGAAAAGGCACCGGCTCGTCATTGAGAATTAGAGGTTTTTCATTACCTTTGTCGCCTGTAACAAATCATGGGATGATGGATCGAGACAAATATATCTTCACGCTCGAAATGGCGGTGCGGGACTATGAACTTGATAGCGAGGGCATCGTCAACAATGCCATATATCTACACTATATGGAACACACGCGACACACCTTCGTCAAGCAGGAGGGAGTCCCCTTCGGCAGCATGACGAGCGATGGCCTGGTGCCTGTGGTGCGTCGCATGGAAATCGACTACCACGTTCCGTTGCGCACGGGCGACGTGATGCTCAGTTGCCTGTGGATTGAGCGAAAAGGGGCACGTTTCATCTTCTATCAGGACATCTTCAGGAAAGATGACGAGGCACTGGTCGCCAGTGCCGTGGTGACCATCGTCTGCATGGAGAAGGACGGCCGTATCAATCGTGGTGACGGTCTGGCTGCCCATTTTGCCAAATATCTGGACCGCCATGAGCAATAACGGATTCACGGCATTGACCTGGCGCATCGCCTTTGCTAACCTGCAGGGCATGGGTGTGGACCTCGCACGCAAACTGCTTGACGTGGTGGGCAGCGAGGAGCAGTTCTTTGCCATGAGCGAGAAGGACCTGCGCCAGCTCACCCGAGGCCGCAGCAAGATGTATAGTGACAATTATCGTCGTGATGTCTTGCAGCGGGCGTTACAGGAAGAGGCGTTTGTCCGTGAGCATGGCATATCCGCCACCTATTTTACCGATCAGGGCTATCCTCGTCGCCTGCTGGAGGCTCCTGATGCTCCGGCGATGATTTTTACTTTGGGTCGTTGTGACCTGGAGAGTCCCCATGTGGTGAGTGTTGTGGGGACGCGTCATGCCACGCAATATGGCATACGTTTCTGTGACACGCTCATCGGCGACCTGGCTCAGCGTCTTCCCGACTTGGTGGTGGTGAGCGGTCTTGCCTACGGCATAGACATCGCAGCCCACCGTGCCGCCCTCAAGCATGGCGTCCCCACGGTGGCGGTCCTGCCTCGCGGGCTTAACCACATCTATCCCGCCTCACACCGCAACGACGCTGTCGCGATTGCCAAACGCGGAGGCATGCTCATGACCGACTACACCAGCCAGGATCCAGTCCAGAAAAGTAATTTCCTTGCCCGCAACCGTATCGTGGCAGCGTTGAGCGACTGCACGGTGATTGTCGAGTCGGCAGGCTCTGGTGGCGCTCTCGTCACGGCGTCGCTCGCTATGAGCTACAACCGTGACGTGATGGCGGTGCCTGGGCGCTGCGGTGACGAGTTCTCCACGGGTTGTAACAAGCTCATTGCTACCAACAAGGCTGCTCTCATCACCGGTGCCGATGATCTGATGGCAGCCATGCGCTGGGAGGGCGCCAGCAAGGCGCCACAGCAGCTGGACTTGTTCCCCCAGTTGACCAAGGAGGAGCAGGCGGTGGTAGATGTCATCCGCGACCGTGGCGAAATCCACCTCAACACACTCGCCGATGCGCTGCAGCTGCCGGTGTATAAACTCATGAGTACTTTGGTGGAACTTGACTGCAAGCAAGTCATCGCAACGCTGCCTGGTTGCCGTTATACTCTTGTTTAGACTTTTTAACGCTTTGTTCCTTTGCGAATTTATGGAAAAGCAGTAACTTTGATTTTTCTTTTATAATCCCAATTGAACTCTAAATTACAGAACGATATGAATACTGATAGAATCCCCGACTCAGAGTTTATCATCAATGATGACGGCTCGGCATTCCACATCCATGTAAAGCCCGAACAGCTGGCAGACAATATCATCGTGTGTGGTGATCCTGGACGTGTGACCATGATTGCATCTTATTTTGACACCCGTGAATGGGAGACCTCTAGCCGTGAGTTCCATGGTATCGGCGGCACCTACCACGGCAAACCTGTCATGGCGTTGTCCCATGGCATCGGTCCTGACAATATCGACATCGTGATGACCGAGCTGGACGGTCTCGCCAATATCGACTTTAAGACCCGTACTCCTCGCGCTGAGCACCGCACCCTCAATATCGTGCGTATCGGTACCTCGGGCGGCCTGCAGCCTTATGTCCCTGTAGGCACTCCGGTCATCGCTTCCAAGGCTATCGGCTTTGACGGTGTCATCAACTATTATGCTGACCGCAACAAGGTGGCCGACCTTGACTTTGAGGAGAAATTCTGTGAGTTTGTAAAATGGAACCCGTTGTTGGCTAGACCCTATGTCGTTGATGCCGATCCGTGGCTGGTCGAGAAAATCGGGCGTGACGACATGGTGCGCGGTTACACCATCTCGGCAGTGGGCTTCTATGGTCCCCAGGGCCGCCGCGTTCGCCTGGATCTGGCAGAACCGGAGCTGAACCGCCGCATCGAGAAATTTGAGTATAACGGAGGCCACATCACTAACTATGAGATGGAGAGCAGCGCTCTGCAGGGCATGGCACTCATGCTGGGTCATCGTGCAATGACCGTGTGCTCGATTATCGCTAACCGCGTGGCTACCGATGTCAACCCCAACTACAAGACGGCAGTCGAAGACCTTGTCAAGACCGTCCTCGACAGGTTGACAGAATAATCGATAAAAAGAATGATTACAGTAGAGTCTGCTTCTTAATAGGGGCAGACTCTACTTTTTGGGGCGGGCAATCGTCAAGTCATCGTTGGGGTTGTGTTGTGTGGAAATTAAAAAAAATCTTAAAACGGTAGTTTGGATATAATATTTTACAACTATGTTGCGTTATCAATGTGTAAGATTTTTAAAAACATTATTGCCTATGCACAGAACGACTACTTCAACAAACAACGAAAAAGACGTTATGACATCAGTAAACGGTCCTAAAAAGACCACCATTGAGTTCCTGAAACAATTTGCCAGGGCTTACCAGTATAACGTCGAGATGCCGAGAGGGTTGGAGTTGATGATTTTGAATTAAGATAATCGTCCCCTCTCTCGAAGAACAAGAAGCCTTCCCGCCATGAACGGGAAGGCTTCGTCACTCGATAAGGCTGGTTTTTTTGAATCATCAACGACATTGTTGTTGCTCATGTCGTGATAAAATTGTAAATTTGCACCCATCAAGAAAGAATGTCATGAAGAGTAATTTTGTAAAGCGTATCTTCTCGGGCGCTCTCTATATAGCGTTGATTGTATCGGCCATCTTGTTGCTCGACAATTCGCCGGTCATGTATCTGCTGTTGTTCTCCCTGTTCATCGTTCTGGGCATCGGCGAGATGATCACCATGGCCAAGGATGACGCTTCCCAGTCCTGGCTAGTGAATATCATTGATATGCTGGGCGGCGTGGGCCTGTTCGTGGCATTTTACATGCACTATGAGGGCGCGACGATGCTGTCGCGGGCGTTGTGGCTGTTGCCGATTACCGTCTACTTGTTGTTGCGCACCATCGTCCAGTTGTACCGTCCGCAGCAGAATGCGCTTCACAGTCTGGAACGTTCTTTCTTCTCGCTGGGCTATGTGGCATTGCCCGTTGCCTTTCTCAATGTGATTATGAGCATCACCGCTCCGCGTCTGCTGCTGGGCATGTTCATGTTCATCTGGCTCTATGACACGGGCGCCTATTGTGTGGGTGTGCTCTTGGGACGCCATCGTCTGTTTGAGCGCATTTCGCCTAAGAAATCTTGGGAGGGCGTTATCGGTGGCGTTGCCGTGTGTATCGCCGGTGCCTACCTGACCTATTACCAGCCACTTCTCAACAATTTCTTCCAAGTGCCTGACTTGACCATCTGGGTGGGCCTGAGTGTGGTGGTGGCAGTGTTCTCTACCTTTGGAGACCTGGTGGAATCGCTCATCAAGCGCACAGTCGGGGTGAAGGATTCAGGACATATCCTTCCTGGACACGGAGGCATCCTGGACCGCATCGACAGCCTGTTGCTGGTCGCTCCCGCTGTGCTCGTTTACCTGATGCTCATCGTTCCCAATATTTGATAGTTTCCATGCGTCGGCTCATTCCTTTCTTGCTGCTGGTGTGGCTGTTGGCGCTTGCTGTTGCATGTGGTAAGGGCAACTCCCAATCACAGGCCCAGCATCAATTGCCCGATACGCTTACCGTGGGTACGCTCTACAGTCCCACGGGCTTTTTCATCCTCAAGGGTGATACGATGGGCTATGATTATGACCGCATCTGTGACTTTGCTCGTTCCCATGGCATCGTTTTGCGCTTTAAGGTGGCTCGCAGCATGCCGGCACTGCTGGAAATGCTCAAGAAACGTCAGGTTGATGTGCTGGCGTGCGAGATTCCGGTCACTGCCGAGTACAAGTCCCAGGTGTTGCATTGTGGTGCCGTCAACGAGACCTATCAGGTGCTGGTCCAGCATAGCGGCAAGGGAATGATTTATGACGTGACGCAACTCATCGGCCAAGATGTGTTTGTTGAGAAAGGCTCTAAATACGAGTCCCGGTTGCGCAACCTTGATAATGAGGTGGGCGGCGGCATCAACATCCACACGGTTGAAGGGGAAGCGGCATTGCCCACTGAATTGATACAGCGCGTATCACGGCGAGAGATCGGTTTTACCATTGTGGACAGCGATATTGCCCAGATGAACTTGACTTACTATGACAGCATCAACATCGGCTTGAGGGTGGGATTTGCCCAGCATTCCTCATGGGCGGTAGATCGTCGAGACGCTTGGCTTGCCGACAGCATCAACGTGTGGGCAGCGAGTGTCAATGCCCAGGAGTACTCCAAGCAGGCCTTGAAGCACTACTTCGAGATGAACCGTGGTCCTAAACCCGACTCCATCAAGGTCGACACCCTGGCAGTGACCCCGCCGGGCGGCATATCTCCGTATGACAATGTCTTCAAGCAGTATGCCCAGGAACTCGGTTGGGACTGGCGGCTCCTGGCGGCTATCGCATTCTCTGAGTCGGGCTTTGATCCCAATGCCACCTCGTGGATGGGTGCCAGGGGACTGATGCAAGTCATGCCCAAGACGGCACGCTCCTTCGGTGTAAAAGAGGAGGACCTATCCAATCCCGAGGTGAGCGTCCGTGTGGCGTCCAAGATTCTTAAAGAACTTGACGGCATCATGCGTAATCGCACCGGAGCAGGAGACCGTATCAAGTTTGTCCTTGCTGCCTATAATGCAGGGTCTGGTCATGTGACCGATGCGATAGCCCTGGCTCGAAAGTATGAACTCAATCCCCGCGTGTGGAGCGAGAATGTCGAGCAGGCGATGTTGTGGAAGATGGATCCCGAGTATTACAACGACTCGGTCTGCTCCAACGGCTATTGCCGTGGCACCGAGCCAGTGGACTATGTCGTGAAAGTCCTCAACTGCTATGACAACTACAAGAAGAATTACAAGAAATAACTGTAACCAATGATAAAGAGATAAAACATTATGAGAAAGAAAAAATTAATTGTGGCTACTGTGGTAGCTTTATCAGCATCAATGATGATGCAGTCGTGCATCGGCAGTTTTGCCCTGTTTAACAAGGTCAAGGCGTGGAATGAGCATGTGGGCGACAAGTTTGTAAATGAAATTGTGTTTGTGGCCATGTGGATATTACCTGTCTATGAGCTGTGCTTTACTGCCGACCTGTTTATTCTTAACAGTATCGAGTTCTGGTCGGGTGAGAATCCTGCCCTCTCGGCCGAGACCAAGGTCATTGATGGCAAGGACGCCCAGTACCTGGTGGCACGCAACGAGGCTGGTTATACCATCACCAACATGACCACCAAGCAGGTGACCCGCTTCAACTTCAATGCTCAAGACAACTCCTGGTCGCTTGAGAACAACGGCGAGGAGGTGAAGCTCTTCACCTTTGTTGACGACACTCATGTTGACGTCATCAATCGCGACGGCGGTTACACCCGCGTGGAACTGTCGCAAGCCGGTGTGCTGGCTTATCAGGATCTGGTAGGCATCGGCGGTACCGCATTCGCCTTGAAGTAAAGGAAAAAACGGAAAGAACCGATAAAACGGGCAAGACGGAATCTGAAACCGTCCTGCCCGTTTTTTTATGAGTAGGTCGTTAGGCTAGGTTGCGGGAATAGATCTTGACGATGCCGTCCAGGAAGGCATTCAGCTCGTAGTCACAGAAGTCGCCCGTCGCATTGATGTCACCGGTCTCGTAGTAGCCGCGCGCACGGCACGCTCCGCCGCAGATGTAACGGATGGCGCAGTCCTTGCACTTGACCATGGTGTCCACGTCGAGGCTTGCGCAACGCTGCAGAACGGGGGAGTCCCGATAGATCTCCTTGATGCTGCGCTCATGCACGTTGCCGGCCAGGAACTCGTCAAGGTGCAGCAACTGGCACGGGTAAACGTCGCCCGTGGGAGAGATGCTGATCTCGTTGTCACCGATGGCACATTTGTGGGTCTGGATGCACTTGGAAATATCGAGCGAACTCTCGCAGTAGCCCAGCGGGTTGACGCCAAAGGCTCCCGCTAGTGCTTCATAGTATTGCCGTCCCGTGATGGACAGCTCGTCGTTGGCAAGGTCTGAAATGGGAAACAGCGGGGCAAAATTCAGCCTGCTGCCGAACCGTTGTGCCATCGCCTCTACCTGGTCGATGTTCAAGCGGGTGACGGTCATTGACAGGGAGTAGTTGATGCCATGGTCCTTGAGAATCTGCACTGCTCGCATGACTTGGTCATAGTTGTCGCCTCGAGTCAGGCGGTGAGTCTCGCGAGTGGGACCGTCGATGCTCAGGGTGATTAGGTCAAAGGTCTCCTTGATGAATCGTGCATTCTCCTCGGTAATGAGGGTGCCGTTGGTCAACAGCAGCATGGTGCAGCCTTTTTCCTTGCAATAGGCAGATACGGGTTGCCACAGCGGGTTGAGCAACGGCTCGCCGCCTGTGATGGTAATGGTGAGGTGGGTGGACAGTTCGCACAGGTCGTCAACCACCCGCTTGTAGTCATCGAGCGTCATCGCCGGGAAACTGCTCTCCACGCGCTCGGCGGCATAGCAGTACTTGCAACGCAGGTTGCAGGCGCTTGACAATGACAGGTGAACGCAGTGCAGCCCATTGTCGCGTGGATGCTGTAGATGAGGCATTGTCTCAAAGATGGATGAATCGACAACGTGCTGGCAGAAGGCTTTGACCTCCTCGCGTTTCTCGTTTCCCAGAATCTCGCAGGCCGCCTCCACAATCTCATCAATGGTGTTGTTGCCGTCGAACTGCGACATGAGTAATTTGCCCAATTCGTTAGTGACAATCCATGCGGGCAGCAGGGGATTGATCAGGACATATTTGTCTCCCCGCTGGAATACCTGCACCTGTTCTGGCAGTTTGAATCGTGTCATGTGGGTGTATTTATCGGGACTGACCGGGACACTCGTAGGCCGAGCCGCACTTGCCGCCACCACCGGCGCACTCATAGGAGGAACCGCATTTACCTTGTCCGTTGGCACCTTGTCCGGCACAACTATAAGAGGAACCGCACTTGCCGCCACCGCCGGCGCACTCGTAGGAAGAGCCACATTTGCCATTGCCCTCAGCACCTTGTCCAGAGCAGCTATAGGATGAGCCGCACTTGCCGCCACCGCCTGCGCACTCGTAGGATGAACCGCATTTGCCTTTGCCCTCGGCACCTTGCCCAGAGCAACTGTAAGATGAGCCGCACTTGCCGCCACCGCCTGCGCACTCGTAGGAAGAGCCGCATTTGCCTTTGCCCTCGGCGCCCTGTCCAGAGCAACTATAGGAGGATCCGCACTTGCCGCCTCCGCCAGCACACTCATAGGACGTGCCGCATTTACCTTGTCCGTTGGTCCCCTGTCCAGAGCAGCTATAGGATGATCCACACTTGCCGCTACCGCCAGTGCAACTGTAAGATGTGGAACAATTGCCGATGCCAGATGGGTCGTTGCTGGCCACTTCGGTGGCTTTGGCACCGAAGAAAACCGACGGAGATATCACGCCGGTCGCTACCAGTGCGGCCAGCTTCTTGAGAAATTCCCTGCGAGATTGATTATCCATAATTCTTTCCTATTGTGTTGTTTGTGATGGGCAAAGATATACTATTATTGTTGAGAAGACAAGTGCTCCTCGGTTATTTGAAGAATTTGCTATGGCGGATGAAGAAGTAACCGACAGCCATCAGCAGTATGGACAGGATAATGGCAAAGGGGAAGCCCAGCCACCAGTTCTCCATGCGGTTAGGGACATTCATACCATAGTATCCAGCAACGACCGTTGGGATCATCAGTAGGATGGTCACCACGGTGAGCGTCTTCATGATGCGGTTCAGGTTGTTACCGATGATAGAAGAATAGGTCTCTTGCTGCCGCTCCAGAATGTCGTTGTAGATGCTGGCGGTGTCGAGAGCCTGTTGGGTCTCGATTTCCACATCCTCGAGCAGGTCCTCGTCGTGAGGCGTGTTGCGGAGGCGTTTCTTGAGGCGCGTGAGTACCGTCATGTTGCCATTGAGCGATGTGATGAAGTAGATGAGGAATTTCCCGATGCCCATCGTGCGCATCAGCTCATCGTTGTCCATCTTCTCTTCCAGGCGCACTTCGGCAGCATTCATCATCGCGTTCATCTGTTTCAGGTATTTCAGGTACCATACCGAGGTAGAAAGCATCAGCGACAGTAGCAGGTCGTAGCCCTTGCAGTTACTGATGTGGCGCTGCCTGCTCCAGCGGATGTAGTCGTCAAGCACCTCGGTATCATAGTAGTTGACCGTGATGAACACATCGTCGCGGATGAGCACGGCCATCGGCGATGTCAAGAACATGGTATCACCGTCGTCGTCAATGCCCTTGCTCGGGACGCGCACGAACACCAGCGCCCAATTGTCCTCATGGTCGACACGTGGGCGCTCCTCGATGTCGGCGGCATCGTGGGTGAAGTCGGGCACCGCGAAGCGTTCCTTCAGCAGCGCCAGGTCCTCATCCGTCGGCTTGGTCACCTTGATCCAGCACCCCGATTTCCACTGGTGGATTTCATTGAATCCGTCCTTGCATTTCCAATAACTGATCATAACGCATCAAGGTATTAAAGACCATCTCATCTCGTTTCTCATCACAAAATTACAAAAAAATCTATTTCCCTCCAATACTTATACAAAAAATGACCACTACAATAGTATCAAGAACAGCACTGTCATGGATGGCCTGCAGTGCTGTCTGGAGTATTACGGGCTGCCAGCCTGTAATATATTGACGGCATTCTCACTTTGATGTATACCAGCTGTTGTCGCTGATGTGCCGCGCAAGTGTATTCAGTTCTTCACATTGCTTCTTGGTTATCTTTCGATAATCGTCATGATGAGGCCATGGGGCAACGATGAGAAGGCGACCTTGGGAGCAGGCATCAAATTGGCGACCGCTGGGTTTCTGGTATGGAGAGAAACCGTTTTCAATAAGAACAATGAGGGGGTAACCGGCTTCAAATGCGGTACCCATCACTTCTTTTTCTCCAGGACTGATACAGGGTGAAACCAGAACTGCCCCTTCTCTGGCCATGCTCAGGTATCGCTGGCATTCATGGTCAATGTCGGCCTCGGAGAGTCTCCTCGAACATCTTACTGCCACTTTTTCGGGATAATCAAGCAGCAACCTGTTGCCCATGGCAACTACAGACGTCGAGCCAATGACAATGTCGGTTTGTTGCAGGAACAAGTCTGGATGATTGCGTTTTATCCATAGTCGGCGAGGATTGTCGATAAGGTATTTGATCCATCTGTCCAATTGCCCTCCACTGTGAAGGATACGGTCATTGTAACCCTCTTCCCATAGTCTTTCCTGACCAACCGGTAATTGCTTGACAGTATCCCTGCAACCTTTCTTGAATCCTTGAATCAAGTGCCCCAAATGCCGTGGGAGCGGTGAGGTAACATAGATGATGCCATGTGCATGGTCGGGCATCAGTTGAAATCCCAACAACTTGACTTGCGGGTGATATTGTGGTATCTCTTGCCATGCACGCTTAACAGCTAAGCCAATGTGTGAGGGGTAAACCCAAGGAAGGGCATGACGGTCATCTGGACCGCGTAATTCTCCCAGCAATGGACGTCTACCCTCAACGCACAATGTCACCATATAGATTGCGACCCCATTATAGTCATGACCTATCATGCGGCGTTTCATTGATGGCTTGGCGACGAGTTCGGGGTGGGCCTTAATCCACTGTTTCCTGCGTTCATTGCTGTTATCCATAAAGACAAAGGTAATGACAAATCACGATTCATGCAACAAACTGTTGTTTTTTACGGGCTGGCAGCCCGTAATACAGTGACAAAACTCAGGAGAAGGGGTAGTCTGGAGTACTACGGGCTGGCAGCCCGTAATACACTGAACAACACCAAAGGGAGGGCTGCTTGGGATTTCATGGAAGGGGTAGCCTGGAGTATTAGGGGCTGGCCTGTAATAGAAACTGAGGGCTGTGGCAACTGGTGCCACAGCCCTCGTTAGGTTGCTGGAAAAGCGGGACGGGGATTAGCCGAGGCGCTTCTCGAGGTTGGTGCGGATGGCCTTGATGAACTCGGCGCTGTTGACAGCCTTGGCGTCAACGCCTTCCATCAGGTTCACGAGGTCCTTGGTAACGATACCGGCGTTGAGGGTGTCGAAGC
>JAEEGL016411233.1_pt1 | contig 10776 bp, 6 predicted proteins | sample 9134231 | NCBI WGS metagenome assembly JAEEGL01 (sample SAMN16246548, study PRJNA631951) | gut metagenome | biome: gut microbiome; feature: rumen; material: fiber-attached | host: Bos | place: Iran: Karaj | collected 2018-10
ACCGCTTCGCCGCCGCGCCGTGGCCAGTGCGCGCGTATCTCATCGGCACGGTCACGGACGAGACGTACGCCCTGCAGGTGCAGTGTCCGTATCCGCCAGGCCCGCGCAGCACGCGCTACTGCCTGCTCCTCGCGGCGTTCGACCACGCGTACTGGATCTTCGGCGTGGTGGCCGGGGCGGTGGCGGGCGCGGCGCTGCCGTTCGCGGCGAAGGGGATCGACTTTGCGATGACGGCGCTCTTTCTCGTGATCCTCACCGACCAGTGCCGCGAGCGCGCGAACCGTCTGCCTGCGCTTGTTGGCGCCGTATCGGCGATTGTGGCGGCGGTCGTCCTTTATTTCGTCTTCGGCTCCTGGAAGATGCTTGTGCCCGCCATGGCGCTGATCGTCGCGTCGCTTCTCGTCATGCGCTTTTGGACCAGGCGTTAGCACTGCAACTGTGCTATACTATCGGCATGACAACTTGCACGTTTAGCGGCGCGACGCTCGATTCGCGACAGGTGAAGCCCGGCATGCTGTTCGTCGCCATCAAGGGCGAGCGCGTGGACGGTCATGACTTCATTCCGCAGGCGCTGTCCGCCGGGGCGGCCGGGATAATCGACGGACGCGAGGAGCTGGCGCAGGCGGCGCGCGAATACCGCAAGACGTTGAAGGCAACCGTGATAGGCGTGACGGGGAGCGCCGGCAAGACTACGACGAAGGAGCTGACGGCGGCGTTTTTGCGCACGGGCGGCTTCAAGGTTCATGCCACCGCAGGCAACTTCAACAACGACCTCGGCCTGCCGCTCACGATCCTCAACTGTCCGCCCGACGCCGACTTCCTCGTGGTCGAGATGGGCACGAACCATCCCGGGGAGATTGCATACCTCGTAGACATCGCGCGTCCCGACGCTGGGTTGATCAGCTCCATCGGCACGGCGCACATTGAGTTCTTCAAGACGCAGGACGGCATCGCCGACGAGAAGGGTACGCTCTTCCGCTCGCTGCCATCGAACGGCTTCGCCGTGCTCGCGCGGGAGAACGACCGCTACGAGCGCCTGCGCGCGATGAGCGCCGCGCCCGTGGTGACGGTGTCGCAGGACGACCCGGAGGCGGCGGCGCTCCGCGAAGCACTCGCGGTGCGCCTTCCGGGCCGGCACAACGTCTCCAACGCGCTGATAGCCGCCGGCTGCGCGAGAAAGTGCGGCGTGCCGCTGGAGAAATGCCTGGAGGCGATCAAGGGCTTCTCGCTTCCCGGCGACCGCTGGCGCGTGGTGGAGACGGACGGTGCGACGTACATCTCCGACTGCTACAACGCCAATCCAACCAGCATGGTGGTGGCGCTGGAGACATTCGCGGCGGTGCCGACGAAGGGTCGGCGGATCGCGGTGCTGGGCGACATGTTCGAGCTGGGCGAGCGGAGCGCCGAGCTGCACGCGCAGGTGCTGTCCAAGGCGGCGGCCTTGCAGATCGACGCCGTGTTGCTCGCCGGCGACGCCTTCACGGCGGCCTTTAAGGGCCTTATGGCCTCTAATAATTTTAAGGCCTTCAAGGACCTTAAGGACCTTAAGGAGCATCTTGGAAGCTTCCTCAAGGCCGGGGACCTAGTCCTGCTCAAGGCGTCTCACGGCATGCACTTCGAAACGCTGCTGCCTGGCGCTTGACGCATGCCGATAATCGGCACTTTCGCGTTGCCGCTGAAAATGGTAAACTATACGTCAATTCATGAGGCGAATAGTTGATTTTCTGAACTCGTTCCGCGCGCCATGGTTTCTGGCCATAGGCGCGGCGGTGTGCATGTCCGTTTTCGCGGTGTGGTGGGGGGGGCTCAACCAGGACGAGGGATGGTACCTGTACGCGGCCCAGCTGGTGCATGACGGGAAGCTTCCGTACCGCGACTTCTTCTTCACGCAGGGGCCGACGATGCCGTTCGTCTATTCCGTGCTGTCGCCGCTCTGGAGGACTGCCGGCTCGCCGCTGCACGGGCTATTGGGCGGGCGCGTGGTGACGCTGATGTTCGGGTTCGGGACCATCGTGGCGGCCGTCGCGCTCGTGCGGCGCCTCGTGTCGGCCGAGCGGCGCGGACTGGCTGGGCTGGCGGTGTTCGCGATGCTGGGGTGCAACCTGTACCATTTGTATTTCGTGACGATTCCGAAGACGTACGCCTTGGGCGGGCTATTCGTGATGGTGGGGTTCTTGCTGTTGGTGTGCGGACTAAAGTCCGCCGCACCGATATTGGGCAAGGTTGTTTCTTCATCGTCCGCCGCACCGATATTGGGCAAGGTTGTTTCTTCATCGTCCGCCGCACCGATATTGGGCAAGGCAGTACTTTTTGCGGCAGGGTTGTCGCTGGCGTTTGCGTCTGGGACGCGGATATCGCTTATCCTCCTTCTGCCAGTGGTGGGAGGGTTGCTACTGCTGCGCTTTCGTACTTTCCGCTGGAGCTTCCTGTGGTTTGGTCTTGGTGGCGCGGCGGGACTTTTTCTTACCTATGGCCTTTTCGCGCTAGATCCGCCGTCGTTGCGCACGCTTCTGGCGGCGCAGAGTTACCATGCGGCGCGTGGCGGGTTTGACCCGTTCTTCGCGCTCGGCTCGGTATCGCGCCTTCTGCGCGGCTACGCGGCGCTCGGCGTCCTTGGCGTGGCGGCGGCGTTCCTCTCGCGTGGCGGGCGGTTGCAGGCGATGGCGGCGGACGATGCGGCGCGCCTGACGTTGTGGGCGCTCGTTGTCGGGTTTCTGGCCGTGTTCTTCCTGCAGCTCAGCGCGCCGTTCCCGTACGACGACTACCAGGTGCCGATCATGGGCATGCTGGTTGTGGCGGTTGTGGTGTGGTTCGCGCGGTCGCGCGGGGAGGAGCAGGCGTCTTTCGCGCGCGAGGCGTGGTTCGTCGTTCTCGTCGCTTGCGGCATCTCGTTCGTCTCGCCGCTCCTGCAGGAGTGGGCCACGTACGCGCAGGACCGATTCTGGAGCCAGAAGAAGGAGATGACCGAGCTGGCGAAGCTGCGGCAGGTCGGTCGCGAGATCAAGTGCCTTGACCCAGGTGGCAAGACGCTCCTCACGCAAGACCTCTACCTCGCCATCGAGACTGGGCGGATCGTGCCGTCCGGCCTGGAGATGGGCCCGTTCTGCTATTTCCCGGACTGGCCGACGGACAAGGCTCGGAGCCTGCACGTGATGAACCGCGACCTGATGGCGGAGTTGCTAGAGGCGGCACCGTGTCCTCTCGCGGCCTGCAGCGGCTATTCGTTCGCGGTGGCCGCGCCGTCGTGCCACGAGACGCCGTTCGACGAGCAGAAGCGCTTCTTCTCCCTGCTCAAGAAGAACTACGAGTGGGTGGACACTTCGGCTAAGTTCGGACAGAATGCGACGACGCTCCTAGTGCTGAAGCGGCGGGAGGCTAGGAAATGACCGTCGCAGAGGTGAGGTCTCTCAACGGCGCCGATCTGCCTGCGCTGGCGGCGGACGTGCGAGAGCGGATACTAGCGTCCGTGTCTCGGAACGGCGGCCACCTTGCCTCGTCGCTCGGCGCGGTGGAGCTGTCGATCGCGCTCGTCCGCGCGTTCGACCCCGCGACGGATCGCGTGCTGTGGGACGTGGGGCATCAGTCCTACGCCTGGAAGATCCTCACGGGGCGTGCGGACAGGTTCGGCATGTTGCGGCACTTCGGAGGAATCTCTGGGTTCCCTAATCCTGAGGAGTCGGAGTGCGATGCATTTGTAGCCGGGCATGCCGGCGCGTCGATTGCGGCGGCGGAAGGACTGGCGGTGGCGCGCGACCGCAGGGGCGGCTCGGAGCATGTCGTTGCCGTGGTGGGCGATGCCGCGTTATCTAACGGCATGGCGCTGGAGGCGCTAAACAACTGCAGTGCGCTGACGAAGCGTCTGATTCTGGTGGTAAACGACAATGGGTCGGCCACCACGGAGTGTCCGATTGACGGACTGCTCAGCGCCTTTGGCTTCGGGTGCCTTGGGACGGTGGACGGACACGACCTGGCGGCGCTCGGTGCGATGTTCGAGAAGGCCAAGGCGGCGACGGGTCTTCTGGCGCTGCGCGTTACGACGACGAAGGGCAAGGGTTTTGCGCCGGCAGAGGCCGATCCGACGGTCTGGCACGGCATCGGCCCCTTCGACCTGTCGGCATTTAAGGACATTAAAAATTCTAAAGATTTTAATGGCCTTAAAGGTCTTAAGGGGTGGTCGGAGGTGTTTGGCGCGGCCGTGTGTGCGGCGGCGCGGCGCGACCCGAAGGTGTGCGCCCTCACTGCTGCGATGCGTGAAGGCACGGGCCTCGAACCGTTTTCCAATGAGTTTCCGGACAGGTTTTTCGACGTGGGCATATGCGAGGAGCATCTGGTGACGTTCGCCGCCGGACTCGCGAAGGGCGGCATGAGGCCGGTGGTGGCGGTGTATTCGACGTTTCTTCAGCGGGCGGTGGACCAGGTGATGCATGACGTATGCCTGCTGAACCTGCCGGTCGTGTTCGGCATCGACCGTGCGGGCGCGGTGGGGGCGGACGGGCGTACGCACCACGGTATGTTTGACATCCCGATGCTGCGCTGCCTGCCGAACATCTCTATTCTACAGCCGAAGGACGCGGCGGAGCTTGAGGCAATGGTGGAGCTGGCGCTTGCGCGTAACGCGCCAGTGGCCATCCGCTATCCTCGCGGTTGCCCCGGCGAATCCAAGGCACCTAACGACCTCAACGACCTTAAATGGGGCTGTGCCGAACAGATGGCCAATCCCGACGCGCCGCTTCAGCTGTGGGCGCTGGGCGATCAGGTGGCGAAGGCCATGGAGGTGGCCGATCTGCTGGCCGAGCGCGGCATAGAGGCGGGCGTGGTCAACGCTCGGTTCGTCAAGCCGTTCGACGCCGACATGCTCGCGCGCCAGCGCGCGGCGGGCGCGCGGATCGTCTCACTTGAGAACGGCGCGGTTGCGGGCGGCTTTGGCGAGGCCATCGGGGCGGATGTCCGCTTCGGCTGGCCAGACGCCTACATCCCGCACGGCACTATCTCTGAACTTGAGTCCGCCTACGGCCTCACAGCCTCGGCAATCGCCGAAGCGATCTTCAATCCTCAATCCTCAATCCTCAATCCTCAATCTTCAATACCATGACCGCACAACAACATGGCATGCCCGGCGAGTGGGCGAAGGTACGCGGAACGGTACTGTCCCTGTGGCCGTTGTTTCTATGTTTCATCGCGCTTGGCGCGTTCGGTGCCGCGCTTGTCCAGGGGAACAATATCCTGCTGTTCGCCGGGTTGTTCGTGGTCTCGCTGCTAACGACGGTCGTGTTCTGGTGGAAGGGCTTGCGGCGAGTGGAGTCGTTCTTCAAGGGTGCGCGTGGCGAGGAACATGTGGCTGGACTGTTGGCGACGCTGCCGGGCGGATTCCATGTTTTTCATGACTTTGCCGTAGGCGGGTATCATGTGGACCATGTGGTGGTAGGCCCGACTGGGATCTTCTCGGTGGAGACCAAGAGCTGGCGCGGCTCCGTGACGGTGGAGGAAAACGAGATCATCGTGAACGGTCATCTGCCGGACCGGGCGCCGATCGGGCAGGCGACGCGCGAGGCCGCCGCGGTGCAGGCGGCCTTGGGGCGCGCGGGCTGGACGACTGGAGAGGTGAAGCCTGTGGTGTGCTTCGCTTCGGACACGTTTGCCGACGCGCAGAAGTCCGTCGGCGCGGTGATGGTGATGAACGCCGGCGTGGCGGTGGCGTGGATCGAGGCCCAGCCGAAGGTCCTGTCGGACGGCGACGTCGAGCGCGTCGTCAAGCTGATGGAGACGTGCGTGTGAGGTGTTTAACAAGTCTTAGGAAAGGTAAACGGGTATGAAAAAGCTGAATGTCGTCTGTCGTCTGTCGTCTGTCATGGCCTTGTCCGCTGTCATGCTCGGCAGCGGCGCGTGGGCTGAGGATGCACCTTCCGTGGCCAGCCTCGACGTCAAGCCGCAGGAGCACTACGGGCGTATCGCGCGCAAGGTGGCCAGCATGCTGCCGACGTACCACGTGACGCAGCGTCCGCTCGGCGAAGAGCTGTCGCAGCGAGCGTGGACGAACCTTGTGACGATGTACGACTACAGCCATGCCGTGTTTCTGCAGGCCGACCTCAACGCGTTCGACCCCATGCGGCTACGCATTGGCGACGCGTTGCGCGGCGAGGACGTGTCGTTCGTGTACGACATGCACAAGGTGTTCGTCCGTCGCCTGGAGGAGTGCGTGACGTACGTGACGAACCTGCTGGAAACCACAGATTTCGACTTCTCCGTGCAGGAGGAATACCAGTTCGACCGCAAGGACGCCCCGTGGCCGGCGACGCGCAAGGAGCGCGACGAGCTTTGGCGCAAGCGCATTAAGAACGAGCTTCTCGCCCAAATCCTGAGCCGGGAGCTTGACGATGAGGAAAAGGCAGCCGGGAAGAAGCCGAAGAAAAAGAAGAAGGCGGAGAAGAAGGACAAGCCGGCCGAGACCAACGGCGTGGAGGCCGTGGAGAAGCCCGAGCCGACGCCAAAGGAGAACCTGATCAACAAGTACAGGCACTATCTCGCCTGGGTGCTGACCGAGCTGGACGACGAGAAGGTGATGGAACGCTACCTGCTGGCCACATCGATGGCGTACGACCCGCACTCGGCATACATGGCGCCGATGAGCAAGGACGACTTCGACATGGACATGAACCTCTCGCTCTGCGGCGTCGGCGCGGTGCTGTCCCAGTCGATGGATGACGGCGCGCTCGAGATCAAAGAGGTTATGAAGGGCGGGCCGATGGCGCGCGAGGGCAGCATCAAGGAGGGCGACAAGATCGTTGGCGTGGGCCAGGGCGACGGGCCTATCGAGGACGTGGTGTGGAAGTCGATGCGCAAATCGATCAAGAAAATCCGCGGCAAGAAGGATACCAAGGTGGTGCTTGAGGTCACGGACAAGAACGGCGCCTCGCGCCGGAAGGTGGCGATTATCCGCGACGAGATCAAGCTTGAGGACCAGGCGGCTACCGGCCGCGTTGAGAAGGTAGTCCTGAACGGCGTGACGAACGTGATGGGCTACGTGAAGCTGCCGGCGTTCTACGGCACGATGGACAAGCGCCCGAACGACCCTGGCTACCGCTCATGCTCGCTAGACGTGGCGAAGTGGGTTGCGAGGTTCAACGCCGAGGGGGCGAGCGGCATGGTGCTCGACCTGCGCGGCAACGGCGGCGGATCGCTGCGCGAGGCGGTGCTGCTGACGGCCCTCTTCGTGCGGCCGAATCCGGAGCAGTGCCCCGTGGTGCAGATTCGCGAGAAGAACCAGATATACGTACTGCCCACGTTCCCGGACCAGCCGACATTCGCCTGGCGCAAGCCGCTCATCGTGATGATCGACCGCCATTCCGCGTCGGCGTCCGAGATCGTTGCTGGCGCGCTGCAGGACACCGGACGCGCCATCGTTGTGGGCGACACGCAGTCGCACGGCAAGGGCACGGTGCAGACCGTGTTGCCGATGGGACGCGCCGACAACGGGTCGATGAAGATCACCACCGCGCGCTTCTACAGGATCAACGGATCGTCCACGCAGGTAAAGGGCGTGGCGAGCGACATCCGCCTGCCGTCCGCCATAGACGAGCGCACGGACATCGGCGAGGACAAGCTTCCGAACGCGCTCCCGTGGTCGCGCGTCGAGCCGGCGACGTTCGACATGATCTGGAACATGAAGGACTACGTTGCGCCCCTGAAGGAACTGTCCGCCGCCCGCGTGGCGGCCTCGCACGAGTGGGAACGCCGCTTTCAGCTCGTCAAGCTCTGCCGCGAGGCGTCGGAGCGCAAAACCGTTCCGCTCGAGCGCGCGGCCCGCAAGAAGATGATGAAGGAGGATCGCGACACCCTTGACGAGGCGGACGGCCTGGACGACATGGACGAGGCGGAGTCCGACGAAGCCAAGGACGAGAAGTCCGACGAGGAGGCGCGGAAGAACGACATCGTCCTGACCGAGGCGCTGAACATCCTCTCCGACCTCGTGCGCCTCACCAACGGCGCCGAGGCGCCCGCGCCACGGCCTCAGCCCAGCCGCATCCCTGCCTGGCTCCGCGCCCTCGGCAACGGACAGTAGGTCGGACAGCGTTTCGTTTGGTATAATGTGCTCATGAAAAATAACGCAATCTGGAAAGCATGTGCGCGTACGCTCGTGGTGACGGCGCTGATCTGCGGGTGTTCAAAGGACGCTCCGAAGGACGCGCCTCCCCTCGCCGAGGCGCCGAAGGTGGACGAGGCGCTGGAGATCCTCCCCGCGTGGGCCGAGCGCACGAACAACGTGGCGACGCTGAAGGCCAACTTCGCGAAGACAGGCGCGGCGCGGACGATCTGGGACATCCCGCTCGCGTGCGACCTCCGCGTGCGACCGGGCATACAGTTCGACTTCTGGTGCGACGACCTGCGTCCGTTCTCCGCCTTCAGCTGCTACTTCAAGAGCGGCAAGGGCTGGTACCACGGATCCTTCTCGCCGGAGGAGGCGGGCAAGTGGCAGCGCGTGACGGTGCGCAAGACCGAGACGCGCGTGGAGGACACGCCCGACGGATGGGGCGAGATAACGCACATGCGCATATCGGGCTGGCGCGCCGAACCGATCGACGCCACGTGCCGGATCGCCAACGTGGCGTACCTCGGCGGCGGCAAGCCAGACATCGCGATAGTCTACGCCGGGTCTAAGGCGGCGAAGGGCGGCGCGGAGGGCAAGGCGTACATGACGTTCGCCGCCAACGTCTCTGCCACCATGGAGGCGATTGGCGTCAGCTGCTCGCTGATCGCGGACACGGACCTTACGACCAACCAGCTTGCGAACGTGTCCGCCGTCGTGCTGCCGTACAACACCTCGTTCCCGCCCGAGACGTTTCCCGCGCTAAAGCGATTCGTAGAATCGGGCCGTAAGCTGTTCGCGTGCTACTCGATGCCGTCTGAGGTGGCCGAACTGTTCGGCCTGCGGCAGAAGGGCGTGATACGTCCGACCAAGCCGATCGCAGGGTTCCTCAGGTCTGGGCACGGGCTTCAGGGCCAGCCGGCGTTCGCGACGCAGGCGTCGTGGATGACGCAGTGCGTGGAACTGCCGCCGTTCGGAGCGGAGGTGGTGGCGACCTGGGCGACGGGCGACCGTTCGTCGCTGAATATCCCGTCGCTCGTGCGGACCGCGGCCGGCATCTACATGGCGCACGTGTGGCTGGGCGGGACGGACGGGGAGAACGCCGCGCTGATGCGTTCTATCGTATGCGACATCGCGCCGTCCCTGAAGGCGAAGATCGAGGCGCGCGAGGCGGCGGCGGCGAAGAGGGCTGAGGATGATCGCGCGTGGTTGGCGGCGCAGTCGCCGAAGGCGGGCGAGCATCGCGCGTTCTGGTGCCACAACGCGTACGGACTCGGCGGAGGGCGTACGTGGGAAGAGTCGGTGCGCATCCTAAAGGAGAACGGCTTCAACGTGCTCATCCCGAACCTCGCGTGGGGCGGGACTGCGTTCTACCGCTCTGCGGTGCTGCCGGTCGCCTCGGAGGTGGCGGCTCAGGGCGATGCGCTCGACCAGTGCCTCGCCGCATGCCGCAAGCACGGGGTGCAGTGCCACGTGTGGAAGGTGTGCTGGAACATGGGGAGCCACGTCGATCCTGTGTTCGCGGCGAAGATGGCGGCCACGAACCGCACGCAGGTGGCGTACGGCGGCGCGGCGAAGCCCGGCTGGCTGTGTCCTTCCCACCCGGACAACCGCAAGCAGGAGATTGAGGCGATGGTGGAGCTGGCGAAGAAGGGCGTGGACGGCGTGCACTTCGACTACATCCGCTATCCTGACGGATCGCACTGCTTCTGTGCGGGCTGCCGCAAGCGGTTCGAGGCGATGGCCGGGGGGACGGTGACGAACTGGCCGTCCGCCGTGCGCAACGACGAGCATCTGAGGCGGCTGTGGCAGGAATTCCGCACGTCGAACATCACTGCCGTGGTGCGCGAGGTCTCTCGGCGCGTCCGCGCCGAGGCGCCGGGTGTGAAGATTTCCGCTGCAGTGTTCACGAACGCGGAGACGTCGCCGTTGAACGTTGGGCAGGACTGGCCCTTGTGGTGCAAGGAGGGGCTGCTGGACTTCGTTTGTCCGATGGACTATGTGGAGTCGCCCGCGCTCTTCAGGGGACAGGTCGTGCCGCAGAAGCGGGTCGTCGGCAAGGTGCCGGTCTATCCGGGGATCGGGCTTTCCTGCTGGCGGAACGACGGGCGCGACGCGGTGCGCCTGGCGAAGCAGATACTCGTCGTGCGCGAACTGGGGCTGGACGGCTTCACAGTGTTCAACTTCGACCGCCGAGCCGAGAAGGCTCTGCCCCTGCTCCATCTGGGCGTTACGCGCGATCGGTAGCGATTTTTTCCAATCGTGCGTTTCGGATTGACAGTCGGGCGGAGAAAGGATAAACTATACGCCCATTTCAGCGAACAGGCCGATGTCGGCCTACTGAAAGGCAAGGAAAGAACAAGATGAAGATCAAGAGCAAAGCGGCTGTCACGACTGTGGCGGCAAAGAAGGCGGGCACGGCTGCGAAGGGTGCGGCCACGACCGCGAAGAAGTCCACTGCGAAAGCGGCGGAGCGTCGCGTGACGTTCACCGTCCGCGCCGATGCGGGCAAGGCGGTCTATCTCGCCGGGTGCTTCAACCAGTGGAACCCGACGGGCAAGAAGATGACGGACAAGAAGAAGGACGGCGTCTATTCGACGACGGTCAAGCTCGCGCCCGGCACCTACGAGTACAAGTTCGTGATCGACGGCGTATGGTGCGCCGATCCCGAGAACACGGACGTCGTCAAGAAC
>JAEEGL016735390.1_pt1 | contig 10776 bp, 6 predicted proteins | sample 9134231 | NCBI WGS metagenome assembly JAEEGL01 (sample SAMN16246548, study PRJNA631951) | gut metagenome | biome: gut microbiome; feature: rumen; material: fiber-attached | host: Bos | place: Iran: Karaj | collected 2018-10
ACAAATGAGCTTATAAATGCAATTCAAAATAACACAACTGAGGATTTTAGAAACAAATATCGTAATATTGATTTACTACTAATAGATGATATTCAATTTTTAATTGGTAAAGAAAGATGTCAGCAGGAATTTTTCCATACATTCAATGACCTTTACGAAAACAAAAAACAGATCATTATTTCATCAGATAAGCCACCTAGAGACATTAATCCACTAGAAGAAAGGCTTAAATCAAGATTTGAGTGGGGACTAGTAGCAGATATTCAAAAGCCAGACTACGAAACAAGATGTGCAATCTTAAAAAGAAAGTGCTTAAATGAAAACAGAGCCATAGATGATGAAATAATTCAAATGATAGCTTCAAAAGTTGAATCTAACATTAGAGAATTAGAGGGCGTATTTAATAAGATAGTAGCTATGGCATCATTAACTAATAGCGAAATCACCATGCAACTTGCTGAAAGAGCAGTAGGGGATTTGGAACGCTCTGCAGATAAGGTTATCACTGTAGACTATATCCAATATACTGTTGCTAACTACTATAATATAGATCAAAACGACTTTAAGATTCAAAGAAAGACATCAGATATTGCTTTTCCGAGACAAATAGCTATGTATCTTTCAAAACAACTAACTGGATTATCTTTAAAAGATATAGGAAAAGAATTTGGAGGAAAAGATCATTCAACTGTAATTTATGCAATAAAAAAAGTTGAAGAAGAGATGAAATTAAATCCAAATACTAAAACAATTGTGGATAACATTAAGAAAATGATAATCAATAAAAATACTGAAAAATAAAAAACGTAACATAATATAAAAATAGTTTACATCAATTTTATATTTACTTACGGAAGAGCTTGATTAGATACTAACATTCAAGTGTTAAAATCGTGTTACTAAGTTGTGATTTTCTTGTAATAAACATATTGAATGTTAATACTGTTAGTAATTTTTGTAAAATCTTAACACGTTGTCAACATTAAAAATTCCTTACGGAAGAAGAACTTTGACCACTTATCAACATTACTAACATGTTATATTACTACGACTATTAAATATTATTATTTATAATCAAAAAAAACATTTTTTTACCAAAGATTAATTAAAAATATTATTTTTTTATTAATGGAGGTTTATTATGAAATTTATTTGTGAAAAAGAAAAATTATTAGTTGGATTAAATAGTGTAGCTAAAACATCAATAGGAAGAACAACAGCTCCTATATTAGAAGGAATTCATTTAAAGCTAAAAAACAAAGAACTTACTTTAACAACTAATGATTTAGAAATAGGAATGGAATACAAGATTAGTGATGTTGATTCTAAGAAAGATGGAGAAGCAGTTGTTGATTGCAGAATGTTTGCAGATATAATAAGAAAGCTTCCTGATCAAGATATTACTATTTCTATTACAGATAATAATCTTCTATTAATAGAGTGTGAAGATTCTAAATACAAATTATCTACAATGAATGCAGATGAATTTACACTTCTTCCTAACATTTCTGTGGATAAAAGTATTTCACTTCCACAAAAAGTGTTAAAAGATATGATAAAAAGAACTAGTTTTGCTGTAAGTAATGATGAAAATAGACCAATATTTACAGGTTGCTTATTAGATTTAACTGGAAGCTTATTAAATGTAGTTGCGTTAGATGGATTTAGATTAGCTCAAAGGACATCTCCAGTTTTTACAGAGCAAAAAGAATTTAAAGCTATTATTCCAGGAAAGTATCTAAATGAAGTATCTAAAAACTTATTAGATGTAGATGATTTAGTTAAAATTGGTATTTCTAAAAACCAAGCTTTATTTGAAATTGGAAACTGCAAGGTAGTGACAAGATTATTAGATGGAGAATTCTTAAATTATGCTAATGTAATTCCAAAAGATAGAGAGACTAGAATCAAGATTAATAAGAATGCTTTACAAGATGCAATTGAAAGAGCAGCTATTTTTTCAATTTCTAGTAGCGAAAAAGAAAAGAAGTATCCTATTAAGTTATATATTAATGTAGATAGCATTATAGTATCTTGTACTTCACAAGTTGGTGATGCAAAAGAAGAAGTTAAAGTTGAAACTGAAGGACAAGAGTTAGAAATAGGATTTAATCCTAAATACTTACTAGATGCATTAAAAGCTATAGAAGATGATGAAGTTTATTTAGATTTTGGTTCAAATATTTCACCTTGTGTTATTAGAAGCACAACTGAAGAAAAGTACACATATATGGTATTACCAATAAGACTTAAAGAATAGGGTGTAATAATGTACATAAAAGAGTTATATCTGAAGAACTTCAGAAATTATAGAGAACAAAAGATTGTGTTTAATGAAAATGCTAATGTTTTCTATGGAAATAATGCTCAAGGAAAAACCAATATATTAGAAGCAATTTATCTAGGAGCAATAGGTCGTTCATTTAGAACATATAAGGATGCAGAACTTATTAAGTTTAATCATGAGTATTCTAATATTTTAATAAAATATGAAAAGAACAATAGAGAAGGCACAATAGAAATCAACTTAAACAAAAAAGATAGCAAGCAAATCAAAGTAAATGGTGTAAAGATTAACAAAAATAGTGAATTAGTAGGAAATATTAACTTAGTTATATTTTCACCAGACGATATAGCTATCTTAAAACAAGGACCAGCACTTAGAAGAAAGTTTTTAGATATTCTAATTTCACAACTTAAACCTAAATATATGTTTGAACTACTAGAATATAACAGAATATTAGATAATAGAAATGCGATGCTTAAGTCTAAAAAGCTAGACACAATAGATATTTGGAATGAACAGCTAAGCTCAAAAATGGAAATTATACATAATTATCGTGAGGAGTATATTAACAAAATTCAGCAAAAGCTTGAGTTGATTCATCCAAATCTTACTAATGATAAAGAAGAAATTAAGATTATCTATAAATCGAACTTTAAAAGTAAAGAAGATTTCATTAATCTACTAAAGAAAAATGAAAATAACGACTTATTTAAAGGATATACTACAGAAGGTGCACATAGAGAAGATTTTGAGATTATTATTAATGATAGAAGTCTTAGTTTGTACGGATCACAAGGGCAGCATAGAACTGCAATATTAGCACTAAAAATTGCAGAACTGAACATAATTAAAGATGAAATTGGAGAAAATCCAATACTTCTTTTAGATGATGTTACGTCAGAGCTAGATGAGCAGAGAATAATATCAATTTTTGACGTAGTTTCAGATTATCAAATAATTATTACATGTACTGATTTAGAGCATATTTTGAAGTATGACAGTTTGACAAAAAACATAAAATTGTTTAATATTAATAGTGGTAAAGTTGCCGAATAATAGCGGTAACCATTGGTCGCCATAAAGCAACTATAATTAATAGTTAGAAAACTATAAAGGAGAAAGATTTTAAATGGCAGATACTAAAGTTACAAATGAATATAATGAGAATAGTATTCAAGTCCTAGAAGGATTAGAAGCTGTTAGAAAAAGACCTGGTATGTACATTGGTACTGTTTCTCAGAGAGGTCTTCATCATTTAGTATATGAAATTGTAGATAATGCGGTTGATGAAGCTTTAGCTGGATTTTGTACAGAGATTAATGTTATATTAAATAAAGATAATACAGTTACTGTTATAGATAACGGACGTGGAATACCTATAGGAACCCATCCTAAAATGGGAATTCCAACTGTTGAAGTAGTTTATACAGTTCTTCATGCTGGTGGTAAATTTGGCGGTGGCGGATATAAAGTATCTGGCGGACTTCATGGTGTTGGTGCTTCAGTAGTTAATGCCTTATCTACATGGCTTGAAGTTGAAGTTTCAAATGGTGAAGGCATTTATAAACAAAGATATGAAAGAGGAAAGACAGTATCTAAATTAGAAAGAATTGGAGATACTAAAGCAACTGGTACAAAAGTTACCTTCTTAGCTGATGATACAATTTTTGAAACTTTAAACTACGATTATGAAACATTGGAAACACGTCTTAGAGAAATGGCATTTTTAAATAAAGGTCTAAAAATCACAATTCAAGATGATAGAGGCGAAGAGCCAGTAAGAGGAGAACATCGTTATGAAGGAGGACTAATCTCATTTGTAGATTACCTAAATCTTAACAAAACTCCAACTCATCCAAAGCCAATTTATATAGAAGGCGGAGATGAAGTACCTGTTGAGATTGCTCTTCAATATACAGACACATATAGTGAAAATATTTTAGGATTTGTAAATAATATTTTAACTCCTGAAGGTGGAACACATATTGAGGGATTTAAAACATCACTTACAAAATGTTTAAATGATTATGCTCGTTCTCATAAAATTCTAAAAGAAAAAGATGCAAATCTTCTTGGAGAAGATTTCAGAGAAGGCTTAACTGCAGTTATTTCTGTAAAAGTTCAAGATCCACAATTTGAAGGACAGACTAAGCAAAAACTTGGAAATTCTAATGTAAAAGGTATAGTTCTTTCTATCATGAATGAAAAACTATCGGAATTCTTAGAAGAAAATCCTTCAGTTGCAAAATCAATTCTTGAAAAATGCGTTGGAGCAGCAAGAGCTAGAGAAGCAGCAAGAAAGGCTAGAGAATCAGCTCGTAGAAAATCTGCACTAGATAGTGCAAAATTACCTGGAAAGTTAGCAGACTGTATTTCAAAAGATCCTGAAGAATGCGAGTTATATCTTGTCGAGGGAGATTCTGCTGGTGGTTCTGCTAAGTCTGGAAGAGATAGAAAATTTCAAGCAATCCTATCAATGTGGGGAAAAATGCTTAACGTTGAAAAAACTCGTATTGATAAGATTTATAACAATGATAAATTAAATCCAGTAATTACAGCCATTGGTGCTGGAATTGGTTCGGATTTTGATATATCAAAGATTAGATATGGAAAAATCATTATGATGGCAGATGCCGACGTTGATGGAGCTCACATTCGTACATTACTTTTAACATTTTTCTTTAGATATATGAGACCACTTTTAGAGGCTGGAAGAGTATTTGCAGCTCAACCACCACTATATAAAATCTCTAAAAAAGGCTTAAAAGAAGATATTTACTGCTATACAGATGAGGAATTAACTCAGAATCTTGAAAAAGTAGGTAAAGAAGGGGCAACAATTCAGCGTTACAAGGGTCTTGGTGAAATGAATCCAGAACAGCTTTGGGAGACTACAATGGACCCAGCAAACCGTACTTTAGTAAAAATTGAACTAGAGGATGCTGCAAAAGCAGATGCAATCTTTACAGTACTTATGGGAGATGAGGTAGAGCCTCGTAGAGAGTTTATTCAAACGCATGCTCATGAAGTAGAAAACTTAGATATATAAAGGAGAATGAAAAAAATCGAGCAGGATGTCGTCACGACGTATGCCTGTTCGTTTAAAATCACATAAGGAGCTTGTTGACAGGCTGAGAGAAATCTCAGCCTGTTTTGCTTTTTTATGAATTCAACAAATTTTCTAGCTTTTTATCAAACGTTTTTATTTCTTTACCTTCTACAGATTTATAAGCATATAACAAGCAATCTACTATATCTAAATTGTTATTTGCATAAGCTTTAAATGTTTCATATATTGTTGCTCTATTAGAAAACTTAATTTCATCTTGCGCTAATAATTCAATAATAAGAGAATAAATAACGTCTTTTTCAACATTATATAATTTATGAAGCACATAGCATGCCTCAATTATGACTTCATTAGTTATATAAATATCATTATTGTCTATAATCTCACTAGCTTTTTGGGATAGTATTTCATCATCTTTTAATAAATATCTTAGAATAATATTGGTATCTATTGTAATCATTATTCTCTTGCCTCACTTTCCCAAATTCCACTTTCTTTTTCTATTAAAGAAGGATTTGCATATTTTGCAAGATATCCTGATAAGCTTTTTCTTTTTATTTTAGTGACTTCATTTGGAGATATTTCAGAATCATTTATAGAAAATGGAATAGCCCTTTTAAGGCAAATTTGTGTATAAAACATATTAATTGCTTCCGAACTAGAAATTCCAAAACTTTTTAATAGTTTTTCAGCCTCATTTTTTAAATTTGGATCTATTCTAACATGTAGGGTACTTGTCTTTGACATATAATCATCTCCTTACAATAAATGTATCACAATTATACTAAAACGTAAACACAATGAGAACACAGTATCTGTTTAAAATGGGCACACGACACAAAATAAATCGGGGACACGACACAAAATATACAGGCTTGTATATTTTGTGTCGTGTCCCACAATTAGGCAGATGTCGTGTCCTCTTAGAAATTCGTTATTTTAAGGAGTAGGAACTTCTGAGAAGTATCCTGGATTTGAAGTTCCTCCATCAATATGAGCATAAGTTTTATCAACAAATGATGAATTATATGTTGTCCCTTGAGAACCAGCTAATGCATTACATGAAGCAAACATATCAGTTGACTGAGTTACATTATTTGTATTAAATGTGTTTCCAACATAAATTGTTTGTAAGTCAGTACATTCATTAAACATTCCTGACATATTAAGTGTTCCAGAAGTATTAAAATGAGAAAGATCTAATGTAGTACCCTTATATCTATTGAACATATAACTCATGTTGTTTACACTTGATGTATCAAAGTCTAATGTAAGTGTTGCAGCTGTTGGTAAATTATAAAACATATATGACATATTAATTACATTTGAAGAATCAAAACTGCATATAAGTGTTGTAAGACCTTTCATTCCTGAAAACATATATGACATATTTGAAACAGCAGATGTATCAGTATTTGTAAAATCTATAGTTCCAATAGAACTATAATTAAACATTAAATTGGTCGTATATCCATTAATTATTGCATTCTTAAATGAAAGATTATTACAAGTTAATTCTGTAAATAAAGTAATATTTCCAATATTAGCACCATCAAACACTATTTGATTAATTGTGCTACCATAGAATAAATTTGTCCTATTTGATATACCAACAATTGATTTATTAGAAAAATCAAGAGTATCAAGTGCACGGCAGTAAGAGAACATGTCAAATATGCTTGTAACGCTTGAATAATCAAAAGAACTAATATCAACATTTACTAGCTCATAACAATATCTAAACATTCCAAACATTTCTCTAACTTGTGAAGTATCAAATCCACTTAAATCAAGGCTTGTTATTGTTCTTAAATTTTGGAATGTTTCAAACATATCTGTAACATTAGAGGTATTCATTCCAGTTAAATCTAAGCTTTCCAAAGCATAGTCAGCATCAAACATGAAATTTATATTCGTAACATTGTTGGTATTTGTAATATGCAGATCATTGAAAAGATGCAATTCTTTTAAATAGCGTAATCTAGATAAAAAGTCGCTGCAAGAATTTGGTAAATATATTTCGTTAGCAGCACTCCATAAATATGATGTATAACTCTCAGCATCATACCAACAATAGATAGGTTCGTGACTACTTTTCGAAACTATATGAGTATAAGTCTTGTTTACTTCTGTAGGTTCTGTAGAAGACCATCTTATATATCTAATGTCTGCTTCCATTGCTGAAGTTGATGTACCATCTACAGCAATAAGTCTCATACTTGATCCTAAATTGGTATTATAGAATGTTATTTTAGATTCATTATAAAAGTATCCAGGATTGAAAACACTACCATCTTTATGTGCGTATGTCTTATCTATGTAATTAGAATCGTAGTATGTACCATTTCCTCCAAATATTGCAGTACAGCCTGCAAACATTCCTCCAGAAACATTTATATTATCAGTAACGAAATCATCTGATACCATTATCTTTTCTAATGAATAACAACTTGCAAACATTGCACCAGTATTTGTAACATTAGTAGTATCAAAAGATCTTAAATCTAAGGTTCTTAAAGCAGTACAACTAGCAAACATTGTGCTCATATCAGTAATATTTGTGGTAGATAAACCGGTAAAATTAGCATTAGTCAATGAATTACAACCAGCAAACATCGTACTTAAGCTTGTTACATTAGGAATATACATATTACTTAAATTAACACTTGCAAGACTATTATTTCCAGCGCATAAGCAATATAAAGTAGTTAAGCTTGGAAATTTAGAATTTGAAAGGTTAAGACTTGTCATACCAGAACTTCCAAATGGATAATTAATTGTTTGCAAAAGATCAAACTCTGCACCAGAAAAGTCTATTGAGATACTTGCAGTGCTTGCAGCAATATTGTTTGCAGTAGTTACCTTTGGAAACTTTGAGTCCTTTAATGAAAAAGAATTCAAATTAGTACAGCTGGCGACTAATGTAGTAATATTTTCTAGATTTGGAAATGTAATGCCAGATAAATCTAGTGAACTAATTCTGCTTGATACAAACATACTATTCATAGTAGTGACGTTATCGAATTCTAAATCAGATTTGCTAATTGTTGACATTTTAGTGTTCGCAAACATTGCTGTCATATCGGTTACATTACTTGTATTAAATAGCGAATTTGAAATATCAAGGTCATATAAGCTCGAACAACTCCCAAACATATTAACCATACTTGTAACATTTGTAGTTGCATGATTAATTCCAAGTGATGTAATTGGATTTAAATTATTAAGAGCTGCCATATTGGTGAACATATAATTCGCGTTTGCATTCATATAAATATCAGTTGCTGAGCTCCATATCCTAATAGTTTCATAATAATCATCATACCATGCATATATTGGAACGTCAGAACCAGGGGTTGAAATAACATTAGCACTTGTTAATTCAAATGAAGGTGCTTGAGATTCAAACACAATCGAATAAATATTTTCATCTATAGAAGAATACGTTGGATTGCTAGTACCAGCAAGTGATTTTAATTTTACATTAAATTCCATACCTGGCAAATATGTAGCAGATAAAGCTACTGGTGTAGGTTTTGGCGTAGGTGTAGGTGCTACAGTTGGAGTAGGAACAGGAGTTGGGCTTGGTGTAGGAACTGGAGTCGGACTCGGTGTAGGACTTGATGTTGCTGTAGGAGCTGGTGTAGGTGCTGGTGTTGCAGTAATAGCTACTGTAGGTGCTGGTGTTGATGTAGGCTCTGGAGTAGCAGTTGGAGCAATTGTAGGAGTTGCAGTAGGAACTGGAGTTGGGGTAGCAAATGAAGGTGCTACGATTCCAGTAACTTCTATTCCTTTTATAGATTGCAAGCCTTCTTCTTCAACAGCATTTATGTAATATTCTCTATTTTTACTAACCGTAACCTTATAGAATTCTCCTTCTTTTTCTGCACTAATGCCACTTATATAAACATGTACTTTTCCGCCTAATTCAGATGATACTTTACAAGAAATAACAGCATTTTGATCATTATTAATTAATGAATATGAGACATTACTGATAATAGGACCAGTTACGCCTGCACTTTTAACAGTTTGATAATTATAATATTGTACTAATTCATCGGTTGTTGAAGTAGGCAAATAATATGCTTTTCCCTCTCTATCTAATACAAATAGGTCTTCCACGCCAAATGTTGCAGTATTTGAAGCTGGAATTTCGCCATGACCTCTTTGAATAGTATTGGCTAGACCTAAAACATTTAAATCAACTACATATCCAGTAAAAGAGTCTTCATCAGCACTTTTAAAGTTCCATGGAACTTTATTTAGCACAATCTTTTTTAATCCTAAATCTTCATAAGATGCATTTTCTCTTGTTTCTGATTCTAATGCCAATTGCTTAGAACGAGCCACATTTTCTATATTTGTAAGTTCATTAGTAAATCCAGCAAAATTAGCTTTATCTAATGATTTTAGTGAGCTATTTGTTACTATAGCTGCTAGAATAATTATTATAATTATTGTTATTACTAATGCAATTAATGAAATACCTTTATTGCTTTTTAACATAATGTTTTTTTCCTTTCAAAAGATAGATTTTTATTTATTAAAATTATATAATATTATTGTTGATTGTAGGGAATTTTAACCGGTTTGTAACAATCTAGAAAAATAGTAGTATTATAAGAGTAAAGAATCAAAAATCTTTACGGATAGTGGAGGTTCAAATGGAAATATCAAAAAACATTTATAGAGGATATGACATAAGAGGAGTCGTTCCTGATGAAATTAATGTAGACGTTGCAGAGATGATTGGAAAAGGATTTGCAACGCTTATGAAAAGAGAAGGAAACGATAAAATAATTGTAGGTAGAGATGCAAGATTATCAGGAGATGAGTTATTTCAAGCTTTATGTAATGGAATAACTTCAACAGGAATGAATGTCGTAAATATTGGACATTGCATGACACCAATGACATACTTTGCCAGAGAAATATTAAATATAAAACCTTCTATAATGATTACAGCTAGCCATAATCCGAAGGAATATAATGGTTTTAAAATTTGTGCAATGGGCAGAGATACTATATTTGGAGAAGAAATTCAAGAACTTAGAAAATTTATAGAAAAAGAAGAATTTGAATATTCAGAAAATAAAGGAACAATCGAGGATATAGATATAAATGATCAATATTTAACTTATATTACTGATAGAGTTAAGCTAGGAGATAGAAAACTAAAAGTTGCAGTTGACTGTGGTAGTGGCTCTGCAGGTTGGTATGCAAGAGATTTCTTTAAAAAACTTGGCGTTGAGGATGTTTTAATAGAATGTGAAACGCCAGATGGTAATTTTCCAATACATCACCCGGATCCTTCTCAAGAAAAATACATGCTAGAATTTGAAAAATTTGTAAGAGATAATAACTGTGATATTGGAATAGCTTTTGACGGTGATGCAGATAGAATTATATGTTTTGA
>JAEEGL017431184.1_pt1 | contig 10776 bp, 6 predicted proteins | sample 9134231 | NCBI WGS metagenome assembly JAEEGL01 (sample SAMN16246548, study PRJNA631951) | gut metagenome | biome: gut microbiome; feature: rumen; material: fiber-attached | host: Bos | place: Iran: Karaj | collected 2018-10
CCGCGGCAAGGTTCGCGCAGGCGGTTCTCTGACGGCTCTTCCCATCATCGAAACCCAAGCCGGCGACGTTTCGGCCTACATCCCGACCAATGTGATTTCCATCACCGACGGCCAGATTTACCTCGAGAGCTCCCTGTTCAACGCCGGCTTCCGTCCTGCGGTTAACGTGGGTATCTCGGTGTCCCGTGTGGGCGGCTCGGCTCAGGTGAAGAGTATGAAGAAGGTGGCCGGCACGCTCAAGATCGACCAGGCGCAGTTCAGCGAGCTGGAGTCTTTCTCCAAGTTCTCGTCCGACCTCGACAAGGTTACGGCCATGGCCCTCGACAAGGGCCGCAAGAACAACCAGCTGCTTATCCAGCCCCAGTATTCACCTATGAAGGTAGGGGAGCAGGTGGCGGTGCTGTTCTGCGGGACACGCGGCCTGATGGCCGATATCAGGGTCGACCAGGTGATAGAGTTCCAGAATCTTTTCCTCGAGCGCATGAGGGCGTCGTACCCCGAAGTCCTCGCCGAATTGCAGGCGGGCAAGGTATCGCCCGAGACCGAAAAAGTACTTACTGACGTAGCTTCCGAGATATGTCTTCACTTAGGGAAGTAAAAGACCGCATCGCCTCGGTGCGGAGTACGCTGAAGATTACTTCGGCCATGAAACTCGTAGCTTCTTCCAAGCTGCGTAAGGCCCAGCGTTCCATCGAGGCTCTGCGTCCCTACGAACGCGCCCTCGAAGAAATACTCTGCGCAGTGCAGGGCTGTGGGTATGTGCTTCAGGAGCCCAAAAAACTTGGGGAAAGGGCTCCTGAAGCACATACCCACAGCCCCGAGGCAGCAATGGCTGACAGGAGCGGCGGGGAGTTCCATACGGGGCCATTATCCCAAGTTTTTCAGGCCCCGGATGGAACTCCACGCCGCGACAGTACAATCGTCTTGCTGGCGTTTTCGAGCAACAGCTCCATGTGCGGAGCATTTAACGCCAACGCCATAAAGAAAGCCTTTGAAGTAGCCTCAGAATTAGAATCCCTGGGCGTAGAAGTAGAAGTGTGGAGCTTCGGAAAGAAGATGACCGATGCCTTCCGCAAGAGAGGAACCCCCGCCGCACGTGATTATTCCTCTCTGGTGGCCCATCCCGACTACAAGCTCGCTGCTGAAGCCGCCAGTGAGCTTCGTGCCCGCTACGACTCAGGCGAGATTGCCGGCGCCACGTTGGTTTACAATCATTTTGTAAGCGCCGGACGGCAGCAGGTGGTAGCCGAGCGGTACCTTTCCGCCTCGGAACTTCCATTGCAGGATGATGCTGAAGTTCAGGCCGATTACATCCTCGAGCCTTCGCGTCCCGCTCTCCTTGAGGCCCTTGCTCCCCAGGTGGGTGACCTTAAGCTGTACTCGGCCCTCCTTGACTCGGTGGCTGCAGAGCATGCAGCCCGTATGGTGGCCATGCAGGCTGCTACCGATAACGGAGAGCAACTTCTTGCCGAGCTGACCCTTGAGTATAACAAGGGCCGCCAGCAAAAAATCACTTCCGAGATCCTTGACCTTGTAGGAGGATCGGCCGTCTAGAAGCTGTAGCCGAGGGCTGCGCAGAACGAGCCTCCGAGCGAAGAAGGCAGGGCCACATAAGCGGCATCCAGGCTCAATCCCTTAAATTTGAACCCGACTCCGGCCGACATCAGGCTTGGGAGCGCTGCATTGCTGATCCTGCCTCCCACCCTTGCAAACAGCATGTTCTTGAACGAATACTCCGCTCCTGTGGAAAAAGCAAAACCCGACGAGAGGTAAGCAGCGGCATCGGCGGCAAAGTTAAACTTCGAATCACTGCCCAGCGCAAGAGGATACGATGCAGCGGCAAAAAACTCACCGGGAATCATATACTTCTGATTGTTCTTGTCCTTGACCGGTAATCCTATGTTCCGTGCACCCGCGCTTACATTCACGCCGGCTATACGCATAAAGGCGTTCAAATCGAACGACGCGGTGTTGTAGTCGGCATTTGAAGCTACTGAAGAATGGAGGTAATGAACCCCGGCTCCAACGCTCAGCTTGTCGCTGATGGCATATGCAGCGCCGAAATTGGCTCTGATGGAGGAGGGAGTTGACTCGTCGATCTTGTTGCCGTCGGCGCTGTATTCAATAACGCCTTCTCCGTTCTGGAATCCGCCTCCGACAGTAAGCCACAGGGCTTTCCCGAGCCTAAGCGATACGCCGCCTTCGGGGCAGTTGTCTTTGCCAGGAGCCCATCTGCGGTAGCCTCCGCTCAGTGAGAGCACGCTTTCCGAAAAAGCCAGTGACGAGACGTTCCCGAAGGATGCCCAGGCAGGGGAGTTTGCCGTTGCAAGTCCGGCGCCGCCCATGCCCATCAGCACGGGGTCGGGGTTTACTGCCGAGAAGGCCATGGCGGGGGAGCCGCCGGCATTCTCGCTCTGTGCGAGGGCAGGAAGAGTAAAGAATGCGCAGATAGCGGCCAGTAGTATGATAATGGAAAACTTTTTCATCGCATTACTATTTCTTTACAATTATCCTGCTGAACTTCTTGCCGTCGTAGGCAATGTCCAGGCGGTACTTTCCCGGGGCGCATTCGCGCATGTCAATCGTTGCGGGGTTGAAACCGCCCACAGTAAGAGTCTTGTTAAACACTACCGAGCCTGCCGAATTGGTAATGCGGATATCGGTAGGAGTATCTTTTTCGGTGCGTATGGTGAGTTTGTCGATAACGGGGTTAGGGAAGCTCTCCGCTACATTATCGGGGTCCTTAATCAGAATGTTGAGCGGCTGCGTGCATTCTTTGCCTCCGGCATCTTCCGCCACTACGGACAGGCTCGAGAGGCCGAACGCCTTGGGCGTGATAGTTATCTTGGACCCTTCGACGTTGACGTTGACAAGCCCCACGTTGTAGCCCCTGACTTTATACTCTATTTCCTCCTGCTCGGGGTCTTTGAAGTAACCTTCCAGGTCGAAGGTCAGAGGCTCCTTATTGCCATATATCAGGAGGTCTTCGAAATCTTTCAGCGCTATGGGAGCGTCGTTATGCAAGATTGTATATTCAAACGAGGCTTTTGCCGAAGCATCGTACTTGTCGGTAACGGTGAAGCTGACCGCGTACTTGCCTTCGGGAACCTTACGGCCGCGGATCTCCACGGTCAAAATGCCTTCAATAGCGTCGTAATTGTAGTTGACTCCCTCGGAATTTGCCGTGAGGTCGATGGTGATGCTGTGTGAGTCGGGATCGTAAACCTTGACAGGTATCTTTCTTATTTCTGAGGCCTTGATGCTGTAAGGACCTTGCTCGATGAACTCGATTACCGGAGCATTGTTGGCGTAAGTAGCCTGCTGCATGACCTCGGAAGGTACGCTGTATTTGCCATGGTAGTTGGCGGCGAGCACGACTACATAATAATTGCTTTCAAACTCCAGCTCATTCATGCTTGCCGTGAAGCTTTCTCCCACCTTGGCGCCTTTGTTGAGCACTTCCTGGCATATTACACCGTCGGGAATCGAAGAGTAGGGATCAAGATTCTCGATATCCTCTTTTGTATGCGAGGCGGCTAGCAGGAATTTATATGCGGCATTCCCGGTAGAATCGCCGGGCACGGGGAAGCTGACGTCAATCCTGTTCCCGACGGCGCTGCTTACGGCGCCCGAAACTGCATCGGGGGCTTCCAGGCTCTCGCAGGTGAAGGCGCCCATCGCATCGAGGAACGGGCCTATACGCGAAGCTGCGGGAACAAGGTCGTGGTTGGCTCCGCCAAGGAGTTTCTCGATCAACTGGCTGTTGGTGAATCCTTTGCCGCCATAGTACGAGATGAGCAGTGCAGCGACTCCCGTAACATGCGGGCAGGCCATAGAGGTGCCCTGAAGCGAGCCGTATTTATTGGTTGGAACCGTGCTGAAGATATTGGTGCCCGGGGCGCAAATATCTACCCAGTCTCCATAATTGGAGAAGGTTGCTTTCTTGAAATTCAGTGTCGTAGCGCCTACTGCGATGATGGGCGCATAATTTGCCGGAGCGCCGTTGGCAATATTCTCATTGCCCGCGGCGAAGATTACCACTCCGCCTGCCATAGGACCGACCTGTTTGCCTGTAGGGTCGTATCCGGCATATTTTATAAAATAATCTACGGCGGCTTTGTCGGAGTAACTGATCGTGGCGTTCAGAGCGGCCGTTAGTTCATCCCCGGTCAGATTTCCGTCGTCATTGTAGTCGAAGGTGTATCCCCAACTGTTATTGCACACCGTAGCGCCATGGTCGGCGGCCCATTTGATGGCCGACGCGGTATCTCCGCTGCGTCCTTTTGCGTCATCGGACAAGAATTGGCACGACAGAATCTTTACGCTTCCTATGCCTGCAGCGGCGTTACCTCCTGCAATTCCGGCAACGCCGATGCCATTGTTGCTGATGGCGCCAATAGTGCCGGCTACGTGCGTTCCGTGTACGTCGGCAGTAATATTAAAGCCTCCGTCAACAAAGTTCTTGCTGCCGTCAATCCCTCCGGGAATAACGTTCAGGTCTTCGTGGTCAACTTGGACTCCGCCGTCAATAACGGCCACGATTACCTGGTCGCTTCCTGTGGTGTAGTTCTCCCACACGGGCTCGACATTAATACCGGAACTGCCTCCTTTGTTGGATTTTAGGCCCCAAAGCTGCGACCACATAGGGTCGTTGAATGATGTCGCCTTGACCTTTCGGTCGGGTTCCACGATGTCGATACCGTCAATGGCTGACAAATCGCATGATGCCTTGGTAAAGGGCACTGCGGTGTCATATTCAATCCTGTACCACAGGTGCAGGCCCTCGGCGCGCGTGCGCGCTTCAAACTCTCCCGCATCGGGGAACAGTCTTTTGAGTGAAGTAATTTCAAGTCCTGAGTCCAGGTTCCCTCCCTTCTCAATTTTTGAGGCAAGCTCTTCGCTTACGTGTACCAGGGCCGTTCCTTTGGTATATACTTCTTCGGCGCTCTTCTGGGGAACGCTCTCAGGTATGGCCTCATTATGTGAACACGAAGCCGCCACAAGCATTGCGGCGGTAAAGCTAAGGAGAGAAACTGTAAACCTTTTCATCGTGAAAGATTTTAAAAAAGGGTGCCGGATGACCGGCACCCTTAGTGATAATTAACCTTCAAGATTACTGAAGAGGAGCGGTGTATTCGATTTTGTATCCCTTTTCGAAGTATCCCATAATACCAATGTAAGGATAAGGGCTGGGATATCCACGAACATCGATCTGCATGTATCCGTCAGAAATCTCGGTCACCGTAGCAATCTTGTCCTTGACAGTGCACTTAAGCACGATAGGAGCGGCATACAGAACAGCGCAGCTCGAAGGGCTCACTAAAGCGTAGATGGTACCATTTTCGCCGAAATACGTGCCGCTGGCCTCTTTGCCATAAACCAGGCCGTCAAAGGTAAGAGTGTTCTCGGAGTAGTCGTAGGAACCTCTGAGAGGGAGCGCAGCTTTCTCCTCGCCGAACCATGCGCCGGTCATGACAAAGGTGCCGGGCTCAACCTCACCTATGGCCACCTGGAAGGGCTGGCCGACATAGGGAGCGTCATAAACACCGTAAGGCTCGAGATCGGCTTTAGTGTCGGGCGTGATGGTATAATAACCTGCCTTGAAGGAGATATCGGGGTGAGCTCCGGGGATGTTTACAACCGTAGTCTCCACTTCTCCGAGAAGACCATCCTTGCTGATTGCAGCTACGCATACCTGGTAGTAATCCTGCAGGACGCAATTGATCTTCACATCTTTTGATGTCTCGTCGCCTTTGATGATGGAGCCGGCAACATAAGTGCCGCTCGCCGACTTGGTGACAATAGAGTAAGCGTCGGGAATGCTGTTGGTGAATTTACCGTCTTTAGATGTATAAACAGCGTAAGCATAGTTCTGAACATCGGCAGAGGGGGTGAGCTTGATGTTGAAACCTACATCCGTCTTGTCAGTAATCTCTACGCCAACGGTGGGCTTTGCTTTGCCCTTGTTGTTGGTGTTCGGATAGCTGATGCCATCATCTTTGCTACAAGATGCGAACAGCATGCTGCCAAGAACCAATGAAGCGATTAAATATTTGATTTTCATAATCTTGTGCTTTTTTAGTTAATTAACCTTCAAGCGAATAACCCTCGTTCTGCTCATTCTCCATCTGAGGATTGGCTTCCATTTCCTTGGTAGGGATGGGCCAGATGAACTTAGGGCTGTCGGCGGGGAGTGAAAGCTTGTAGCCGGTATCCTGGATCATGGAAGGATCCTGTCCGTTATCACGGGTGAAGCCGATATGATAGCGCTTGATATCGCTCAGGCGGAAGCCCTCGCCGAACAGCTCGCGGTTACGCTCGGCACGGATCTCATCTTTGCTTGCACCGGTGACGGCGGCGCCACGGGCGGTCTGCAGAGCGTTGAGGTACTTGGCGGCATTGCCGGAATCGTTATTCTCGGCAGCTGCCTCAGCGGCGATGAGGTACATCTCGGAAATCCTGAATACCTTAGGCATGTTGATGTAACGGGATGCAGCGCTGGTGTTGAGCTTGGGATTGCCGTTGAACTTGGTAAGCATGGTGATCTTGCCTACATTGCCGCGCATGTTGATCTCGCTCTCGGTGAAGTAAGCGTCGTAGCGGATGTCACCTGCGGAATAGAGGTCAAGGACCCACTTCTCGGGGAAGTACTGAGGATCGTCTTCACCCTCTTTGCCGGAGGTGTTGTGCACGAAGTAGCTGCAAGCGGAACCACCGTCGGAAGAGTCAACGATGATGGGCTGCCAGATGGCCTCGCCCAGGTTGTCGTTAACCCAACCGTCAGCATATTTCTTGGCATCGGTCTGCAGAGGATAAGTGCCTGCATCAACAAGGGCGCTGGCGGCTGCGTAAGCAGTTTTCCAGTCGTGCTTGCTGAGTGCTACACGGGCCTTGAGGGCCTGCACTGCGTCTGCGGAAACATAGCCGTAATCAGGCTCGCCGGCAGTCTTGACATACTTCTCGGCTTCGACGATGTCCTCATCGATCTGCTTGTAAGTTTCGGCAAGGGTGCCGCGGTGAGGATACTTGCTGGCGTCTCCGGTAGGCTCATACTTGGTGACCACTGGAACACCGAACACATTTGCTGCGGAGTCGGGATCGTAATCCTTGCAGAAGTACTGGGTAAGACGGAAATACAGGAATGCGCGCATGAATTTGGCGACGCCCATATATTCCTGGACCTGTGCTTTTTCATCATCGCTGATACCTTCTTTTGCAAGAACCTTCTCAGCGCCTGCGATAAGGAAGTTGCAGTTGCCGATTACAGAATAGTAGTTTGCCCAGACACTCCACACTCCGGAGTCGGAAGCGGTAAGGCCGTTTCCTCCGTGATATGTATAATAATCACCATCCCAGTTTCCGTAGTTCTTTACAGCATGGTAGCTATCGGTCATAAAGTCGGTGGAATACATATAGAAACCGCTGAAGAGACTCTTGGAAGCAGCGTAGATACCGATAAGGAAGTTGTTGCAGTCAGCAGCGCTTTCCATTGCGTCTTCGGTGCTCAGAGCTTTGTCGGGATATTGTTCGAGGCTGCAGGAACTGAAAGCGGCAGCGCCGGCCATCAGTGCGAGAGTAACATATAATATCTTTTTCATAATCGTATGCTCTTTTTAATTAGAACTGAATCTCAATACCACCCACGATCTGACGGGAGTTAGGATACAGACCAGCCATACCATTCTCATAGCCAACCTCAGGGTCATATCCGAGGAAGTTGGTGAAGGTGAGGAGGTTACGTCCAGTAACGTAGATACGTGCGCCAGAGACTACATTGGTCTTCTCAAGGAGTTTCTTGGGCAGGCTGTAAGAGAGGGTGACATTCTTCAGACGCATGAAGGATGCGTTGTCGTACCAAGTGGTGTCAAAGTTCATGGGAGTACCGTACTTCGGAATCGAGGTCTTGTCTCCGGGCTTTGTCCAGATGGTGTTCATGATGGATTCGAAGTTACTCTGGCCCAGAAGGTTCTGGGTGTTACGGGTGTAGTAACGTTCGTTAACCCAAATGTAGCGGTCGCCAATCCAGGAGAAGTCGGCGTTCAAGCCCCAGTTGCCCCAGGAGATGTTGGTGGAGAAACCGCCGGACCAGGGAGATACTGCGGATTTGCCTTTCCAGAACATATAGAGGTCGTCGCTGAATTCCTTGGTGGTCTCGCCATCCGTGTCGGGAATATACCAGGTAGGAGAGCCGTCATCGGGATCGACACCGGCGAAAACAGGAGTGAACACCTCGTTGAGGTCGTGACCAACTTCCCACTTCAGACCTTCGTCGTAGAAGGAGAGCTCGTTCAGGCCCTGATAAAGCTTCTCGACGCGGTTGCGGTTGTAGTTGACGTTGGCGCTCACGTTCCAGAGGAAGTTCTTGGAGTGGATGATATCCACATCAAGACTCAGGTCGACACCGGTATTGGAGAGCTCTGCGATGTTGCCCCAGCCGCTGGTATGACCGGTGGTGGCGGAGAAGGGGAGCTCCATGAGCAGGTTGGATGAATACTTCCTGTAGAACTGTACGTCGAAGCCGATTCTGTTGAGCAGGCGGCCGGACAGAGCAACGTTGGTGGTAGCTACGGTTTCCCAGGTAAGGTCGGCGTTAGGAACCTGGCTCAGGCCCCAGCCGCTGATGTTGTTGTACTTGGCACCGGCGCCTACCAGACCGAGGCTGGCGTACCAGCTGCTCATGCCGGAGTTACCGGTGGTACCGTAGGTGACGTTGAGGTTGAGGTCATCGACCCAGCCCACATTCTGCATGAAGGCCTCATGCTTGATCTTCCACATGGCGCCGATAGCGTAGAAGGTTGCGTACCTGTGGTTTGCACCGAACAGGGAAGAACCGTCACGACGTACGGATGCGTCGATGAAGTAGCGCTCGTCGAAGTTGTAGTTGAGGTTGAAGAAGAATGAATTGAAAGTACATTCCTCGTTGTAACCGTCCCAGCTGCTGACATTGGTAGTGGTACCGAATGCGGTAAGACGGTCGTCGGTCAAGCCGGTACCGGTAGCATTGAAGTACCTGTAGTGCTTCAGGATGGACTCCTGTCCAAGCAGGGCGGTCACATTGTGGCGGCCGAAGTTGGTGGTGTACTCAATGGTGTTGGTGGTGGACAGCTGATAGTAGCGCTGCAGGGCCTGGGCGTTGCGTCCACGTCCGGAATACACAGTGTATTGAGGCTTGTTGACGGACTCGTTGGTGTAGTCGAATGCATCGACAGCCTCGGCGGTGCGGATCTTGAGACCCTTTACAGGGGCGATCTGCAGGTAAGCCTGGCCGGTTACGTCAACGGACTCACGGTCGTTGGTATTGTTCTTATAATACTCGTGAAGGTCCATCTGGTTGTCCCAAGGGTAGCGCAGGTAAACATCACCGTAGCTTACAGTTCCGTCGGGATTTGCGATAATCTCGAAAGGAACCTGGTAAGGAATCTCGGTGACGGCTGTAAGCATAGGAGACTGGCTGTACCAACCGGTAACGATGGTGTGGTACTTGGTGTAGGACAGACCAAGATTGGTTCCGACCTCGAGCCAGTCCGTGATGCGGGTGTTGAGGTTACTGCGGACGTTGAAGCGGTTGGTGCTGGAGTTGATCTTGGAAGTACCTTCCTCGGAGTACAGACCGAAGGACAGATAGTAGTTGGTCCTGTCGGTGGCGCCACGGAGGGACATGTCTGCCTGATAGAGGGGTGCCTGCCTGTCGAAGAGATATTTGGTCCAGTCGAAATCGATGCCGTTACCGATGATAAATGCCTTCTTTGCCTGGAAAGCAGGGTCGGTAAGGTTGGCGGGATTGGCCTTCTCTTCGTATGCGAGCAGTTCGGCTGCGTTCATCATGTCCAGCTTATACATGGTAAGCATGGAAATACCATACTGGCCACGGGCGGAAACCGTGGGCTTCTCGCCGGACTTACCCTTCTTGGTGGTGACGAAGATAACACCGTTGGCAGCCCTGGAACCGTAGATAGCGGTTGAGGATGCATCCTTGAGGACGGAAATGTTCTCGATGTCGTTAGGGTTGATGGAGCTGAACACGCCGGAGCTCACGGGCACACCGTCGAGGATGTACAGAGGAGCGCTGCTCAGGTTGATGGAGGACTGACCGCGGAGCTGCAGTGATACGGAGCTCTGAGGCTCACCGGAGGTGTTGAAAACCTGCAGACCTGCAACCTTGCCCTGGAGGGCGTCGGCGATGTTGGCCGTAGGCTTTTCGGCGATGTCCTTAGAGGAGACGGTCTCCACGGAACCTACCACGTTGCCGATCTTACGGGCGGAACCGTAGCCGACTACGATTGTACCTTCAAGGGCTTCGGCGTCTTCGGTCATGACAACGTCAATCTGGGTCTTGCCCTGTACGGGTACCACGCTGTCTTTGAAGCCGACGGCCTTGAATACGAGGGTGCCGTTTGCGGGTGCGGAAATGGTGTAATCACCATCCAGTCCAGCAGCGACACCGTTTGTCGTTCCTTGCACGAGCACGCCGGCGCCCGGGATGGGGTTACCGCCGGAATCGCGCACGACACCCTTCACGGTGACATTCTGAGCGGAGAGCGTCACGCCGAGCATCAGGAACAAAGCACTGAAGAACAGTTTAGCTTTTTTCATAAGCGTTACTTTAAATTAAACAATAAACTATACTAACTAATCTTAGTTTCTCTATTAAGTCTTAGTTACGAAATTAGCGCGCAATATCGCAATATTTTTTTTATTAAACAAATTTTTTCCGCTCCAAATCGTTGATGTGGAGCGGTAAAATAGCATTTTCAGTATCTGCCCGGATATCAATTA
>JAEEGL010263068.1_pt1 | contig 10775 bp, 9 predicted proteins | sample 9134231 | NCBI WGS metagenome assembly JAEEGL01 (sample SAMN16246548, study PRJNA631951) | gut metagenome | biome: gut microbiome; feature: rumen; material: fiber-attached | host: Bos | place: Iran: Karaj | collected 2018-10
CCACAAAGAACTGCCTGCTCACCGAAGAGGTCAGTCTCTGTCTCTGTTCTGAAGGTTGTCTCAAGAAGACCAGCTCTTGCTCCACCGATACCAGCACCATAAGCAAGTGCAAGATCAAGTGCCTTACCTGTAGCATCCTGCTCAACAGCTACAAGACAAGGTGTTCCCTTACCAGCCTGATACTCTGAACGAACTGTGTGTCCAGGAGCCTTAGGAGCGATCATTGCTACGTCTACATCCTTAGGAGCCTTGATAAGTCCGAAGTGAACATTGAAGCCATGAGCGAACATAAGCATGTTACCTGGCTGAAGGTTAGGCTCGATATCCTCTCTGTACATCTTAGCCTGCTTCTCATCATTGATAAGGATCATGATGATGTCAGCCATCTTAGCAGCTTCTGCTGTAGTGTAAACCTTAAGTCCCTGAGACTCAGCCTTAGCCTTGCTCTTTGATCCCTCATAGAGACCAACAATTACGTTGCAGCCTGAATCCTTAAGGTTAAGTGCATGCGCATGACCCTGTGAACCATAACCGATAATAGCGATTGTCTTACCCTCCAAGAGAGAAAGGTTACAATCTTCCTGATAAAAAATTCTTGCTTCCTGTGACATGTTTCATATCCTCCATTCATTTTATTCATCCAAATAAATAACTTTATCTGTACCACGGCCCAAGCCGGCAATACCTGTGCGAGCAAGCTCCAGGATCTCGTAGCCTTCCAGGAGCTTTAAAAATGCATCTACCTTTGACTGACTTCCTGTGATCTCAATGATCAGTGAATCAATACTTACATCAACAATGTTCCCACGGAAAATGTTTGCTGTAGCAAGGATACTCTGACGCTTGTCAGCCTCTGCCCTTACCTTTACCATGGCAAGCTCTCTGAAAACACTGTCATCCGGCAATAGCTCATGTATATCTCTTACATCCACAAGCTTAGCCACCTGTTTCTCAATCTGATCAAGGATCACATCATCACCTGATGCCACAATGGTGATACGTGTAAACCTTGGATCAGCAGTAACTCCCGCTGTAATACTCTCAATGTTGTATCCACGTCTGGAGAAAAGACCAGCTATTCGTGACAGAACGCCCGAGGTATTATCAACAAGAAGCTGAAAGACCTTTTTCTGCATGTTTGCCTCTCCTTTGAAGCCCTTCAAATCCAGTATTTAAGCATTGTCTTTAGCACTTTAAACTGCTAATTTGCAATATCTTTTTCTGACCGGATTTTCATATTATTTTGACACTTAACTACCTGTTTTTGCATCAATTTAAATCAAATTATACCATCTTAGCGGACAATGTCAATCACTTTTCTTTTAGACTTTAAACTGTTGCTATTTTATCGTACTAAAGTATCCTATTCAGATAAATGCACCGGAGGACGGACTTAAATGCACACTTGGAAAAATAGTCGAGAATTTGTTAAAATAGAATTGCCAGAAAGAATAATAGCTCGTATAAATAAATGAGGTTGGTTGATTGACCATTAAGTGCCAAATGCAAAAGCGAGGTTAAAGTATGGAAAACAAGGAAAAGAACATAATTGATCAGAAACAGGACGGAAAGAATCCCGTTATGGATGAAACGCCCATGAAGGAAAAAGAACTTGAGAAGGTTGCCGGCGGAAACAGCATGGATCCCGGAACTTTTTTTAACACAGTTGTAAATGTAATCACTAAATAATAAAAGGAGCAGTATTACTACTGCTCCTTACATTTTGTCAAAGCCACAGTTCCGGTACGGGCTATTTCCACAATGCTGACACTCTTTAGCATTTCAATGAACAGCTCGATCCTGTCTGAGGTATCGCAGATCTGGATTATCATCATGTTCTTTGACATGTCCACGATCTGAGCGTTCATGATCTGACAGTTCTCCATGATATCCCTGCGGTTTTCTTTATTATATTTGACCTTTATGAGCATGAGTTCCCTGTTGATACTCATGCTCTCTTTAAATGTCTTTACCTTAATGACATCTATCTTTTTATTGAGCTGCTTCTCGATCTGCTCGATAGTCCTCTCATCTCCTGTTGATACAATGGTCATACAGGATACAGCCTTATCAGCTGTCTCGCCAACAACCATGGAATCAATATTGAAATTCCTTCTGGAGAAAAGACCTGCTACTTTTGAGAGCACACCTGCTCTGTTTTCTACAAGAACTGAATAAATTCTTTTCATATCACCCTCGCAAAAAGCTTTTATCGTGTAAGTGCCATTGGATCAACCATAACTTCCATGAGACTTAAGTCATCATTACTAAGAAATTCTTCAAGCGCCTTACCAAGATCGGAATTGCCATCCACCTTCGTATAATCCATTCCATAAGCCTTAGAAAGATAGGAAAGATCCGGATCTCCCTTGAGTTCTACCATAGAATAATTGTCATTGTATGCGTAGTGCTGATGCTCTCTCACCATGCCAAGGAAGCCATTATTCATGACAACGATCTTTGCTCTAATACCATACTGGCGCATTGTAGCAAGTTCCATCATGGACATCTGGAATGCTCCGTCACCTACAACTACCACCACCTGCTTGCCGGGATCTGCAATCTTAGCTCCCATGGCTGCAGGAATTGAATAGCCCATGGTTCCCATTCCACCGGAAGTAAGGAATCTTCCATGTTTAACAATATGATATGCGCAGGACCAGATCTGATTCTGTCCTACATCTGCCACATAAATGGCGTCATTTTTCATTGTTCTTGATAATGTCTTGATAAAGATCTCAGGGTCAACATAGCCTTCCGCAGCCGGTGCTCTGTCAGTCCTCATCTCCTCACGATAGCGCCTTAAGGTCTCAACCCAGTCGCTGTGGTCATCAGCATGATCATCGGTTTCAAGAATGTCAGTAAATATATGCTTGATATCACCTACAAGAGGAATTGTTGGTCCAACATTCTTGCCGATCTCAGCAGGATCAACATCAATATGGATCATGACTTTGTTCTCTGTAATAAGATCCGGCCTGTTAACAGCCCTGTCTGCAACTCTGGCTCCAACCATAAGAAGCAGATCTGACTCGTTCATGGCTCTGTTGGCAAATGCCTTACCATTATTACCAACCATACCAAAATATAAAGGATGATCATCAGGCATAGCGCCTATTCCCATCATGGTAGAAACAACAGGCACATCATTGAGCTCAGCAAATTTAACCAGTTCCTTTGTGGCTCCTGAAAGATGAACTCCGCCACCTACGCAGATAATAGGTCTCTTTGCCTTTTCCACTTCCTTAATGACCTTCTTGATCTGGACCATATTCCCCTTAACAGTGGGCTTATAGGACCTCATGGAAATGGTCTCAGGATATACAAACTTGTCATCAAGTTCAGCAGTCTGGATATCGAAAGGTATATCAATAAGAACCGGTCCTTTTCTTCCTGTGCTGGCGATGTAGAAGGCCTCTTTAAAGACCTTTGGAATATCATTCACATCCCTGATAAGATAGCTGTACTTTACAAATGATTCCACAGCACCTGTAATATCAGCCTCCTGGAAAACATCAGAGCCGATCATATCACTGTTTACCTGACCTGTTATGGCAATAAGCGGAATACTGTCTGCATAGGCCGTAGCAATTCCGGTAATAAGATTCGTTGCCCCGGGGCCTGAAGTTACTGCACAGACACCAACTTTACCACTTATCCTGGCATAACCACTGGCGCAATGAGCAGCATTCTGTTCAGTCCTTATTAGCACCGTCTTAATATCTGTATCCAGTATCTTATTCCAGAAGGGATCGATGGCAACTCCCGAATATCCAAAGATAACCTCAGTATTTTCCTTTTCAAGGCATTTTACTATGGCCTCTGCTCCGATCATTTGTCTTCCTCCAATCACTCAAGGTTAAGGATCTGTTTTACAAGTCTTACTGTATCTGCAGCGTCAGTTGAATAACCGTCTGCGCCGATCTCATCTGCATAGTCCTGAGTCACCACTGCTCCGCCGATTATTATCCTGGCATCACAATTCTGGCTCTTAGCATAGTCCACCACATTTTTCATTTCCTTCATGGTAGTGGTCATAAGCGCTGAAAGAGCAATTATACTGGCTCCATTTTCCTTGGCAGCCTTTATTATCTCTTCCCTTGGAACATCCTTTCCAAGGTCTATTACATTAAAACCATAATTCTTAAGCATTAGTGCCACAAGATTTTTCCCAATATCATGGATATCACCATGAACTGTAGCAATAACAACAGTAGGAAGAACCTTCGTTTCATCCCTGTCCTTTGCTAGAATGGGTTCCAAAAGAGCTATGGACAGCTTCATGGCTTCTGCGCCGGCAATAAGCTGTGGCAGGAAGTACTTTCCCTTGTCAAAATACTCACCAACCTCATTTATGGCAGGCATAAGTGCTTCGTCCAGAATAGCTCTTGCTTCAATTCCGGAATCCAGGGCTTTCTGGGTGTCCTTTTCAATGGTTCTTCTGGCACCTGTCAATACATCCTTTTTTATTATAGCAAGGAAATCGTCCTCTTTTACAGTGTCTGACTTTACTTCTTTAACGCTTTTGTCCGTGGAACCTGCATCCGCATACCTGTCCATCCTCTGAATGTACCTGATATCTGCACCTTCTTTGTTCCTTAAAAGATCAGAGGCAAAAGCTGCATTTACCAGCATTTCCTGGGAAGGATTTGCAATTGCCATTGTAAGTCCCCTGGAAATAGCCATAGTAAGGAAGGCTGTGTTTACATTCATTCTCTGAGGCAGGCCAAAAGAAATATTGGAAAGACCACAGATGGTTCCAAAGCCGTTGTCATGGCAAAAGCTTATGGTATCCAGGGTATTGTTTGCTGCTTCAGGATCCGCACCAACAGTGGCAACAAGACCATCCACTACAATATCCTCGATGGTAAGTCCCATATCGTAAGCCTTACCAGATAACTCTTTTATATTGCCTATCTTCTCCTCAAAGCTCTTAGGCAGTCCCTCGGGGCTAAGAGGTAAAAGTACGAACATTGCACCATACTTCTTTGCAAGAGGCAGGAATTTCTCAGCCTTTCCCTTTTCCAAAGAAATGGAATTCATCAGAGCTCGTCCTGAATACCTTCGAAGAGCTTCCTCCATTACCTCAGGACTTGATGTGTCTATACAGAGCGGAAGGTCTGTTATTGAAGAAACTTCATCAAGGACAGTTAGCATCATCTCCTTCTCATCAATACCGCTCATTCCCACATTGATATCAAGGATCGAAGCTCCTTCCTCTTCCTGATTTCTGGCAAATTCGCAGACCATGTCCAGGTTCCCCTCACGAAGCTCAGCCTGCAGCTTTTTCTTTCCGGTAGGATTGATCCTCTCACCAACTATCATAAAGAGTCCGTCCAGATCAAAGGAAAGACCTCTTCTCTCAGAGGAAAGATATCTTCTACCTGCGATTTTACGAGGAATAGGATTACCTTCAGCATCTCTTATTTCTGAAGGCTTCACATCCTTATAAGCATCCACAAGTCCCATTATATATTCAGGAGTTGTTCCGCAGCAGCCACCAATAATGGATGCGCCGGCGCCAATAAGCCTTTTAAGTTCAGGAACAAAAACATCGCAGGTCATGTCATAGGTGGTATTACCTTCAAAATCCACAGTTGGGAGTCCTGCATTGGGCTTGGCAATTATGGGAATATTGGTCACAGATGCCATAGCCCTTATAACGCTCTCCATCTTATCGGGCCCTGTTGAACAATTGGCTCCAACAGCCGCAGCCCCAAGAGCTTCCAGGCAGATTGCTGAAGCACAGGCATCCGAACCAAAAAGAGTCCTTCCATCAGGCTCAAAGGTAAGTGTGACCATTACAGCCAGGTCACTGACTTCCTTCGCAGCAATAAGAGCTGCTCTGCATTCCTGAAGGCTCATCATTGTCTCAACCACAAGAACATCGCAGCCGGCTTCTTCAAGAATCTGTATCTGCTCTTTATAGACATCTATCAGCTCCTCAAAGTCCAGATCTCCAGTTGGCTTTAGCTGCTTACCTGTCATGGTAAGATCTCCAGCCACAAGAACCTTATCTCCAACAGCCTCTTTTGTAAGAGCCACCAGCTCACTGTTTATCTCTTTTATCCTGTCAGAAAGGCCATAATCCTCAAGTTTGATCCTATTTCCTGTAAAGGTTGGAGCATATACAATGTTTGCTCCCGCCTTAGCATAGGACCTCTGGAGATCAAGCATAACCTCCTTATGATTAAGGATCCAGTCCTCAGGGCACACTCCGGCAGGCATTCCACCCTTCATAAGATTGGTGCCTGTGGCTCCATCCAAAAATATTATTTTATCCCGACAAAAATCAAGAAACTGCGCTTTATTCATTCGATAAACCTTTCCATAGATCCACAAGAGGCCTGCTTCCAAAGATAAGTACACATAAAACCATTACAAGTACGGTCTTCTGCCACATATTGTATTGCAGAATATATCCTCTTTGAGACAGATAATCCAAAATAGCTATCACAAGAACGTGATAATAGTAGATATTTGAAGAAGCTCTTTTCCCTAGAATATACAGTGCATCAGCCTTTACAGTTACAGCCTCAGATAAAAAGAGAATTCCAAGCACTATTACCAGGGACCCCAAATATACTTCCTTAGAGTCTATCACAAACCGCTCGGTGGCGCTAAGAATAAATCCGAAAACTATCGCAATAATTGAGGGAAGCTTTATCCTTGAAGTCCACTGAAGGTAGCCTTCCTCCCCAAGCTCTGCTCTTTTGGAAGTCACATAATCAGCAAACAGTACCCCCATCAGAACAAAGGGCATTCCCACAAAGAGCCAGTTACGCATCATAAACCAGGTTTTGATGCTGATATCAAAGGGCCTTATGGGATACCAGGTCTGAAGTGCCTCTCCGAAGTACAAGAGCCCAGTTAAAAGAACTATCAGCCACTTGTACCATTTTCGAAGGACCGGGGAAAAAATATAGATCAGTCCATACACATATATAAGCGCAAAGAGATACCACATGTGATCAAAGGTATAGGAAGAATCAAAGATAAATCGTCCTGAATTAAACAAAAGAAAGTTTATAAGCTCAGTCTTATTAAATCTTCCGGTAAACCACTCAGAAAAAGAAGCGCCTGTAGAAAAAACATAAAACAGGGAATAAATAAGATAGACAAGGTAAACCTTTCCTGTGACCTTAAGGAGTTTAATGAGTCTATAAGAAACCCTGTCCCTGATATCATGAACAAGCTCTATAACTCCACCCTTTTCATCGGTCAAAAGGAATCTCCCTGCCACTGCAAAGAAAAAGGGAACAGCAAATCTTGAAGCTGCTCCCACTATGTCACCAAAAAGCCCCGGAAGAGGCGCATGAATAGTAATAACAAAGAGGCAGGCTATGAATTTTACAGCATAGATAAATCTGTTCTCTTTTTTAACAGGCATGTCCCCTTACTCCTGCTGTGCCTCAGTCTCAGTTTCGCCTTCAGTCTCAGTTCCTTCTTCAGAATCCCCGTCAGGATTTATCGTAGAGATTTCATAGGTACTCTGGGTTTCAACGGAAATACCTTCTCCCTCGGGAACTTCACCATGAAGAACCTGCAGGATAACAAGAGCCCTGTTATTAGCTCTCTGGTAATACTGGGCTGCCAAAGCCTCGCTGTCATTATCAAATTCATTATCATAGGCCTGATGATAGAACTCATTGGCCTTGTCCATGTAATCAGCTGCCTCTAATGCTATATCAGAAATTCCTGAAAACTCATCAGGAATTGTAGCAGCTGCCATTGTCTTATAGGTTTCGTTCATCTGATCAAGGTAGCCAAGAAGTTCTGTCTTAGCACCATCTGACTCAGGATCTATGGCATTTATGGAATTGTCATAGAATGTCAGCTGATCATAAAACTGTGTCATGCTGGCCTTGTACTCCTCCAGTGCCGGATCAGTAGCCTTTTTACCACAGCCTGAAAGCATACTTACTGCCATGCATATTGCTCCAACTATAGAGCCTGCTCTAAAAATGTTGTCCCTTAAATTCAAAATATCCACCAACCTTAACTTTTTTCTTTTTATTACTGATATCTGGATGCAGCCTTAAGCCTCGTAAGAGCTCTGGCAAGTCCCGCCTGGGACTTTTTGAACTCCTTTATTGACTGTTGCTGCTGAAGGTGCTCCATAGCAAACTCGTAAGCTTCCTGAGCTCTCCTCTTATCAATATCCTTGGGATTTTCTACAGTGTTCACAATGACTATACATCTGTTATCTGTAGTAACCTGCAACGAACCGATACTTACAACACCGATAAGCCACTCACCATCAGGCTTTTTTATCTTAAGAATGCCATCATAGATAGCAAGTATCATCTCCTCATGGCCATAGAGGATAGCCATCTCTCCATCCTCACAAGGAACGATTATCTCTAAAGCATCGTCGTCATAAAATGTACCATTAACAGACATGACCTGTAAATGGAAAGTTTTAATATTTTGCTCACTCATTTATTCTAAGCCTCTATCTGCTTGGCTTTTTCCACCACATCATCTATGGTTCCAACATTGAAAAATGCAGCCTCAGGGTACTTATCCATTTCACCACTGATAATTGCCATGAATCCTCTGATGGTCTCTGCAAGTGGAACATATTTGCCCTGAAGTCCTGTAAAGGTCTCTGCCACATGGAAAGGCTGTGAAAGGAATCTCTGGATCTTTCTTGCTCTGTAAACTGTAGCCTTATCCTCGTCAGAAAGCTCCTCCATTCCAAGGATCGCAATAATATCCTGAAGCTCCTTGTATTTCTGAAGTATCTCCTGAACCTTTGTGGCTGTGGCATAATGAGCCTTTCCTACTATTGATTCCTCCAGGATCCTGCTTGAGGATTCCAGTGGATCTACAGCCGGATATATACCCTGTTCAACAATCTTTCTGGAAAGGACCGTTGTGGCATCAAGATGCGCAAAGGTTGTAGCAGGTGCCGGATCAGTAAGATCATCAGCAGGAACATATACCGCCTGAACCGAAGTTATAGAGCCCCTATTCGTGGAAGCTATCCTCTCCTGCAAAAGTCCTAAGTCTGTAGCCAGCGTTGGCTGATAGCCTACAGCAGAAGGCATTCTTCCAAGAAGGGAAGAAACTTCAGACCCGGCCTGAACAAATCTGAAAATATTATCTATGAAAAGAAGTACATCCTTATTCTTCACATCCCTGAAGTACTCAGCCATGGTAAGACCGGTCTCAGCAACTCTCATTCTGGCTCCGGGAGGCTCATTCATCTGGCCAAATACCAGCGCAGTCTTATCAATAACTCCCGACTGGCTCATTTCCATCCAAAGATCATTACCCTCACGGGATCTTTCTCCAACTCCGGTAAAGATGGAAAAACCTCCATGCTCAGTAGCTATATTCTGGATAAGCTCCTGGATAAGAACCGTCTTTCCAACACCTGCTCCACCAAAGAGCCCGATCTTTCCGCCCTTTGAATAGGGCGCCAAAAGATCTATTACCTTAATTCCGGTCTCTAAAACCTCTATAACAGGGCTTTGATCCACCAGCCTTGGAGGGTTCCTGTGGATTGACCAAAGCTCCTCACTCTCAACATTGCCCTTTTTATCAATAGGCTCTCCAAAAACATTAAAGAGTCTTCCAAGAACCTTTTCCCCAACAGGAACGCTTATGGGACCTCCCGGGCATTCAACTTCCATATCCTTTGAAAGTCCCTCGCTGGGAGAAAGCATGATACAGCGAACTATATCTCCGCCAACATGCTGAGAAACCTCCATGACCTTTTTATTATCACCAACAGTAACTGTTAAAGCATCACTGATAAAAGGAAGTTCACCATCTTCAAATTGTACATCCACTACAGGCCCCATGACCTGTACGATCTTACCGTTTTTCACCTTTTAACCTCTTGCCTTTTCATGGCCTTCATCTTAGCTTCTTTACTGCGCTTCAAAGCCTTTGCTCCGCTGACAACCTCTGTTATCTCCTGGGTTATCATTGCCTGGCGCTGTCTGTTATAACTGCGCTTAAGGCTTTCCAACATCATCTCTGCGTTCTTATTGGCTGAATCCATTGCCTGCATTCTGGAGTGCTGAACACTGCAAAAGGCCTCTACTAAAGCGCCATAAATGAAACCGGTTATATAGTTCGGTACAATATTGTCTAAAATAGCTGAAGGACTGGGCTCCATAAGAAATTCATCCCTGTAAAAGCTCTGATCTTCCATAGTTTCTTTGTGGAGCTGTGTTATAAAATCCAGTGGAAGGAGCTTCTCAAACCTCGTCTCACAGGTACCGCCCTTCATTGCTGTATAACAGATATAAAACTCGTCTATAGTCCTCTCCTGATAGTCATTTACTATCTCCGCCGAAATCTTTCTGGCTCTGTGAAGTGTTGGATTGGCTGAAGTAAACATAAAAAACTGATCCACAGGCATATTCCTTGAGATAAAATGATATCTCCCAACTTCACCTATTACATAGAGCTTATAGTTTCCCTTATCCTCCAAAAGCCTCTCCTCAACCGCTCTTATAACATTGTGGTTATAGGAACCGGCCAGGCCCTTATCATCTGTAAAGACGATATAGCCCCGACGTTTCTTTTCCTCAGGGATTTCCTCCTTACTTTCCAAAAAGACATTTTTAACCCCTTCAGGGAGATTGGTAACGAGTCTTTCTATCATGTCCTTTGTGGCATAAAAGAAGGGCTCCGTATCCCCTAAAAGCTTCCTTGCCTTCCTTAGCTTCGTGGAAGAAATAAGGTACATGGCATTTGTAATTTTCTTAGTGTCAGAGATAGAGTTTATTCTCTCTTTTATCTCTTTTATATTTGCC
>JAEEGL010455030.1_pt1 | contig 10775 bp, 9 predicted proteins | sample 9134231 | NCBI WGS metagenome assembly JAEEGL01 (sample SAMN16246548, study PRJNA631951) | gut metagenome | biome: gut microbiome; feature: rumen; material: fiber-attached | host: Bos | place: Iran: Karaj | collected 2018-10
ATATGAACCACCATCCGTCGACCTTGCTTTTGTGCTGCGTTCATGAAAAAGAAATCGCGCACCACCGCCATGGCATCCAACGGGAAGTTATAGTGAATGATTTGGTCGGCAGGTAGGTCGTTCAATAGAGTCTTCCATCGGCGATAGCTTTTCAATAATCGCACTATACGAGAAAGCCCTCCTTGCTCATCGTCACCCTTGCCTTGCAGGAAATGCGTATAACGGCACTCCTGGTTGTTAGCAATCATGAAATTTGCCACAGAAGACACCCCACTGACGTTTTTCGTGGAGTCCAAAGATGGTGCAACGATGAGGACGTTCTGTATCATTGCTTTATTTTAACGGGTGTTTCTGCAAATAAATGCTCCAAGTATTCTCTTGACAACCTTTCTTCAACCGCATATAGTTTTTCTTCATGCTCTAATATTTGGTCTATTGTCCACTTGAATTTAATAGGCTTAGCCGGTACTCCTCCAGCAATACAATATGGAGGGATATCTTTATTAACTACTGCTCCTGCCGATAGAATGGCACCTCGCCCTATCTTCACACCGCACAAAAGAGTTACATTCATTCCTATCCAGACATCTTCACCCACGATAACATCCTTATCATACCCTTTGGGCTTTTCGTCTTCAGTTATGCTCCTATATAAGCGCCCAACTATCTGAGCATGATTTCCCGTAGATACCTTTAGGCCTTCAGCTGCACCAGAGCCCTTTCCCATGACAAACTTAGCATTCAAATTCAATATAACAGCATCCCTAACGCTATTATTACCATACAAGAACATATTCTCTGGTTTTGAAATTTTAATAGGAGGAGTAATAAAGGAATCATCTGCAATGTATCCAAAACTCCTTCTACTATATCCCATATAATCACGCAACAGACAATAAATGCCTTTAATAAATCTATTTTGTGTTATTCTATTGTTTTTTTTCATACTTTAGACTAATATGAGATTTATTATACAAATATCCTATAGCTATAGCAAAATAGATAAGTATCAAATTAGCTGCATGATAAACATAAAAACTTAGGCACCATGAACCAAGTATAGAATAGCAAATAAACTTATCCTTTCTGTCACTAATTTTTCTTGACATAATAAAAATAGAGAAGAAAAAAGTAACAAAAAAGAAACCTCCTATATATCCATAATCGCATGTCAGTTCAATTAATCCATTGTGAGGAAATCGTGGGTTTTCAATCGTTTCTATAATGTAGCGCTTTGCTTGTCCAGCACCACCACCAAAAAAACGTTGAGAAATTGGAGCATTATCAAAACCGACCATGGCTGCTTCTCTTAGAATTTCTCTTCCACTATCAATGTCTGCACCAGTTTCATCAAAATATTCACTTCTTGCCCTAAAGTCTTGAGACAAATTTTCCAAGAATCCTTTACCAAAATATAAACCTATCAGCAAAAGGAATAACAAGAAGAAATTTCTTGTTTTATTTTTTCTAAAGAATTCTTTTATAAAGTCATAAAACATAAAAAACGAAACAATTGCCATACCAGCCACAGCCTCTCTCTTTGCAGAATAAATAGCAATCATAACGCAATAGCCAAACAAAATAACCTTCCATTTATTTTTTACCGTAAGCATGATTAATGGAACTATCATATAAATGGATCCTGCCACATTGATACCTCCAAGAATTTCAGCATCACGTAATATTGCTTTTTGGGTGATTGAACGATATGTGACGAATAAAAGATAAAAAAAAATTAGACATGTCAAATACTTTTTAATTATCTTTTCATCAACACCTCTAAATGCATCAATACAAAAAACAAAACCCAATAACCAAAACACAACGGAAAAGAATGGATTTAAATTAGAGATTACTAGCCTATCGTCTACAACTAGTACAAATACCTCTCTCAATACTACCCATAAGAGGAAAAATAGCGCTAACTTGTCTGTTGGTGTTCTCAATACAATCTTTTTAAAGAATACATTAAATGCCATATACAAAATGATAACACCAATCATCAACTGATTGTAGATGTTATGCTTAGCTTGAATTCGTCCAGACATACCAGAGATTTCTTCTGATGTCAGAAAATTCACCACATAATATGCAATAAGCAACAAAATGAAAATAATAAGCGTTCTATTTCTCTTCATTATTGCAATTCTTTAATAGCATTCATCAAATCTGCCTTTTTATCCCAAATCATACGGATATCCCTTATTTGGTACACTTTCTTGTGTGACAACAATTCTTTTAATCCTATATAATTCAGAACAACAGGAAGTCCCAGAACAATCTTTTCGTATTCGAAAGCGAAATCTCTACTGCTTTGATTGTATTTATCCTTATCAAAAGGAAACAAAATAACAGACTTTTCCAATAACAGATAATCAAATACTATTGAACTATAATCACTAACGAGAACATCTGTAAAGGGCATAATATAATTCGAATCGACATTTTTGTCGAGCAAAATAACATTTGAGTGGTCGATCTTTTGGTATGAGAATATCCTTGTTGAAGGATGGAATTTTACCAAGAATAACCAATTGTTCTTAACCATCAGGTCGTTCAAGTCATCAAAATCTATCCCACTCTCTGCGATAAAATCGTACTGAGCATCACGATACGTTGGCGCATATAAGATTATCCTATCATAACTCCCCATCTCTTTGATTAAAGACTCAGTTTTCCCAGCCCCAACCTTATGGATATGATTCAAAATAGACTCTGGAGACTTGAGTATAAACTTACATCTGGGATAGATATCCTCCACACATTTCTCCTTGGGAACGTCAAACATGGGTGCAAAAAAGTGTTCTGTCATCCAAGGGGAAGACGACAATAGTAAGTCTGGTTTATAATATAGGTGTGGATAAAAAAGTTTATGAACAAATCTTGAACATACCCCCTTTTTTTTATACAGGATATGCTTTTTCTCACTCCAAAGACATGCCTTCCAGCCTACCCCATGCCACAAGTTAATGATCTTTGCACCTCCACTAGTCCAGAAATCAATACATCCTTGCGTATGATCGACAATATAATACTTCGATGTCAAGCACAGCCATAATCCCATGAGTGAAAAACGGGAATAAGCCTTATAGCCCAATTTCCGCACCAACGCGGTATTATTGCAGTCACCTATCCAATAAGCATTTATCTCGGGATGGTTCTCTACGACATCTATGAAAAAATATTTTGAATTATTGTTAAAACCGGTTGCACTGCCGAAAAGCCATTGATTATCCTTCCTAGGGAAAACCTTAGAAAGATAATAGCAACCTAATGCTATAGAGCGCAAAATAATATTAATAAATCTCATCATTTAAATGATTATTAAACAATAAATAACAAATCTAATTATCTGCTATAAACCCAAAACACTCTTATAAGATTGGCAAGTGTTGAATATCACATCTCCATGATAATTTGGAATCTGCCTGGGTTGCATATAATCACCATATTTGTTCTTCAGGTGCTCATCATATTTTCCCGGTATGGGAATTTTGGTAAACTCGAAGTCTACAAAAAGAATATCATTTTTATTGAAAGACAAATCATGTCGACGATTGTCAAACTGAAAACTTAATAAAGACCATTTTGTCTGACTTGTTCCATTATACCTAGAACACTCTTTTTCGAATTTCCTCAAATAAAAATCTTGCAAACGCAATCTATTAATAATATTACCCAATAGATAGTGACCTATCGTTTTATATACACGTTTCCAACATGGCCTTTTGTTTGGCGGGAAGCGATCTGTCATTTCAGACAAAATACAAGCCATTTTATAAAATCTCTTTACCTTCTTTCCCTGTTTTTCAAACTTTTGAGGATTTGAAACTATCTCATCCATTGGAAATATATCAATGAAAATTCCTTGGTTAAATCGAAATCTTTTATCGTACTCGAACTTTTGTATTCCAGTTGTATCGCTATTTCTTAAGCGTGCGAAACCTCTCATAAACCCATGGTCAGTATACTCAGTCTGTAAAAAATATGGTTCTTTAAATTCTTTTGGAGCTACTTCGCATAGCCGCTTATAATCTTCACGAGGAAGCATGAGATCTAGGTCATCATCCCAAGGAATATAACCGTTATGCCGGACGGCACCAAGCATAGTTCCACCTGATGCTATATAACGAATATCATATTTGCAGCATACGCGATCCAATTCTGACAATAGGTCCAACTGTACAGCCCAAACCTCTTTCATTTGTTTTTTTATCGTATAACCCCATCTTGTTTCCTCTCTGAGAAAAACATCGGGCAATTTTATCTTCAAAGGTACCATCTACCTATATTCAAATTTCGTGCTTTAATTATATTTCTATAATAATATAAATAATAAAACAAACTAAATAATTTTAGTTTTAAAAGCCAATACTTTAGATTTTCTTTAATACCAAAATCAAGCTTCATAGGCTTGAAAAAATCATCCATGTATGGGAGTTTTCTAACTATAGACATGTGAGTACAAAAAACATTCATCGTTATCCCTGCCATAAACATCTTTCTGAAAATGGTATTGATAATGTACAGCCATGTTCTTATTCTAATACCCTTTTCACTATTAATATTCATGCTCAACTGTTGATAACGTTCCATTAATGCTATGATATTTGTCCATAGCGACTCATCATATTTCGTTGTCGTTTGCCCAGTATATTGAACATAATAATAAAGGCGATCGGAAATTAAGCGTATCTTCGCGCTATTAATCAATATGTGAAATGTTGATAATTGATCTTCCCCGAACCAAAGCCCTGTACCTTGTTTCAGTGCTTCGAGGACATATTCTCGTTTCACCATCTTTGTACAAAGAAATACTGTCATTCCATACCCTTTACATTCTTTATCATAAAAGTAATGATTGGCTATAAAATCTTTTATTTTGTCTTTTTCATATGTCCCCGTTAGTTTGGCTTTCGGCTCATTTATTATTCCGTCTATTACCTTACGATAATCACAAGAAACCATATCACATCCATCATTGACGATAGTTGTTGCAAGCTTTTCAACGTAATGTAAATCAACATAATCATCCGCGTCCACAAATGTAATCAGTTGACCATGACTAAACTCAAAAGCAGTGATTCGAGCCTTGGCTACTCCTTCGTTTTCTTTATGAACCACAATTATACTCTCATTTTTTCCCGCATATTCGTCACAAATATTACCACTGTCATCCGTACTTCCGTCATCAACCAACACTATTTCTATATTTTTATACGTTTGGCTGATTAACGAATCAAGACACGCACGAAGATATTTCTCAACGTTATAAACAGGAACTAATATAGAAACTTGTGGGATGTGCATCACTGTAAGCAGTTATTTGCATTCAAAGAACTCATTAAATACTTCAATGAATACTCTTTTAAATTATTAATACGTTGATATGTTTCTTTATCAATAGAATATGAACAAGTAGACGCAAACTCATCTATAGAACGAATCAAGTGATTCTTCATAGATAACATAGAAAAGAGAGAATCGTAACGGGAGATACCTCTTTTCTCATTTCCAATAACAACAAATGGTTTCCCAAAGATAATCGAAAATACGCAAGCATGAAAAGAGTCTGTTATAATAAACTCCGCCTCTTTAAAATTTCTAAGCCATTGTTCAACAGGTGGTTGTATCTTTTCTTCTATATTTGCTCGCACATTTGTAACTTTTGAGTTTGCACGAAATGAAATAAGTCCTTTTTCTGCGGATATTTTCTTTATCAACTTATCAGAAAAATCTGTTTCGTCTAATATATAACATAGTAAATTGCCAGAAGGGCTGCTAGTGTTTCGCGCATTTATAATCTCTTCATAATCACATTTATCCAATAGCATTGTAGGATCGAGAACCTGCTTAGCTGAAACTCCAAAATACTTTTCACAAAGTGCAATTCCGGATTGTTCACGAACACTAATTGCAGAAAAACGTTTTGCAAGATTACCACAGCATTTTGTTTGCCCATCTGTAAATTCCCATTCATCTGTACCAAAAGATGCTGCATAAGCTATACGCATACCATCCCATTGACCAACAAAATCAAAGAATGCATTTTCTATAGTTCTACCATAAGTGCGATTATATTTTGGACGCCAAACTTGATCACTGCCGACAATTAGGACGTCAAAATTTTGAACTTTAATGTCTCTTACATCACAGAACTCTAATCTGAGGATGTTAGCGTCAATAAATGGCTTCAGATTTTGAATCTTTATATCGTGTTCCTTATTAAACTTTTCTTCTTCTTTTATAACAACTGAATGTCGAAATAATTTCTTTATAATTCTTTTCGTATATACAATAGGTTTGCGTTTCCAAGACAACCTTCTATATGGACACGGATCGAAGGTTACGACATCATGACCCATTCTTCGAAGAACTGTTTGCAAAGCCCAAGCTTGCAAAAGACCTCCATAATTATAACGCAAAGGCTGTGTATAAATTCCAATCTTCATGAGATCATTATCTCCTTTATTCGACGTATGATTCTTTTTGAGAGAGAAGGACGGAGCCGCTTCTCAATTAGTTCAACAACGCTTTTGCTCTTATCCAAATCTCTAAAGAAAAACCTTCTATTTGGATGAGCGACAACGCTCTTTTCTATAGCTGGATTATATTTTAATGCATCATCATATTTCTCTTCATGAAAAAGGATCTGTGAAAAATCTATCATACTTGCTCCTTTTTCTGTATTAATCATCACCATGCTAGTCCCTTTATCATCATCCATCCCTGGATTTACATGCTGAATCCCCCAAAAATCTGCAATGGTAATATCACTTCCACTCCTCCCACATTTTGCTCTACAAGCATAACATGATGGCCTAAGAATCATGTTTTTTAAAAATGCCTGCATATACGAATTATCTTTATGCAATGACGACTCATGTAAATACTTTCCTTGTCTAACATAATCTAAAGTAAAACTATAACGTTTCCAACCATTCACTTTGTCACGGAACTCAATTTTCAGAATTGTGTCTTTCAAACTATCTGCAATTTCATCTAAATATTTATCCCATACTTTAGGTGAAGGAACACCATGGCACACTATATCAACTGTCAATAAATTGTCATACTTTCTACGCAAGAAATGATGAAGACCCGCAATCTGGCAAGGAGTCCCAGAAAACAAGACTATACGACCTTCTTTTAAAAACCTTTCTGCATCAACATATGAGGTTCTCATCTGAGCTTGAACATATTTACTTCCCCTGAAACAATCCAAACCTTCGATTGTCTCGGAATAGGCAATAATCACTTGCCAATTGTCATCAAACTTGGCACCGAAAACCACTCCTTTATCGCGACTAACAACCTTCTCTGCCAAAAATGAAAAAAAACCGCCAGAAGAACTTTTCATGCGTATATCGGTGTCTTTATTAATAGCTGCATATACTTTAAGCGGTTTTTGCTTTTCAGATGGATGCAATTCATGACAGACTTTCGAGCATAAGCCACAGTCTATACAAACTGATTGGTTTACCTGAGGATAAAAAAAACCTTCTTCATCTCTTTGCATAGAAACACATTGTTTGGGACATATTTGTACGCAAGAAGAACATCCACTGCAATTGCTTTTTTTCAAAATATTAATCATATATCCCCTATTAGACAAATAACTACCAACATTATTACATCACCTCATAAAACAAAAAAACATTCCGCTTTCATCACCCTCAAAAAAGACGAGTCAATAATAATTGTATTTTATTCAGTACCATCTTTCGTTCTGCAGATTTTAATCCCACCATATATGCAGCCAAGACAGAAGAGAAGAAACAAACAAGCATCATGATGAAAGAATTTACAATGCCATGGTTTAAATAGTGATTGAAAGCAAAAGGTAATATTAGAGACAAAAATGTCAAATACAGAATTGGGATAATTGCTTCTTTTATATACATGAGTATTGGAAAGCCCCAAAGATGTCTCATAATAAATAGTCTAAGGATATCATCGATAGCATAGATTGCTATAAAAATAAAATATGAAACCTCAACCGGAGCTCCTAGACTATAAAATAACCATGTCAAAGGAAATACTAACACCGTAACAGAAGAAATGACTATCGTATATAACTTAATTTGACCAGTTGCCATAATGGAGGTGACTCCTGTTTGCCCCAATAGTGTCATAAGCGAGCCAATCGTAGACAACCTAAAAAATAAAACCGTATAATCTGGAACCATCCCCAACCATAGATAAAGGACAGTATATGCTTCAAACATCAAAGGTAATGATAACACAAACATTAATATATATGCTAAACGAGTTCCTCTACATATGAGTTTATTCATATCATCAATTTCACCAGCCGCATAACTTTTTGTAATCTGAGGATTCATTGCTGTCATAAAATCCGTACAAAATCTCTTGATATATCCTTCCAATGAAACAGCTAGCCCCCTAGCTGCATTAAAGGTAACACCAAAAAATATATTAATTAATATATTAACTCCTTGATTGCTGAATATCCACACTGTATTTGTCAAAAAACTCCATCCTGCAAACCCTGTCATTTCTTTAACAATAGCTTTATCAAATACTAATGAATAACGGCACTCTGCAAAACATTTAATACAATAAATACGTTGAGCTGTACGTATACATTGGCTGACAACAAATCCTAAAATAGAAAGAGTTATCAATGTATCAAAAGGTAATATATACAACAAATATACAATAATTAATCTAATTATTGACTCAACAATACTAAACCATGCAAAAGCAGACATTTTTTCATGTCCAACAATACATGCCGTATATGGTGTTTGTGTTAAACCGATAAAAAAAGAAAAAATGGCACATTGCAGAACCCAATTAGCAGCTATCAATCTACCTTCTGGGATGTTCATCTGTGTGTTTAGAAACCAAGCTCCTATTGTTTCACCGATTAACAAAATCAGCACTCCAATTGACAATTGGATGTTAAGCGATGTGGAAAAAATCCGCTGCAGTCTTTCATGGTTTCCTTTTCCCAATTCAAACGTTATAAATCGACTAATCGATCTTGATAAAGAACCAGAAACAACACTAAACATTGCTATAACTCCAGCTACAGCACTGTTAATACCAAAATTGTCGATACCTAGTGCTCGCAAAGTGACACGACTTGTCAACAACGAAATAAACAACACTAATGCTGTTCGTCCATAAAGCATGAGTGTGTTTTTTACTATTCTGTTATTATCAATTTGCGGCATTTAACTATAATAAATTTAATTCTTTTCATCAAAAACAATCCTATGAATTCCTCTCCTATTAGAAGAAATATAGATTGTATCTTTGTAAAGAAATATTGCTTCGGGCTCAATATTGTAACCATACTCGCGCAAGTCTATTCGTTGAGTTATTCTTTTTTGTTCTAAATCAACAACTACCAACTCTGGTGGTGTTCCCCACCACGGAACACCTGCCGCAATAAATATCTTATGTCCAACTATCATTGCTCCTTGATGGTGTTTTAGCCGAGGCATAAAGAAACTATCAATAATGCAATTCTCATTCAAGGCAAAAACTCCCTCATTATGTGGATTAGGAATGCTATATTTACATACACGACCCGTTTCAATATCATTATTCGCCCCTTTAGATGTAACATACATACATTCACAATATTTGTCAATTATTACATCTGTAAAATAAAGATAATTGTCATCTGTAGCATCTGGTAAAATAAACTCCTGAACTTTCTCTATACTAAATAAATTATCTGGTTTTGTTATTCTATAAACTTGGACATGATTATAAGATCCTATATTACTATCACTTACATATAACAGAGGAAATTCATCACCCTCTTCATAGAAAAAACGGCTAAACGAAGCGTTATTACAGTGATTCTTGTTGACTGGTGGCAAACTAATTGTTTGTACCAATTGTTTTTGCTCCAAATCAAATATAAATACATTTGCATTCTTGTCTTGGAACTGAAAGAAATAGCTATTAAAAACATCCCCTCCCTGCATGTTGACATTAATTCCATCATGACTCAAATATAACTCGACTTTCTTAATTTTCAAAGAATCATAAAATGCCCATTGAGGGACTGATAAAGAATCAGGAACTATAGACACTTCTTGCTCAACATCTTTACAGTCGCCAAAATAGACAAAATCGTCTTCCGTCTTACAAGAAGCAAAAAAGAGAAGATAAATAAACAATATAAACTTTACAATCAATTTCATCATTTTATAGCCGTCACTTGCTGACAACAATGAAGTTAAAATAACGTTATTCATTAAATTATGACTATTCAACTAACAGGTATAATATATTTGTAGTCTTCATAACAACAAAAAAAGACCTTACGAATAGCTTTCACTCTTTCCGCCCCCAAAATCGATCAATTATCTAAGGTGAATACACAGTCAGTAGTAACGATTACGTCTTGAGCAATGTAATCTTTGACAAGATTGGGCTTGTTCACCGTCCACACTCCAACTTTAAGACCAAGTGACTTTGCATCGTCGATCCATTCAGGATGTTCCTTGAGAATGGTATGTGAATAGTTGATGCCTCCATAGCCATTTCGACCGACTTCCTCTGGTGTCATATCTCCTCCAAGATAGTAGGTGATAGGGCCGTAGCCTCTCCTCACTAATTCGTCACAATACTTTTTAGAGAAAGAGACAAAAAGGACATGGGACAACACATCATATTGCTTCAGCATGTCGAGGACATCACCCACTTTACATGACTTCAGGTCGACAACCATCAGTACATTCGTATAAGCGGAGCAATATGCCCTAACAAAGTCCTCCAATAAAGAGATG
>JAEEGL010769328.1_pt1 | contig 10775 bp, 7 predicted proteins | sample 9134231 | NCBI WGS metagenome assembly JAEEGL01 (sample SAMN16246548, study PRJNA631951) | gut metagenome | biome: gut microbiome; feature: rumen; material: fiber-attached | host: Bos | place: Iran: Karaj | collected 2018-10
GGGTCGGGCTGGTCGTGAATACGGTAAGGCAGCGTCTTGGCCTTCACACCCTTCTTGACCTTGCCTACCATTTCTGCCACGCTGCGGTTGGCCAGCAGCATGAACTCCTCAATGAGCTGGGTGGCTTCGTTCGACTTCTTGAAGTAACAGCGGGTGGGCTTGCCGTCCTTGTCAATGTCGAAGTGCAGCTCCTCACGGTCAAACTTCACGGCACCACCCTTGAAGCGGCGCTCGCGCAGCTTCTGGGCCAATGAAGACAGGGTAATAAGAGCCCCTCTCTCATCCGGAAGCCCCAAAGCGTTGGAAGCCTCCCCTGACGGGGCCAGTATCTCCTGCACCTCCTCGTAGGCGTAGCGTCTGTTGCTCTTGATGACGGTATGTGCCAACCGGAAGCTCTTGACGTTGGCATCCTCGTCAAGCGTGAAGATGGCCGAGTAGCACAGCTTCTCCTCATCAGGACGCAGGGAGCAGACGAAGTTGCACAGGTGTTCGGGCAGCATGGGGATGGTACGATCTACGAGATAGACGCTCGTGGCCCGCTTCTGCGCTTCCTTGTCAATGATGGTTCCCTCCTTGACGTAGTGGCTCACGTCAGCAATGTGAACGCCAACCTCAAATAATTGGGAATTCGGAATGGATAATTGAGAATTACGATTACCTTGCAAACCCTTTTTCTTGCCTTTCGTGTAATCAGAATTCTCCATTCCCAATTCTCCATTCTCCATTCTTCTAAAGCTCAGGGCATCGTCAAAGTCCTTGGCATCCTTCGGGTCAATGGTGCAGGTCCAGACGTCGCGGAAGTCCTCACGCCGACTGATTTCCTCGGGCGTGATGCCGGCATCAATCTTGTTGGCAGCATCCTCCACGGCTTTGGGATAGCGGTAGGGCAGTCCGTACTGGGCTAGGATGGCGTGCATCTCCGCATTGTTCTCACCCTGCTTGCCAAGCACGTCAATCACCTCACCCACAATGTTCTTCGACTCCTTCGATGGCCACTGCGTAATGCGTACCACCGCCTTATCGCCCGTCTTGCCACCTTTCAGCTTCTTCTTCGGCACCATGATGTCGTGTACGAAGATGTTACCCTCGGTAATCAGGAAGGCATAGTCCTTCTCCACCTTCAGGCGTCCCACGGCCTGGTCCATCTTGTGCGAGATGATCTCCGTCACCATTGCCTCCTTGATGTGGTTCTGGCGGCGGGCCATGAGCGACACTTTCACACGGTCGCCGTTCAGCGCAAACATCGAGTTACGCTCCGACACGAAGATGGGCTTGCCACCATCGTCGGGCATAAACGAGTTCTTGCCGTTGGCCTTGCGGATAAACGTGCCTTCCTGCACCTGTCCCTTGGTGTTCAGACGGTACTCCGAGTCCGACACCTTCGAGAGGAAGTCGTCCCATGCCATTTCTTCCATGGTCTCCACCGCCAGCATCTTTGCCGGATGCGTGTCAAGCTTCAACGTGCGGAAAATCTGTTTAAACGAGAATGTCTCATTCGGATGTTGCTGGAACATGTTCTGCAGCATCTCTGCCACCTGTTTCTTGTTCAGGCGCTTACCACCTTTTTTCTTTCCCATAGCAGTTTGTTTTATTTGCCTGCAAAGATAATAAAAAATTCATAATTCATAATTCATAATTCATATATTTTTTAAGGGCGGAAGCAAATTTTTCACTCTTCACTCTTCACTTTTCACTTAAAATGATTATTTTTGCAGGCAAAAAGCAAACAAAACAACAAGGAAATATGGCAAAAATTAAGACTATCGGCATTTTGACGTCGGGTGGCGATGCCCCCGGCATGAACGCAGCTATCCGTGCCTTGACACGTTCAGGCATTTACAACGGTTTCAACATCAAGGCTATCTATCGCGGCTACGACGGACTCATCAAGGGCGAGGTAAAAGACTTTACCACCGAGGATGTCAGCGGCATCATTACCCGTGGCGGCACTATCCTGAAGACCGCCCGCAGCAAGGACTTCATGACGCATGAGGGCAAGCAGAAGGCTTACGAGACCTGCCAACGCGAGGGGATTGACGCCTTGGTGGTCATTGGCGGCAACGGCTCGCTGACCGGTGCCCGCGACTTCGGCATGGAGTTTGACTTCCCCTGCATCGGTCTGCCCGGCACCATCGACAACGACCTCTATGGCACCGACGCCACCATCGGCTACGACACGACGATGAACACCATCATGGAGTGTGTAGATAGAATCCGCGACACCGCCAACTCCCACGAGCGCATATTCTTCATTGAGGTAATGGGCCGCGATGCCGGTTTCCTGGCACAGAACTGCGCCATTGCCTGTGGTGCCGAGGCCGCTATTGTGCCCGAGGAAGCCACCGACGTTGACCAGCTGGCTGCATTCATGGGCCGTGGCATCCGTAAGTCCAAGAAGTCGTGCATCGTCATTGTGTCAGAGAGTCCCAAGTGCGGTGCCCTCTACTATGCCGACCGTGTGAAGAACGCGTTTCCCGGGTTCGACGTTCGTGTATCCATCCTCGGCCACCTGCAGCGCGGCGGCAGTCCGTCGGCACGCGACCGCATCCTGGCCAGCTGTACGGGCGTTGGAGCCATTGAAGCCATCTTGCAGGGACAGCGTAACATCATGGTAGGCGTGCGCAACAACGAAGTGGTCTATGTGCCCTTCTCTGAGTGCATCCGCACCGACAAGCGCTTTGACAAGCGCCTCATCACCGTACTTGACGAACTGAGCATATAAGCATACAACAGGCGTAATAGCAATAATCAAAACAACATGAAGAAAATACTGATGATACTCGCCGTCCTGCTGATGTGTGGCAGCATCAGTGCGCAGACAGACAGCACCACTGTTAGAAGGAAGAAAGTTGCTGTGGTGCTCAGTGGCGGTGGTGCCAAGGGCATGGCACATATCGGCGTGCTGAAGGTACTGGAACGTGCAGGCATTCCCATCGACATTGTTACCGGAACGTCGATAGGCAGCATTGTGGGTGGCCTCTATTCCATAGGCTACAACGCCCATTCGCTGGACTCCATGGTCAGGGCGCAGGACTGGAGCTACGTCATCACCGACAAGGAAGACTTGCGCCGCCAGAGCCTCAGTGACCGCGAGAAGCAGAACACCTATCTCTTTTCAACAGGCATGACCATTGGCAAGCGCGATGCCAACGCCGGCGGTATCATCAAGGGCAAGAACCTGGCCGAGCTGTTCCAGCAGCTCTGTACGGGCTACACGGACTCGCTGGACTTCTCGCGTGACTTGCGCATTCCCTTTGCCTGTGTGGCCACGAACATCATGGACAACAGCGAGGTGGTGTTCCACAGCGGCAGATTGCCGCAGGCCATGCGTGCCTCGATGGCTATTCCTGCTGCCTTCTCGCCTGTAAGAATCGGCGATATGGTGCTTGTTGACGGCGGTCTGAAGAACAACTTCCCCGTGGATGTGGCCCGCCAGATGGGTGCCGACCTTGTCATTGGCATTACGCTGAACGGCAAGCCGAAGAGGGCTGAGGACATCGGCGGTACTATGAGCATCGTCGGTCAGATTATCGACGTGAACTGTATCAACAAGTACGACGAGAACAAGGCCATTACTGACCTTTACATGAACGTGGACCCTCACGGCTACTCCACCGCCAGTTTCTCTGCAGCAGCCATCGACTCGCTGATGCGTTACGGTGAGGAGGAGGCCATGCGCCACTGGGATGAGATTATGGCCCTGAAGCGGCGCATCGGCGTTGACGACTCATTCAGGCCAGTCATCCACCATCCGCTGCGTCCGAACGTGATGACCGAGCGTCAGCGCGTCGTGGGATATCGCTTTGAGAACATGACGCCTCAGGATGAGCGCTTCCTGCGTCAGAAGTTTCACCTGAAAGACCCTTCGGGAACAGAAGAGGACAATTATATCGATGCCACGCTCATGCAGGAGCTTACCACATCGATGCGTATCGACCTGTTCTACCAGACCGCCGAGTGCCGTGCGCTGCCCGAGGGCGACGGCGTGCTGGTGCTTCTCTCGGCAGGCCCTCGCAAGTCGATGCAGCTGCATGCCGGTGTGCGCTACGACACGGAGGAGTATGCTGCCGTGCAGCTGGGACTCGACATCCCGCTGAAGACGGCGCTGCCCATCAATACCGACATCACGCTGCGACTGGGCAAGCGCCTGATGGCACGCGGTGAAATCACCGTCCATCCCCGCAGTTTTACGCGTCCGTCGCTCAGCTATGCGTTCCGTCGCAACGACGTGGACATCTATATCAACGGTGACCTCGACTACAACATCCGCTACAACCAGTTCCAGGCGGAGTTTCTGCCCATCAACTTTGAATTGCGCCACTTCAATCTGCAGATGGGACTGCGCTGGGACCACATGCACTACCGCAACAAGCTTGGCTCGGAGGGTGCCTCGCAGGTGACGCTTGAGAACGAGCACTTCTTCAGCTACCGTGCCCGGGTGAACTACAACAGCGAGGACAACTGGTACTTCCCTTCACGCGGAGCACGCTTCAAGGCTGAATACGCCTACGTGAGCAACGACTTTGCCCGCCTGAAGGATGCCACTATGGCCGACGGCTCCACTGCCGTGAAAAAGCCCGGTATGAGCGAGGTGAGTGCCGATTGGCGCAAGTCGTTCACCATTGGCAGCCGCTTCACCCTTCAGCCCATGATCTACGGTCGGCTGCTTTTCGGCAGCATCATTCCGCCCGTCTTCGGCAATACCATCGGCGGCGATTGGTATAGCCACTACGTGGAGCAGCAGATGCCCTTTGCCGGTATTGGCAACATAGAGTACGTGGACCACCAGTTTGTGGCTGTCCAGCTTCAGGCCCAGCAGCGCATTGGCAGCAGCAGCTACGTGCTGTTCCGCGTGGCAGGTGCCCAGCATGCCAATAAGCTGAAGAACCTTCTGGACTACCGCACGCTGCTGGGTGTACAGGGCGCCTATTTCTATGATACGATGTTCGGGCCCCTCGGTGCCACAGTGGGCTATAGCAACCGCACGAAAAATCCTTACTTCTTTGTGAATCTGGGATATGTATTCTAAATAGGAAAAATGAGGAGAATGTTTGGCGGTTTTGGGAATAATCCTTACCTTTGCAGGCGATAATGAATAATTGAGATATTAAGAAAATGAGAAAATTACTTTTTTACCTTTTAGCTTTCTTCCCCTTATATGCTACGGCACAACAGGCGGTGAACATGAAATTCGGCAAACCGACAGACGAGGAGATGAAGATGACGGTGTATGCCGCCGACAGTTCGGCAGAGGCTGTGGTGCTCTGCAAGCTGACGGATGTGACCTATACCATTCAGCAAAGCAGCTTCCTGGTGGATTACAAGGAGAGGTTCCGCATCAAGGTGCTGAAACCCGAAGGTGCCCGCTTTGCCAAGGTGGTCATACCTTATCAGCAGTACATCTCGATCAACAGCATCGGCGGTACGAAAGTTACGGCTATGGCGCTTCCCAAGCCTGGCGGCAGTTCTGATTCCTATTTCGAGGGAGAAGGAGTGTCCATGACGGAAGATTTTTTTGGTACGGATGCCGACGACATTGTCGAGGACATCAAGGCCGTTGCCTTCAACTTGGAGGGCAGTAAGGTGGTGAAGACATCCTTGAAGAAAAGTGACATCGTAAGAAAGAAATTGGACGAACATAATTGTCAGGTGGAGTTCACCGTCCCCAACGTGAAGGAAGGTACGGTGATAGAAGTGGAGTACAACATTCACAGCCAGATATTCTGGCAGCTGCGCGACTGGTATGCCCAGTGTGAGATTCCCGTGGCCTTTGCCAAGCTGGACATGAACATCCCCACCTACCTGATATTTAATATTGAGGACCACGGCATCCAGCGCCTGACACATACCTGTACGGCAGGTTCCCAGAAGTTCAAGCTGGTCAGCGACCCCCTGTCTAATCCGATGACGATTGGCACCAACCACTATATCTATACAGGCCGCGACCTGAAGGCAATACCGAAGGACGACTACGTTTGGACGGTAAAGGACTACTGTGCAGGCATCACCGCCGAACTGAATACATACCGTCTGCCGGGCATGTCGCAGATGGACTTTGCCAAGACATGGGAGCAGATTGACGAGCTGATTCTCGGCTCTGATCCTTTCAGTCTGCAAATGAACGCCCACAGTCCCTTGCGTCAGGAACTGCAGAATGCCCATGTCCAGGACATTGCCGACGTGCAGGAGCGTGCCGTTGCCGTCTATCAGCTGGTGATGAAGCATGTTACGTGGAACGGCAAATACGACCTGTGGCCCCAGCCCACCAAGGAGGTTCTCCAGCAGGGTACGGGCAGCAATGCCGATATCAACATGCTGCTCATCCAATCGCTGAAGGACGTGGGTCTGGAGGCTGCCCCCGTGGTGATGCGTAGCCGCGACCAAGGCAAGCTGCCTCATAACTTCCCGTCGTTCCAGAAGCTTAACACGTTCATCGTCGGCATCAAGCAGCCCACGCAGCAATATGCCTATGTCGATGCCTCATCAACGGGTGGATGGTTCAATGCGCTGCCTGGCACGCTTCTGGTAGATCGTGCCCGTCTGCTGCTGAAGGATAAGAAGAGCCAATGGGTGAACCTGCAGAAGATTTGCAAGTCGCAGGCCACAACCATCATCGAGGCCACCCTGACGGCTGACGGTGTGCTAAAGGGTGAGCTGACCTCACACTACAACGGGCTTGCCGCTGTCAAGCAGAAGGGCGATTCCGAGGTGGTTCCGTTTAACATACAAGGTGAGGTAAGCAGCGGCAAGATCAGCGTCTGCCCCTTCCCCCCGACTCTTGACCTTCGTCACCCGAAGCTTGAAGCAGAGCACCGCCTGATGCCTGTGGAGTTCCCCTGCGAGGAGTCACAGCAGGTTACCATCAATATCGCGCTGCCCGAAGGCTATGCCTTGGAGAATGCACCCCAGCCCATCTCTGCCTCAACCCCCGACAAGGGTGTCAATGGCCGTTACTCTGTAGTGAGCTATGATGGTAAAGTGCAGGTGCAGTATCTGTTCAGCGTCAACAAGGTGTCACATCCTGAGAGCAACTATGAGGCGCTGCGTGGTATGTTCGACATGTTTGATAACCTCACCAAGGAAAAGATTGTAGTAATAAAAAAGTAAGTGGAAAAGATATTAGTCACCGGAGCCAGCGGTTTTATCGGCTCGCACATCGTGGAGGAAGCGCTCGACAGGGGCTTCGACGTTTGGGCGGCCGTACGCATGTCGAGCTCAAGGGAGTATCTCAAGGACGAGCGCATCCACTTCATCGAACTGAACCTCGGCTCGCAGGAGCAGATGGAGGAACAGTTCCGTCGTAGTACGTTCGACTATGTGGTACATGCCGCCGGTGCTACGAAATGTCTGCATCAGGAGGATTTTTTCCGCATCAATACCGAGGGTACTCGCCATTTGGTCAGTGCCCTCATTGCTGTGGGTATGCCGTTGAAACGCTTTGTCTTCGTCAGCAGCCTCAGCATCATGGGTGCCATCCGCGAACAACAGCCCTACGAGGAGATTCGTGATACGGACACGCCCCAACCCAACACCGCTTACGGACGCAGCAAATTAGAGGCAGAACGCTTTCTGGACTCACTCCAGCCGTCCCCCCTCCGGGGGGCAGAAGGGGGGCTTTTCCCTTACGTCATCCTGCGTCCTACGGGTGTCTATGGCCCGCGTGAAAAGGACTACTTCCTGCAGGTGAAGAGCATCAAGAGCCATGTGGATTTCGCGGTGGGCTTCCAGCGTCAGGACATCACGTTCATCTATGTCACCGACGTGGTGCAGGCCGTGTTCCTGGCTATGGAGAAAGGACAGACAGGCAGGAAATACCTGTTGAGCGACGGTGAGGTATATCAGTCGGCAGCCTTCAGCAACTTTATCCACGAGGAACTTGGCCGTCCCTGGTGGATTCGCATCACGGCTCCCATCTGGGTGCTGCGCTGCGTTACCTTCTGTGGGGAGTACTGGGGACGCTGGACCAAGAAGATGACGGCGCTGAACAACGACAAGTTCAACATCTTGCGGCAGCGTAACTGGCGCTGCGACATAGGACCCGCTCGGAATGAGCTGGGATTTGAACCGAAGGTGAAGCTGCAGGAGGGTGTACACCGTTCCGTGAAATGGTATCTGGAGAATGGGTGGCTGGGGGAGATGAAACATTAAAGATTAAACATTAAAGATTATAAATTAGAATATAATATTGGGAAATTTTAGGTTTAAGGATTTATTTAAGATAGAAAAGAAACCGCAGAAGGGATTGTTTTCCGTCGAGTGGGTCATCATGGGCTACTTGGTGCTGACCACCCTGCTTATGCTGTTTACCTGGGTGAAGCTGCAGAACCCTGAATCCATGCTGTGGGGGCGTTTCCGCGTGGTGGCCATCACGGCTGCCATGTGGCTGATTTATCGCATGGTGCCCTGTCGCCTGACGCGCTTTATCCGTATTGTTGCTCAGATGGCACTACTCTCCTGGTGGTACCCTGATACCTACGAGTTCAACCGGATGTTCCCCAACCTCGATCACCTCGTGGCGGGCTTCGAGCAACAGCTCTTTGGCTGCCAGCCAGCGCTGCTCTTTGCCGAGAAATGCCCCAATATCATCTTCAGCGAACTGATGAACCTGGGTTATACATCCTACTTCCCGCTCATTGCAGCAGTGACGCTCTTTTTCTTTCTGTTCCGCTACGAGCAGTTCATGAAGGCTACCTTCATTATCCTTGCCTCGTTCTTTGTCTATTATGTCATCTTCATCTTCCTGCCCGTTGCAGGTCCTCAATACTATTACCCGGCTGTGGGACTGGATAAGATAGCCGCTGGCGTGTTTCCCAATCTGCACGACTATTTCCTAACCATGCGCGAGGCCATGGACACACCTGGCGACCCCACGGCACCATTCTATCAGATGGTGGTTGATGCCCACCGTGCCGGCGAACGGCCTACCGCTGCCTTCCCCAGCAGCCATGTCGGCGTTTCCACCATTCTCATATTCTTGGCGTGGCAGACCAAGAACCGCCGCTTCTTCTGGATTCTCATGCCCTTCTACGTGTTGCTTTGTCTTTCCACGGTCTATATATATGCCCACTACGCCATAGATGTCATCGGTGGCTGGCTCTCAGCCCTGTTGCTGTTTCCCTTTCTGCATTTTGCTTACAAAAAGTTCGCGTAAGAACGTTAGCGTAGAACATACTTGTGTCTTGTACTGAAATAGCTTGACACGTTTTTCGCCATAACAAAAGTAACAAGTTATGACAAAACGCAGACAATCTCATTTCAGCAATGATTTCAAATTGAAAGTGCTGAGCGAGTACTACAGCAGTGGTAAGTCAAAGAAATTTATTGGTAGAAGATGGGGAATAGACACCGCCAATATCCGTAATTGGCAAAAGATTTGGCCGATTGACTCAAAAGAGCTATCTTTGCCGGAAGAAATCATATCCACGTATCGTATGGGAGGCAAAGACAGAGGCAAGAGCGATGAACAGATTCTTCAGGAGCGTATAGCCGATCTTGAGAAGAGTTTGGCTATGGAGCGTCTTCGCTGCCGTGCTTTAGAAAAGGTTATTGAGATAGCCGAGCGTGAGGAGGGCATCTCAATATTAAAAAAAGATGGTGTCAAGCAGTAGATGCGCTCCGCGAAGAGTATCCAGGGGAGAGTGTGGAGACCCTTTGCGGGCTGTTTGACAAGCGTAGGCAGTGGTACTACGAGAAGCGCAAGGTGCTGTACACGGAGGTGCAGCGTGTGAAAGTAATAATAGAATATGTGGAATGGTACCGGATGCAGGCTCCCCGCCTTGGCGGCGTGAAGCTTCACGTACTGCTGACGGAGGAACTGGGCCGTGAGTTTGTCGGAGGGAGGGATTCGTTTCTGGAGCTGCTGCGCCGCCATCATCTCATGCTACCGAAGAAAAAGCCGCGACACACAACGGACTCAAGCCACGTGTACTTCAAGTATCCCAACCTGACGGTCGGGCTTGTGGCCGAGTATCCCAACCACGTGTGGTATGCCGACATCACCTACATTTGGATAGAGGGCGACGTGCTCTACCTGCACCTGATAACCGACGGCTACTCTCATGCCGTGCTGGGCTGGTGCCTGTCAGAGTCGCTGGAGGCGGAGAACACTGCCAAAGCCCTCGAAATGGCCATCAGGACGGCAGGAGGCGGCAATCTCTGCGGAACAGTCCATCACTCCGACCGTGGCGTGCAGTACGCCTGCCAGTTGTACGTAAGTAAGCTGACGGAGCACCATATACGGATTTCCATGACAGAGTGCTACAACCCCACGGACAATGCCGTGGCTGAACGTATGAATGGCATCCTCAAGGACGAGTGGATCTATCACCAGACCATGTTCAGGGACTATGAGGAGGCAGAGCGCGAGATAGGCGCGATGATTGACTTCTACAACAGCGTCCGTCCGCACATGAGTATCGGCAACAAGAAGCCCATGGATGTGTACAATGGAGAGGTGCCAGGCAAGAACCTATGGAAAAAAGACAGATGAAAACTTGCACAGCAAGGATTTATTCACTAACTTTGCCCCGCCGAAGAAAAGGTGGACGACGGTTTTATGCCGATGCCACCACTAAAAGTCTGATGGGGCATCGAGCCCCACCAGACTTTGCCGAAGAAAAGGCGGACTCGGGATTTGTCCGATATTTTCATAGTCCGACAAGCCTTTCAGGAAGCAACGGCAACGACTGACAAGGTTTTCAGTACGAAGTAAACGATGTTGACAAGCAATTCAGTTTAACCCGGTGAAAACTGTCAAGTGAAATCAGGAAAAGACA
>JAEEGL010790960.1_pt1 | contig 10775 bp, 6 predicted proteins | sample 9134231 | NCBI WGS metagenome assembly JAEEGL01 (sample SAMN16246548, study PRJNA631951) | gut metagenome | biome: gut microbiome; feature: rumen; material: fiber-attached | host: Bos | place: Iran: Karaj | collected 2018-10
TATGCTGACATCATAATAGACATATCTACCGAGAAGCTCGACCGTACCTTCCAGTACCGCATACCTGCGTGTCTTTTGGACAGGGTGCAGCCGGGCTCTCTCGTATCCATACCCTTTGGCAGAGGCAACAGGGTGATAGACGGCTATGTCGTAAACATCACGGACAAGCCCGAATACGATCCCGAAAAAACAAAAGACATCATCGACATCAAAGACGACAACAAAGACCGTCCCGTGCAGAACCTTTTAAGGCTCGCAGCGTGGATGAAGCATCATTACGGCGGTACTCTGATCCAGTCACTCAAGGTCGTCCTTCCCGTAAAGAAAAGCGTAAAGGCTATAGAAAAGCAGACCGTAAGACTCATCGCATCTGAGGATGAAGTACAAAGATATCTCGATGAGTTTGAGAAGAAACATCAGGTGGCGAGGCTTCGACTTTTGAAAGCGCTGACTGAAGCAAGTGCAATGGATCGGACACTTATCACCCAGAAGCTGAACGTGGGAGCACCGGTGATCAACGCATTAAAGGACAGGGGACTCGTGGAGATCGATAAGGTGACCTCCTACAGGAAGCCGCTCGTGACGGGGCTTAAGAGCAAAAAGATAGGCGAACTCACCATCGATCAAAAGAAAGTCATAGATGCAGTGATATCAAGATATGATGCTAAAGATATCACACCATCTCTGATACACGGAGTCACCGGATCAGGTAAGACGGAAGTATATATAGATATCATAGACGGGATAGTAAAACGCGGACATCAGGCAATCATGCTGATACCCGAGATATCCCTTACATATCAGACTGTGGTCAGGTTCACCGCAAGGTTCGGCGACAGGGTGAGCTTCATACATTCAAAGCTATCTGCAGGTGAAAGATATGATCAGTTCTTAAGAGCCGAGCGCGGAGAGATCGATGTGATGATAGGTCCGAGATCGGCACTCTTCACACCGTTCCCGAGCCTTGGGATCATAGTGATGGATGAAGAGCATGAGACATCTTATAAGTCAGAACAGATGCCGAAGTACCATACACGGGACACTGCACAAAAGCTCGCCGAGATATCGAAAGCAGCGTTCGTACTGGGATCTGCCACACCATCTATCGAAGCATATCAGAAAGCAAAGACCGGAAGATACAGACTGTATGAGATGCCCGAGAGGATATCCGGCGGGGAGCTTCCGGTAGTGTATACGGTGGATCTGAGACAGGAGCTTGCGAACGGAAACAAGAGCATCTTTTCCGAAAAGCTCCGAACCCTCATGGAAGACAGACTTTCGCATAACGAACAGATCATGCTCTTTCTTAACAGGAGAGGGTATTCTTCTTTTATCTCATGCAGAAAATGCGGCTTCGTATACAAATGTCCGCACTGCGATGTGTCGCTTTCGCTGCACAGGGATCACAGGCTGCACTGCCATTACTGCGGCTATGAGACACCCATGAAGGACACCTGTCCCGAGTGCGGCTCCAGATACATAGGCGGCATGAAAGCAGGTACCGAACAGATAGAGATGCAGGTAAACAAAGCCTTCCCTCAGGCGAAGACACTGAGGATGGATATGGATACCACAAGGAATAAGGGAGACTATGAGAAGATACTTTCCGCCTTTGCCAACGAAGAAGCGGATATACTGATCGGCACCCAGATGATAGTCAAGGGACATGATTTCCCTAAGGTGACCCTGATGGGGATCCTGGCAGCGGATATGTCACTGTTTGCGGGAGATTACAGATCATCGGAGCGTACATTCGAACTGCTTACCCAGGCAGCGGGCAGAGCGGGACGTGCCATATCGGGGAGCGGAGAAAGGCGACTGATGGGGGAAGTCGTGATACAGACATACTCTCCCGAAAACTATGCCATAGTCACAGCAGCTCATCAGGACTATCACAGCTTTTATGAAGAGGAGATCGCTTTCAGGAGTATGGGAGACTATCCGCCTGAAGGACATATGCTCCAGATACTCATAGAGGACAAGGATGAAGCAAGGGCAAAGACGACGGCGGACGGCATAGCGCAAAGTGCCGGAACCTGCGGCGCATCTTCTGAAAAGGAACCCCGTTTACTTGTGATAGGTCCTACAGATGCATCCATTTCAAAGATAAATGATGTATATCGCAAGGTGGTGTATATAAAGTCAGGAGACTATGAAAGACTTGCTTCCATAAAGGATGCCATCGAAGCAGACCGCGCAGACAGGGGAGACTTCGGAAGCAGAGTAGAGTTTGATTTCGATCCTTAAGGGTCAGTTCATTATCGCATCATAATCATAATCTTTTGTAAAGTCATACAGGGCTTCAAGCCTGTCCGTGAAATTGTCCGTGAACATCTCGTTTTCTCCGTCCCTCATACACTCGTACATATAACGGTTCACACTCTGATCGAAGTGGGAATAATCACGGTAGTGGTTCAGATCCGTGATGAGGCTGAAGTTATCCTGGAAGAAGAACAGACGGACGTTGTCGTATGCGAGCAGCTTCTCATAGGCGTAGCCCAGAGCATTTACCGCTGCAGACAGATTGCCGCGACGCTGACAGTCATCCCAGAACATTATGCTGTAGGGACTTGCATAGAAGTAGAAAGTGACATCCGGCCTGCTCTCGATATACGGTCCCATGGACGAGATAAAGGAATCCACATTCGTGAAGTAATAGTTGATCGGCTTTTCGGGCTCGATCTCAGGAAGCCGGTTCGGTACATAGGATGCCTTTGCAGCCTCGGGGGAGAAGGTATAATTGTCCTGCCATACATAGGCATCATCTTCAGAACTGGTGATATTCCTGATAAGATACAGCGGCAGGAATTCAAAAGCAGTCGAGTTGTTCAGGATATAATAAGTATCATCTGAAAGATCATCATTGGAAATATACTCGGGTATGGTGCAGGTGCATGAGGCGGGGTCATCCGTCAGCAGATAGTCATCCAGACAGAAGACTATATTGCGGACCTCCGGATGGGCGCACACTTCCTTCAGGATGATGTCGTAGTCCGGGAAATGGGCCCCCTGCAGGCAGATCTTGACGCAGGAGTCTCCGAAGATACCGTCCTCAAACCATGATGCTTTGAAGTTCTCACTCATAGAAGAGCCTATCAGAGCGGTATCATAGGTCAGATGCTTTGCCACACCCGGCATGGCTATACGCTCATCCGTTTCTACCGCTTCAAAGGGACCTATCGGCGCATGGTAATGCAGGCAGGGATCTATGATGACAGAAAGCAAAGCAATGACTGCCAGACAGATAAGTGCGTATGTGATTGTCAGAATCGTATATTTTTTTGCGTTCATGATCCTCAGAAATTCACATATATGAATTTGGAAAAAGCTGTCAGTGACAGGATGCCAAGGACAAGGAGCAGAGCACTTACGATTGCCAGCCGCCTTGAAGGAGTGAAGCTTTCTATCCTCTCATCCGTATTTTTCATACATATAGAAGCAAACACCGAAAATGCGAGTACACCTATCACGATGATGGATCCGGTGTAGTAAATGTCAAGGGGTGTGAAGGCCGAGATGAGCCACTGCAGGGTCTTAAACTCCGGAGGAGTGCTGGCTACCACGAAGAGCGCCTCAACAGGGACTATACCGCCTGTGAACAGCTGTCCGAAGAAGCGGTGTGCGGTGGGTATGTCATCAGCCCTGAAATAAACCCAGGCAAGATTGACAAACATAAATGTCAGGACAAAGCGCAATGCTTTGGGCCACTTGGAAGATACCGGGGATATAAGCTTGCTTATTATGATACCGATACCGTGCATCATGCCCCACAGCAGGAAATTGAGAGAAGCTCCGTGCCAGAGTCCGCTGAGCAGGAAAACGATAAAATAGTTTACGTATGTGCGTATTTTCCCTTTGCGGTTGCCGCCCAGAGGAAAATACACATATGTCCTGAAGAAACGTGTGAGCGTGATGTGCCAGCGCTTCCAGAACTCATTTATAGAAAGGGCGCGATAAGGGGAATCAAAGTTGCGCGGCAGATCCATGCCGAGCATGAGACATACACCGCGCGCCATATCGCAGCAACCGGAAAAATCAAAGTATATCTGCATCGTAAAGGCTATCATGATCAGAAATGCATGCGTGGTCCCGAGCATATCAATATTCAGATATCCCCAGTCCACATATCTTGCAAGGGTATCTGCCATCATCATTTTCTTTGCAAGACCGAAGGCAAAAGCCATGAGTCCGGCGCCGATCCTGTCATAGTCGGTTTCTTCCGTTACCGAACGGTCAAACCAGGGGATCATCTCGGAAGAAAAGGCTATGGGGCCTATCGTGACCTTCGGGAAGAAGGAGACGAAGAGCATATAATCAAGCAGGCTGCAGAAGGCAGAAGAGTCCTTATGACAGTCTGCCAGATAGGCTATCTGTGAAAAGGTGTAGTAGCTGATGCCAAGAGGGAGTATCAGCGAGCTCATGACAAAGTCGCTGTGGAATAAAGAAGCAGCCAGCTCCGAAAAGAAGCCGAGATACTTACAATATATGAGGACTCCGAGGTTGCCGGAAACGCCAAAGAACAGCAAAAGCTTTTTAAGTCCGGGCCGGGTCTCGTTCCTTATCATAAGAAGGGAAACACCGTAATTGATCAGTATACTGAGTATGAGCAGCGCAAGGGCGCGCTTATTGTGATACCCATAGAAGAAAAAGGAAGCTAAGAGCAGGAAACACTTCGAGACCAGTGGTCTGTGAAGGCGTTTCAGCAGATAGTGCACCGTCACTACTATGGGAAGGAATATCAAAATAAATGAGAACGAGTTGAATATCATGCATCTGATTATAAGCCATAATACCGATTTTTATAAGGGGAATTATGTTTCTTGCAGGAAATGGAGACCGACAGGTGAGATTTTTTATCGAACAAGTTGAATAATTTTTACTTAAACGATTTAGTTCGTTGACGATAGAAGTGGTTTTAGGTACAATTTTTGAGGTTGGGCTTTGCCCGACAGAACTGAAAACTTTCATAAACGGAGGAAACTTTATGAAAAAGAAAATCTTGAGCGTATTGCTCAGCATGACAATGGTTGCAGCTATCCTCGCAGGATGCGGCAGCTCAGCAGCTCCTGCAGCAGATGCAGCAGCACCCGCAGCAGATGCAGCAGATGAGGCAGCTCCTGCAGCAGATGCAGCAGCTCCTGCAGCAGACGCAGCTACTCCTGCTTCAGGCGCAGGCAAGAAGGTTGCAGTGGCAATGCCTACTCAGTCTTCAGAGAGATGGATGCACGACGGTGCAAACATGAAAGAGCAGCTTGAGGCTCTCGGCTACGAAGTAGATCTTCAGTACGCAGAGGATGATGTTCAGGCTCAGGTTTCTCAGATCGAGAACATGATCGCAGCAGGCGCTAACTGCCTTGTTATCGCAGCTATCGATTCAGACGCTCTCGTAAACGTTGAGGCACAGGCTAAGGATGCAGGCATCCCTGTCATCGCTTATGACCGTCTCCTTATGAACACAGACGCTGTTTCATACTATGCAACATTCGACAACAAGGGTGTCGGCACAAAGATCGGTGAGTACATCGTAAAGAACTGTGGCGCTACAAAGGATGATCCTAAGACCATCGAGCTGTTCATGGGTTCACCTGACGACAACAACGCTCACATGCTTTATGCAGGTCTTATGGAGCAGATCCAGCCCCTGCTTGATGACGGATCACTCGTCTGCAAGTCTGGCCAGATCGCATTCGAGGACAACAACACTCTTAGATGGGATCAGCAGACAGCTATGAAGAGATGTGAGGACCTTCTTACAAGGTACTATGCTGATGAGGACCTGGACATCTGCGCATGCGCATACGACGGACTTTCATACGGCTGCATGTCAGCTCTTGAGGGTGCAGGCTACACAGATGCAAACTGGCCTATGATCACAGGACAGGATGCAGAGCTCATGGCTACAAAGCACATCATCTCCGGCAAGCAGACAATGTCTATCTACAAGGATACAAGACTCCTTGCTTCAAAGTGCGTTACCATGGTACAGGCAGTGCTCGAGGGTGCAGAGCCTGAGATCAACGACACAGAGCAGTACAACAACGGCAAGATCGTAGTTCCTTCATATCTGTGCGAGCCTGTTCCGGTTGATAAGTCAAACTATGAAGAGGTTATCATCGGCGGCGGATACTACACAAAGGAGCAGTTAGCTGAGTAATCATAACCGAAGATTATCTTAGGGAAGCAGGGCGGCGGCAGCAAGTTGCCGCCCTGTTTTAAATTATTAGAAGGAGTTGGTAGGATGTCGGATTACATTTTGGAAATGGATCACATTACAAAGCAGTTCTCCGGAGTAAAGGCTCTTGATGACGTTAACATCAAGGTCAAAAAGGGAGAGATCCATGCTCTGTGCGGCGAGAACGGCGCAGGCAAGTCCACATTGATGAATGTCCTTTCGGGCGTGTATCCGCACGGTACATATGAAGGTGACATCATCTATAAGGGCGAACACTGCAAATTCCATAATCTGAGAGATTCAGAGGCAAAGGGAATAGTCATAATACATCAGGAACTCGCGCTTTCTCCTCTGCTCAGCGTGGCCGAGAACGTGTTCATAGGCAACGAGCAGACGAGCATGAAGGGGGTAATAGACTGGACAGAGACCAGACGGCGTGCACAGGAAATGCTCGCAAGGGTGGGACTTGAAAACGAAGATGTCAATGTCCCGGTAAATTCCCTTGGAGTTGGAAAACAGCAGCTCATTGAGATAGCAAAAGCCATGGCAAAGAAGGTTGAGCTTTTGATCCTGGATGAGCCTACGGCAGCCCTCAATGATGAGGAAAGCCGCAAACTTCTCGATATCATGCTCCAGCTGAAAGAGCAGGGTATCACCTGTATCATCATCTCACATAAGCTGAACGAGATCGAATATGTATCTGATTCGGTCACGATCATCAGAGACGGAAAGACGATCGAAACTCTCGTGAAGGGTGTGGATGACTATTCGGAAGACAGAGTCATCAAGGCAATGGTCGGACGTGAGATGACCAATCGTTATCCCATAAGAGAGGGCGTCGATATAGGTGATGTGATATTCGAGGTTAAGAACTGGAACGTATTTCATCCCGATGACGAACATCGGCAGATGCTGAAAGATATAAACATCAAGGTGAGGGCCGGAGAAGTCGTAGGACTCGCAGGCCTGATGGGTGCCGGAAGGACGGAGCTTGCCATGAGTATCTTCGGCCACAGCTACGGACAGAAGATCACCGGCAGCATCATGATCCACGGAAAGGAAGTTCATCTGAAAACGGTGAAGGATGCCGTGAAGAGCAAGCTGGCTTATATTTCCGAGGACAGAAAGACCTACGGTCTCAATCTGATCGGAGACGTCAAGGAAAACATGACGATCGCCGCAAGACCGTTCTTCTTCTCGAAAAACGGAGTGATAAATGCAAATGATGAGATAGTAGCGGCACAGGAATACACGGAGAAGGTCAAGGTAAAGACGAACTCCATAAATCAGGTGGTCGGCTCACTCTCGGGAGGAAACCAGCAGAAGGTCGTCCTGGCCAAGTGGATGCTGACACAGCCGGATATACTGATCATGGACGAGCCTACAAGAGGTATAGACGTAGGTGCGAAATATGAGATCTACTGTGTCATAAACGAGCTTGCCAAAGCAGGAAAGGCAATAATAGTCATTTCCTCGGAAATGCCCGAGATAATCGGTACCTGTGACAGACTTTACGTCATAAACGGCGGAGAGATCGCCGGTGAAGTATCAAAAGAAGAATTCTCACAGGAAAGGATAATGCAGCTTATCATGGCTCATAACAGAAAGGGAGACGGTGATGGAAACGAAGAATAATAAAACTGTTAAGATGGACATGAAACAGTATGGTATGTTTTTTGCCCTGATAGTGATCTACCTTGTATTTGCTCTGTTGACGAAGGGTGCCAATCTGACTCCCATGAACATCAACAACCTTATCATGCAGAACGGCTATGTCGTCATATTGGCAATAGGTATGCTGCTCTGCGTTCTGACCGGTAACATCGACCTTGGTGTCGGCTCGGTCGTGGCTGTTACGGGATCTATCGCAGGTATCATCATGATGGACCTTAAGATGAACATGTGGGTAGCTATCATAGCAGCACTGCTTGTAGGCCTCCTTGTAGGTATATTCGCCGGAGTGTTCATAGCTTACCTCGGCATACCTCCTTTCGTTACGACCCTGGCTACGATGCTCATGGGCCGCGGCCTTACTTATACACTGCTGCAGGCACAGACAAAGGGACCCTTTGATGCGTCATACAACTTCATCGGCGCGGGCTTTCTTCCGGTAGTCAAGATACCGTTCGCCGACGGTACGCTGGATCTGGTCAGCATCATCGTAGCTATCGTTGCTTCGGTCATTCTTATCTTCTCTGAAATAAAGAGCAATGCTACGAAGAAGAAGTACAACTTTGCGGTGAACCCCACATGGCAGATAGTGCTGAAGCTTGCCGTGATGCTCTTCATCATATGGTTCTTCTTCTACAAGCTCGCAAGATACAACGGACTGCCTTTCGTGCTGTTGATCATGACTGTACTCATCGTGATATACGGCTTCATCACAAGCAAGACCGTGGCAGGCCGTCAGATATATGCTCTCGGAGGCAACCGTAAGGCTGCAAACCTGTCCGGTATCGATACCAACAAGGTTTTCTTCTGGGTATACGTCAACATGGGTGTGCTTTCCGCTATAGCAGGTATAGTGCTCTCGGCAAGAAACGGATCTGCTACTCCCAAGGCCGGTGACGGCTTCGAGATGGATGCTATCGCATCCTGCTACATCGGAGGAGCTGCAGTGGCCGGTGGTGCAGGTACCATAGTCGGTGCAGTCGTAGGAGCTTTCATCATGGGTATCCTGAACAACGGAATGTCACTTTTCGGATGGTCAACAGATATCCAGAAGATAGTCAAGGGTGCGGTCCTTCTCGGTGCCGTTACTCTGGATGTGCTTTCAAAGAGAAAGAAGGGCTGATAAATGAGTAAGTTATATTTCATACCCGGCTCGCAGGATCTGTACGGTGAAGAGTGCCTGAAGCAGGTCGCAGCCGACTGTAAGGAGATGGTGGATTTTCTTAAGGAGAAGCTTAAGGATACCGTAGATATAGAGCTGCTGCCTACCGTAGAGACATCAAAGATCTGCGTGGAGGATATCAGGAAGGCTCAGGCGGATGATGACTGCGTAGGTGTCATCACATGGATGCATACATTCTCACCCGCAAAGATGTGGATCAAGGGCCTGCAGGAGCTCAGAAAGCCGCTCCTTCACCTGCATACGCAGGCAAATGAGAAGCTGCCCTACGATGAGATAGATATGGACTTCATGAACCTCAATCAGGCGGCTCACGGAGACAGAGAGTACGGATTCATCCTGGCAAGGCTCGGCATACCTCATGAGGTGGCTGCAGGCTATTATAAGAATGACAGGGTGATACGCAAGATAAAGCAGTTTGCACGCGTGGCAAAGGCAATAGGCCTCTCGCACAACACTCTGGTAGCTACGTTCGGCAACAACATGCGTGATGTGGCTGTCACGGACGGCAACAGGCTGGAGAGCGAGATTAAGTACGGATGGGAGATCAAGTACTGGGGCATAGGTGAGATAGCTTCTCTTGCGGAGAAGGCTACCAATGCCGAGGTCGACGCAAAGATGGCCGAGTACGAGAGCAAGTACACGATGGCTACGGACAACGTGGAAGCAGTAAGAGAGCAGGCTCGCTATGAGGTGGCTTTTGACAAGTTCATAGCAAAGAATAACGTGACGGCTTTCACTGACAACTTCCAGGATCTGCACGGCATGAAGCAACTGCCCGGTATCGCAGCACAGAATCTGATGGCAAAGGGCATCGGCTTCGGACCTGAGGGAGACTACAAGATAGCAGCACTGTCAGCAGTACTGATGAAGATGGCAGAAGGTCTTGACGGCGCTACGGGCTTCATAGAGGACTACACATATGACCTGACAGAGGGAGAGGAGCTTGAGCTCGCTTCCCATATGCTCGAGGTGCCGGCATCATTTGCGGCAAACAAACCCGAGATACAGGTACATCCTCTGGGTATAGGCGGCAAGGCCGATCCTGCCCGTCTCGTATTTGACGGAGTGACAGGCGACGGTATACAGGTGACGCTCATCGATATGGGAGATCATTTCCGTATCATCTGCGCTGACATAGAGCTCGTGAAGCAGCCCAAGCCCATGCCGAAGCTGCCCGTGGCACGTATCATGTACAGGCACAAGCCCAACTTTGAGATAGGTACGGCAGGCTGGTGCTACGCCGGAGGAGCACACCATGCGGTGGTATCCACGGCACTCACCAGAGATGACATCGCAATGTTTGCGCGCCTTACAGGCACAGAGCTTATCTGCATCGGAGACGATACTACGGAAGCCGACCTGCAGAAGTTCTTCATGCCGAAGTACTGATAAGCGATCAGGAACTGCAAAGATATACTACAGAAGAGACCGGAAAGCCGGTCTCTTCTTTTGTGCTTTGGGACGGCAGGGGCACGGAATAGGCAAAGAGAGCCGATTGGTGTATAATATTCGGTGTTTAATGCATACAAACAGATAAAGAGGCGAAAGATGGCACTGAGACAGATAAGAGAGATGGGCGATCCGATACTGACCAAAAGATCGAAGGAGGTCACCCAGATCACAGACAGGACAAGAGAACTGATAGATGACATGATAGAGACACTCATTGAAGCAGACGGCGTGGGTCTTGCTGCGGTACAGGTGGGTGTATTGAAGCGCATCATACTGATAGACGTGGGCACTGATGAA
>JAEEGL011282750.1_pt1 | contig 10775 bp, 7 predicted proteins | sample 9134231 | NCBI WGS metagenome assembly JAEEGL01 (sample SAMN16246548, study PRJNA631951) | gut metagenome | biome: gut microbiome; feature: rumen; material: fiber-attached | host: Bos | place: Iran: Karaj | collected 2018-10
CTCCGTCGTAAACCCGGATGGGCCTACCGCAGCTGACATTTTCTCCCAGGGTCAGGGTCAGCTCTCCGTTCAGGATCAGGATGGGGATCTTGTCTCCATACTCCTGAATATCCGCTTCCACGGGCCACCCGTCCGCCGCAAGAAAGGCTTGCTCCTCCTCCAGCCAGGTCTCCTCATTTCGGAAATGCAGATAAGGAACGACGGTCACGCCGCCGCAGGTCACGGTGAGCATGGGGCCGTCCTCCCCTTCGCCGTCGGTTGCGGGCTGCGCCGTCCCGGCGCTCTCCGCCGGGCTGCCGAAGAACAGGGTCCGCAGCCTTTCCCGGTAACCTTCGTCGATATCATAGTGATAGCTGGAGGCGGGATGGAGAAAGGGGAAAATGAAAATGCTCTCCTCAGGGATATCGTAGGTGGAGAGGATCAGCTTCATCTCCTCCGCCGTCGTCCCCCGCAGGTTCCAGATCTCCTCACTCGTCTTGTTTCGATTCGTCCCCTCCATGAGGCCGCAGGACCAGGATTCCGGCCCCATCTGCCAGACATAGAGCTCCAGGCCCTTGAAGGTGGAGAGCCCGAAATACTCCGGATATTTCTTCTCCAGGGCTTCCAGCTCCAGGGTCTCCCCCTCCGGGAGACGAGCCAGCGTACCGGCCAGCCGGAGGATGCGATAGACCCGGCTGTCGTCGGATTCCGGGTTTCCGGCCTCCCCGGCGTCATACCAGCCCATGGCCAGGAGGCAGTCGCCGTTCTTCTGGTAGAGCAGATCACAGAATCGGGCCCCTCCGTCCTCCGCGCCGTTCGCTGAGACCGCCCGCCAGGCCATCCGATTTTGCCTGCGCAGGGATTTGGCGCTGTCATATCCGCGGTAATAACCGTCGAAATTCTCCTTGTCCGGGGTGAAGCGCTCCAGGGTCCCCATACCGCGCCATTCCCCGTCCTTCCCGGAGACCATCAGCTCATAGTTCACGGTGACATAGCACCGGTCCACCTCGGTCCAAGGCTCGCCGCCGTCAAAGAGGACGCTGTGTACGGTGTAATTGCGCCACATCCAGTCCAGGTCGTTTTCCTCCTTCGGGACCCAGCGGCTCCGCCAGTCCCAAAAGGCCTCGTCAAAGGCGTTTTCCATCCGCCAGGCCTTTCGGGCCTGGCCTGCGGCGTCGAAGCGGGTAACGACGGTGCGGTAGTCGTCCTCCCTGCCCCGGAGAAGATCGAAGCCGCTGTAATACTGATAATGCACCAGCACATAGCTCCCGTCGGCGTACCGCAGGGTGACGCTGGCGGACAGGAGGCCCAGGGGGTCCGTCCGCGCCGGGAAGCGGCTCCCCCGGCTTTCTTCGATCAGCTCCGTCAGGGCACTCCACGCCTCCGGGGAAAGGAGGACGTTGTCCCCTACGGAGGCATACTCCGCCGAGACGATCGGGCCGTCTTCCGGGAGGATGGCGGCGGGTTCCGTCAGGAAGCACAGGGCGGCCAGGATACAGGCGGCCACCGCTGCGGCAACGACCCAGAAGGCGGGCTTTTTGTAATTCAGCACACTCTTGACCCGCTGCTTCACCCCCACCTCCCCAAAGGCCAGGGGGCAAAGGCCCACCGTCCGGCGGGGGAAGCTACAGTCCAGCAGGGCCTGGGCATAGTCCGCCCGGTCCGGCGCCGCCATATCCTTCACGGCCCGCTCGTCGCAGGCCAGCTCGATATCCCGGCACAGGAGGACATAGGCCAGCCAGAGCAGAGGGTTGAACCAGTGGACGGCCAGGAGCAGGAAGCCCAGGGGCTTCCACCAGTGGTCCCGCCGCCGGAGGTGGGCCTTTTCGTGGGCCAGCACAAAGAAAATCTGCTGTTTTTCAAGATGGGAGGGGATATAGACGCGCGGGCGGAATACCCCCAGGATGAAGGGGGAACCGATCCCGTCGCAGAGGAACATGCCCTCCCGGAAGGGCGCGGAGGCCGCCGTCCGCCGCCGGAGGCGCAGATAGCTCAGGAGGGCATAGAGCAGCATCCCCAGGATTCCCAGGGGCCAAATCGCCGGCAGATAGGCGCTGGGGGCGACCACGCTGAAATGCCGCATGGCCGGTTCCAATCCGTCTGCAGGCGGCTGGGACGGCTCGAATTCCATCAGGGGAAAGGCGCCCCCGTCCGCCGCCCGTTCAATCAGCCGCCGGGAAGCGTCGTACACTTCGCTCCGGGGCATAAGGCTCAGCCGCCCCTCCGGCAGCCCCGGGCACAGGAGCCGCACCGCCACCAGCACCCAGAGGAGGCAGCAGGCCCACTTCGGCGCTTTGCGCAGCATAAGGCGCAGGAGGACCACCGCCAGGGTCAGGATGCCCGCGGAGATGCTCATGCGCAGCACCGTGGGGAACAGCTCATTGATACGCAGCAGGACGGACGCCATCTCTCAGCCCTCCCGCCGTGCGGCGTCGATCAGCTTCTGTATGGCGTCGGCTTCCTCCTCCGTGAGCCTGTTCCCGGCGGTGAAGGCCGCCACAAAAACGGGAAGGGAGCCATGGAAGGAAGCCTCCACGATCTGCCTGCTCTTCGCCGCGTAAAACGCCTCCCGGGAAACAAGGGAGGTCACCACGCCGTCAGCATTCCGAAAGAGGCCCTTTTCACAGAGCTTGCGAAGCACGGTATAGGTCGTGGGCTTTTTCCAATGCAGCTCCTGCGCGCAGAGCTTCACCAGCTCGCCGGAGGCCACAGGCTCATGGGCCCACACAATGTCCGCAAACCTTTCCTGCACGGCCCCCAGCTCCAGCTCCCCCATCTTCATGCCCCCTTTCGGTTTATCCGGATAAACTTCCGAGGATAGTTTATCCCGATAAACCGGCTTTGTCAAGGGGCATCTGCAAGGGGCAGCAGCTTTTCCGCTGCCGCCCCCGTCCGCATATTCAGCATTCGCCAAGCTGCCGGATCAGCTCCCCGGCGTCCCCGTCCAGGCAGATGGACTGCCCTTCGATGGCCCTCGGGCAGACCGCCTCCCCGTAGTTCAGGCAGGCATAGACCGCTTTGGGATTATCCCCGGTCATTTGCCAGAAGGGGTATTTGATGATGACCGGGGTATTCCCTCCCACGCCGATTTCCAGGAACAGGATGCGCTTGCCCGCCGTGCGGCGCAGGAAATCCGCATAGGCGGCCGAGGCCCGGCGCCAGCCCTCGTCCTCCACGAAGCTGTCGTCCCCCCGGAGGTTCATGCTCATGGGCCTGCCGCAGACCGGGCAGCGGGGCAGCAGCTCCGGGGAGACCGCCAGGCGCAGCGCCGCCGCTTCCGGGACCGTCAGCGTCCCGTCCGGGGCGAAACGGAAGCCCTGGGAGAGCAGCATGCTGTGGACGGCGTCTTCGTTGTCATAGGTTTTATCATGGCAGGGCAGGGAGCACTGCCAGAGACCATAGTCCCCCTGAGTGTAGAACAGGCGGCCCTTGTCGAAGCCCGCCCGCTGGAAGCAGTGGTCCACGTTGGTGGTGATGACGAAATAGTCCTTGTCCGCCACCAGGCCCAGCAGCTGCTCATAGACCGGCTTCGGCGGCGGCATATAGCGGTTGACATAGATGTTCCGACTGAAAAAGCCCCACTTCTCCTCCGGGGAGTCGAAGTCGGCAAAACCGCCGGAATACATGTCCCGGAAGCCGTATTTGGCGGCGAAATCGAAGAAATAACGGTCAAAGCGCTCCCCGGCATAGACATAGCCCGCCGCGGTGGAAAGGCCCGCCCCTGCGCCGATGACCACGGCCTCGGCGCTGTCCAGAGCCTGCCGCAGGCGGCGCAGGTTTTCCCGCCGCTCCCCGCTGCCCTCGCTGAGGCCGCCCCGAAAGCTGCGGACGGCGGCGATCCCCTTCTGTATGGTCTCCAGGTAGCCGTTGGGCTGTTCGTCCCAGGAGCTTTTCATGCTTTTCTCCCCCTTTATCCGAAGGCTTGAAGGCCGCCCGCGCCTGCCGGGTCTCACCGGCCCAGGAGCATGCGGCGGAGGACATAGCTGCGGAGACCCATCCGGCGCCGCAGCTCCTTTTCCAGAAAGATATAGAAGTCACACATACGCTTGAGCTCCCCGTCTGTGGGCTTGCGCATGGCGAAGCGGGAGAGGACCACGGGCTGGCAGGCCTTTTCCATGGGCTCGTGGCCGGGCTCTCCGCCGAGAAGCTCGTCCGCCCGCCGGCTGAAGCTCAGGATGGTGTCCGAGGGCTGCATCTCCAGCCCCAGGAAGCCCAGCTGCTTCAGGACGCGGCGGTAGCACTCGTCGGCCCGGGTGCGGTTGTCCGGATAACGGCGGATGAGGCGGTAGTAGAAGTTCTCCACCTTGAAGATGAGGAGGACGGCGCGTATCCCCAGGAAGGCCAGGAAGGCCCCAAGGCAGCACAGGAGGACGAGCAGCACGATCTTTCCGCTCCTGCTCAGCTTCCGGGTCCCGGCGCTCTCCGGGGTCTCCGGCTCCTCCGGCTCCGGCTCGGGAAGCTCCAGCTCCGGGATCTCCGGCGCTTTGGGCGTCTCCACCGGCTTGGGGTCCCGGATGATGGGCGCGTCCATCTCCACCAGCTCATAGAACTCCCACTGCACCGGGTCGAAATCCACCCAGCCCACGCCGTAGAAATAGACCTGGCACCAGGCGTGGGCCGTGGCGTTGGTGGCGATATAGCTGGTGGTCTGGGGCTTCCGGTCCGCCTGCTTGAGGCCGTAGCCGGTGACGTAGCGGGCCGGGAGACCGCACATGCGGGCCATGACGGTCATGGCGGTGGCGTAGTAGGTGCAGTAGCCCTCCCGGGTCTCCAGGAAGGCGGAGAGAAAATCCCGGTCGATGGGAGCGTCCCCCGGCGTTTTCGTGTAGCTGCAGTTTTCCCCGAGCCAGGTCTCGATGGCCAGGGCCTTGTCATAGTCGCTGACGCAGCCCTCGGTGATCTCCGCCGCCAGCTCCCAGACAAAAGGCTCCACCATGTCGGACACCTCGCTGTGCTTCCGGGCGATATCCTCGTATTCCCGGTCCCGGGAGGAGGCCGCCAGGGCGACCAGCTCCCGCATATTCTCGTCGTAATCCTCCCGGTCCCGGGCGAATACCCGGGTCTTGAGGACATAGTTCATGCTGAGGTCGGGCTTTTCCAGGGTGAACAGCTCCCCCTGGGAGTTGAAATAGACGTCGGACACCTCGCCGTAGCTGGGCATGCTCAGCCCCTCCGGCTTGCCCCCGGAAAAGAGGGAGGCGAGCCGCCCCGTCAGCGAGATCTCCAGGGAGTTGACCCTGCTGACCTTCCCGTAAAGCTGCGCGGCTCTGCGGTCGGAGGGCAGGCCGATGGCATAGACCTCCCGCCGCTTGCCCCGCCAGAGGGGGCTGACGAAACGGAAGCGCCCGCTGACGCCGGTGTCATACCAGCCGTAGCCGTTGTAGCTGTCGTAGACCGCCCCTGCCAGGAGCATGGGGGTGGAGGTCCTGACCCGCATGACCGTCCGGTTGTCGGGGTCGATGTCGCCGCCCAGGGTGGAGCCATGGGGCGCGAGGCCGGAGTAGCCCAAATCGAAGCTCCCCGCGCCGTAGATCCCCTCCCCATAGAAGGAGAAGACGTCCCGCACGTCCTGCACCAGGTTCACCAGGCCCTGGGAGCGCCAGGCCCCGTCGGTCTTGGGCCCGAAGGCGAAAGCGAAGAGCACCACCAGCGGCGCCAGGAGCAGGGCTGTGAGCTGCATGGAAGCCGTGGGGATCCGCTCCTCCCTGCCCAGCTTCCGGTTGATGCTGCCCGCATTGGTCCTGGCCAGCAGCACGAGCAGCGCCACAAGAAGCATTGCCGCAGCCGCCAGCATGTACTCAGAGCCGGAGATATGCATCCAGGCGAGGAGGGCGCCGCTGAGGACGACCCAGGCCGGGAAAAAGGGGAAGCGGCGAAAGAAGAGATAGAGGAGCAGCGTGACGGGGAAGGCAAAGGCCAGGTGGATGAGGAAGAGGCTGCCGTTTTCGGAATAGGGCAGCGTATAGGGGTAGGCTGCGCCGTACCACTCCAGGAAGCCCTGACAGTATTCCTTCACGGGCTCCCAGGCATGGAAATACCAGAGCGCTCCGCCGCCCAGGGCGGCCAGCAGCCCCAGCAGCGTGGGGGCGAGCCACCAGCGGCGGCTCAGAAGGAAGATCAGGACCAGATCCACGAAGGCATAGAGAAGGCAGTCCAGGAGCCCGGCCTCCTGGCCCAGAGCGGGCAGGATGGCGGTGCAGAAGGCGCAGCTGCCCAGCAGGCAGCAGGCCAGCTCCGCGATCAGGGCGAGAGAGTATTTCCCGTTTTCTTTCTTCATCGCGGCAGCCCCCTCATTCCAGCGACGTCAGCTCCGCGGCCACGTCGCAGCCGGCGGGGAGACGGACCGTGGGTGTGAGCCCCGTGTCGGCATGCCCCTCCCCCACCAGCACCAAGGTGACCGCGCCGAAATAGGGCGCGGCCTCGGCCAGGCGCGCTTCCAGCGCCTCGCTGCAGCCGGAGGTGATCAGCACAAGGGCGCTCCCTCCCTGGCAGTCCTCCAGGGGAAGTGGCCCGTCGGCGATCCCGCTCTCGAAGGGAAGCAGGGCCAGCCATCTGCGGACCTTGTCGAAATCCGCCAGGTCCGGCGCGTCCTCACCCTGACGGACGCCCTTGGTGTCCCCCAGGGCCCGCAGGACGGCGCTGCGGTTCCGGGCCAGGCAGTGCAGGGTGATGCAGGCGGCGGCCTCGCAGACCGTATCCGCGGCGGCCAGGGCCGTCTCCCCCTCTGCGCCGTGGCTGCAATTGTCGATGAGCACCGCCACGTTTTCCCTCGCGGGCTGCTCATACTGACGGACATACAGCTCCCCCCGCTGGGCGCTCTTTTTCCAGTGGATCTGCTTCAGGGGGTCGCCGGGGCGGTAGGCCCTGGCGCCGGTGACACTGCTGCCGCTCTCGGAGGCGCGGAGATAGCGCTCCCCGAAGAGCTTCTCATCCGTCACGTCCGCATAGAGGGAGGAGGGCGCCTCCGCCCGGGGATACACGGTGAGCACCGGCTGGCGGTAATAGCGCAGGCGGCGCATGTCGAAGCTCATGGGCAGCAGGCCGAAAATGTCGGTGATGCGCAGGGTGGTGACGCCGAGGGGGTAGACGCCGCGGTAGGGCATGGACACCCGGAAATCGAATTCCCGCCCGGTGAAGGGCAGCAGGCTGAAGGATATCTGCGTATTCTCGCTGGGCGCCGCCAGCTCCACGTCTGCGCGCATCATGGACAAAGGGAAGGGCTTCTCGTTGCGGATGGAGAGATGCAGCGCCGTCTCGCTCCCCTTGTCGGCGGTGAGCTCGTCCAGGGTCTGGGTATAGGCGAAGGTTCGCAGCGTCCACTGATTCAGACCCAGGATGACCAGAAAAAGCAGGAGCTGGGAAATCAGCAGGATATACCACAGGCGCATTCCCGTATACAGGCCGGCCGCAAGGAAGACCGGCATCAGAAGCCAGAAGATGATGCGCAGCGCTTTCATGAGACGGCCGGGACCTTGATCTCCCGGATGAGAGAGCTCAGGACGCTGCGGCGGTTCTCGCCCCGCATGCCGCTGCGGCGGTCCAGCACGATGCGGTGGGCCAGCACATTCGCCGCCAGCTTCTGCACGTCGTCCGGCAGGGTGTAGCTCCGGCCGGAGAAGAGGGCGTTGGCCATGGCCGCTTCCGTGAGGGCGATGCAGCCCCGGGGGCTGACGCCCAGGCTGATGCGCTCGTCCTTCCGCGTTGCCTCCGCAATGCGGACAATATAATCCAGCACCGCATCGGCGCACAGGACCTTTTTCCGCTCCTCCCGCAGGGCCAGGATGTCTTCGGCGGAGGCCACCGGCTCCAGCTCTGTCAGGGGGCGGCTGCGCATATTGCGCCGGAGAACGTCGATCTCCTCCTCGTGGGTGGGATACCCCAGGGAAAGGAGCATGAAGAAGCGGTCCAGCTGGGCCTCCGGCAGCGGATAGGTGCCCGTATGCTCCACGGGGTTCTGGGTGGCCAGAACGATGAAGGGCGAGGGCAGCGGGTAAGTGACGCCGTCGATGGTGACCTGGGATTCCTGCATGGCCTCCAGCAGGCTGGACTGGGTCTTGGGGCTGGTGCGGTTGATCTCATCCGCAAGCACGATCTGGGCCATCAGCCCGCCGAAGCACACCTCCCGCTCCCCCGTTTTCGGGTTGAAGGCGGTATAGCCGGTGACGTCCGAGGGAAGGAGGTCCGGGGTGAACTGGATGCGGGAGCAGCTGCAGTCCAGCGAGCGGGCCAGGGCCGTGACCAGGGTGGTCTTCCCCAGGCCGGGCACGTCCTCGATGAGCACGTGACCGCCGCAGACCATGGCCAGCAGCAGCTGCTCGGTCTGCGCCTCCTTCCCCACGATGACTTTAGCGATATTTCCTTTGATTCTTTCCACGAGTTCTATGGCAGACATTCGATCACCACTTTCCTGTTTCTCATTTGAGCATACCATCTGCAGGGGGATAATTCAAGCGTGGAAGCGCCTTGGCAGCCCGGCACGGACATGCGAAGCACCGGAAAGAAGGAAATCGGAGGAACGCGGCAAAAGCTGCGTTCCTCCGATTCTCTCATTGCTCATCGCCGGCGCCCGCGGGCAGCGGGCGCTTTCCTTTGATTCCTCCCGGGCGTCGGAGAGTCCCTCTCCCCCCGCCCGGCACGCGGCAGGCCCAGGCCGGAAGAAGCCCGGCGCTCTCCTGCGTCACAGCATCTTTTTGCCCAGCTGCGCGGCGCCCCAAAGGGTGGCGACCAGCCCCACGATCAGCACGATGGCCGCCCGCTTGTTGTCATAGATGAGCCCCGCGACACCGCTGGCCAGAGGCCCCACGGATACCAGCGCCATGATCCCGGAGAAGCGCTTCGCATAGGCCTTCGGGTCTTCGACCTTGGACTGTTCGACGCGGGGGATCATCCCCACGTCCTTCGTCAGCGCCAGGATGCCCGCATAGAGGAGCAGCATCCCGCCGAAGATGAGCATAAGGATGGGAAAGGCTTTTTCCATGGCGATACCTCCTTTGATGCCGGAAGGTGCGTCCTGCGCAAGGCGGCATGGCGCCGCTTTGCTCTCTGCCTGTCACTTCGGTGTTATCATATCCCATTTCTCCGCTTACGTCAAGCACTGCAGGTCCGAAGGAGCGCTCCTCCCCATTGAGGGCCGCGAAAACAATCTAATCCCATGACAGGCGCCGGAGGCCGGCAGGCAGCGCTTCCCGTCCCGTCTTCAGCGGACCGAGCGCATGGCCAGGAACGTGGGGATGTTCAGCTCATGCAGGCGGCCCGCGCCGTTGGTATCCTCATAGAGGTCCAGCAGCGTGAACCCCGCCTCCAGCTGTCCGCCGATCTGCTCCTCCAGGGTGTGGGAGAACTGCATCCCGGCGTCGTCCGCCTCCAGCTGCTTCCGCTGCTCCGCGTCGGCCAGCGGGTCGAAGGGAAGGCGGTTGACGATCTCCCGCTCGTCCTCGTTCACGATGAAGTTGATATAATGATCCACGCCGGACAACAGCGTCCCGCCGGGCTTCAGCACCCGCCGGCACTCCCGCCAGACCGGCCGGACATCCCGGATATAGCAGTTGGAGACCGGGTGGAAGATGAGGTCGAAGCTCTCATCGGCGAAGGGCAGGGGCTTCGTCATGTCGGCCCGCACGATGCGGATATCATATCCCTCCCGCTCGGCCACCATGCGCTCGCTCTCCAGCTGCCGCAGGGAATAGTCCAGCACCGTGCAGTCCGCGCCGAGGGCGGCGAATACCGGCATCTGCTGGCCGCCGCCGCTGGCCAGGCCCAGGAGCTTTTTGCCTCTCAGTTCCCCGAACCATTCGTGGGGCACGGGCTTCGTGGGCGTCAGCAGGACGTCCCACGTTCCCCGCTTTGCGGCTTCAAAGGTCTCATGGCTGATGGGTCTCCCCCATTCCCAGCCCTTCTCCACCCAGCGGTCGATGGTCTCGGCGTTGATATCCTGATAGTTCATCTCTTCCTCCGTGTCGCGGCGCCCGCCCTTCCTCCCCGGCCGGAAAGCGGCCTCCCGCCCGCCGGCGGGAGGCCGCTTTGTCGGTGACCCTTCGCTCAGCCCTCGAAGCCGATGCTGCGGACCTCTATGCCGAACTTTTTGCGCAGGTTCTCCAGCTCCTCGGGCTTCTCCAGCCGCTGGGGGCTGTAGGTGCGGATGGCCTCGTAATCCTGCAGGAAGGCGAACCAATAGGGCTTGCCGCCCATATCGTAGATCTCGGAATCCTCCAGGGCTTTCAGGCTGTGGGGCGCGAAGCGGGGGATATTCACGATGCAGCCCTCTTTGGCGATATGCTTCTCCCCATAGACGGTGAACTCCGCCAGGCCGTGGCGCACATAGTAGAGCTCCCGCTCCTTGGGATAGGGGTTCCATTGTACGGTGAAGCCCTTCTTCATCTGGGCGCAGATCATCTCATTGACGCCGAAATTGTCCCAGCGGGTGGTGATGACCTTCACGGTGCAGCCGGGGAATTCATAAGCGGCATAGGGGCGGTCGGGATTCCTCACCGCCTGCACCTCCTCCACGGGCACTTCCTTGTATACCGGGCGCTCCCGCATGATCATATCCATGCCCCCCGCCTCTCCGCGGGCCTTCTGGAATTCCGGGTCGGCGGCTGACTCGGGCACCTTGTCCTTCAGGTACTGGGAGACCTCCGCCAGATCCAGGGAGACGAGGTCATGGAAGAAGCCGCGGTACTTCACATCCTCCATGAAGGCCATGGCGTGCTGCTGGGTGGGCTGGAGGTGGATGATGTCCCCCGGCGTGACCTTGCACTTGCGCCCGTCCACATAGAGATACATCCAGCCGCTGTCCA
>JAEEGL012032226.1_pt1 | contig 10775 bp, 6 predicted proteins | sample 9134231 | NCBI WGS metagenome assembly JAEEGL01 (sample SAMN16246548, study PRJNA631951) | gut metagenome | biome: gut microbiome; feature: rumen; material: fiber-attached | host: Bos | place: Iran: Karaj | collected 2018-10
TGGTATACAGATGCAATCAAATGGGGAAATGCAAATGGAATAATAAGTGGATATGGAGGAACAACCTTATTTGGATTAGGAGACAATATCATAAGACAAGACTTAGCAATAATGCTAACAAAGTATGCAAAATATAAAGATTTATATGAAGAACCAACAGAGAGCTTAGAAAAGTTTGCAGATTATGAAACAGTATCATGGTATGCAGAAGAAGCAGTAAGATGGGCATCAGAAAATAGCATAATTTCAGGAAATGCAAATGCTGATGGAACAAGAACAATAGCACCACTAAATAATGCAATGAGATGTGAAGCAGCAGTAATGCTAATGAGATTCTGTAAAAATATATTAGAATAGTAATTGTCTATTATTTAATGTTTTAAACTACAATTTTAACCTATAGTACTGAGATAGATTATTTCTTATCTCAGTACTTTTATTATGAAAATGATTGAAAACTGTAAAAAAGCGTGATATAATAGTCTGGTATTTCGTCCAAGTGACGTTATACAAATTCCTCCGTAAGGTGCTGGATCTCGCAAGGGGTCTGGCACTGGAGGACAGCGAGGATATATCCTTGCTATTTTCGTTGAACTCTTCTTAGGACCTTCCTAAATGTGTGGGGGAAATACCCGCTGGAGGTATTTCCCCCGGTGGTACGGGAATAGAGGAGTCAACGTTAATCATATAGACAGAGCTGGGGCTATTCCGGCTCTGTTTTGCATTTATAAATTTCATAACTTGAAATACCGTTTTAATCGTGATAGAATAAAGAAAAATTATAATAATAAAAAAATAATAAAATAAAAAAGGAGCAAATAAATGTCAGACTTTGTGCATTTACATGTCCATAGTGAATTTAGCTTATTAGATGGTGCAAATAGAATAAAAGACCTGCCAGTTAGGGCTAAAGAATTAGGAATGAAGGCAATGGCTATAACAGACCATGGTGTTATGTTTGGTGCTATTGACTTTTATAAAGCATGTCTTGCAAATGATATTAAACCAATAATTGGATGTGAAGTATATGTTGCTCCACGTACTAGGTTTGATAAAGATGCAACATTAGATAGTAAGTATAATCATTTAATTTTGCTTGCAAAGGACAATGAGGGATATAAAAATTTAACAAAGATTGTTTCAGCTGGATTTACAGAAGGTTTTTATTATAAACCTCGTATTGATAAAGAAATATTAGAAAAATACCATGAAGGATTAGTTTGTTGTAGTGCATGTTTAGCGGGTGAAGTTGCATCAAATATATTGCACGGAAATGAGGAAGAAGCAGAAAAAGCAGCTTTATGGTTTAAAAATGTATTTGGTGAAGACTATTATTTAGAAATACAAAACAATGGAATAAGAGAGCAAGTATTAGTAAATCAAAAGCTAATAGAAATGTCTAGAAAGTTAGATATTCCATTAGTTGCAACAAATGACTCACATTACTTAAAAAAAGAAGATGCTTATAATCATGAGATTCTTCTATGTATTCAAACAGGTAAAAAGATTACAGATGAAGATAGAATGAGATTTGAGACAGATGAGTTATATATAAAATCACCAGAAGAAATGAGTGATTATTTTTCTGGTGTTCCAGAAGCAATAGAAAACACTGTAAAAATAGCAGATAAATGTAATGTAACCTTTGAATTTGGACATACAATTTTGCCAAATTACGAGGTTCCTGAAGAGTTTAAAACGCATTATGATTATTTAAAAAAGCTATGTGAAGATGGAATAAAAAATAGATATGGTCAAAATCCATCAGAAGAAATTATAAAAAGAATGGAATATGAATTAGGAGTTATCAATAAGATGGGATATGTTGATTACTTCTTAATAGTGTGGGACTATATACATTTTGCAAAAACACAAGGTATACCAGTAGGACCAGGTAGAGGTTCTGGAGCTGGTTCCATTGTTGCATATGCAATAGAGATAACAGATATAGATCCAATTCGTTATGGATTAATTTTTGAAAGATTCTTAAATCCAGAAAGAATCAGTATGCCCGATTTTGATATTGACTTTTGTTATGAAAGAAGACAAGAAGTAATAGATTATGTTGGAAGAAAATATGGTCAAGATCATGTTTCACAAATAATAACATTTGGAACAATGTCTGCTAGGATGGTAATACGTGATGTTGGAAGAGTATTAGATGTACCATATGCTGTAGCAGATAGACTTGCAAAAATGATTCCAAACGAATTACACATTACAATAAAAAAAGCATTAGAACAAAATAGAGAGCTAGCAGAAGAATATGAAACAAATCCAGACACAAAGAAGCTATTAGAAATAGCAATGGCATTAGAGGGAATGCCAAGACAGGCATCAACCCATGCATGTGGAATAGTAATTACAAAAGATCCAGTAGTAAGCTATGTTCCACTATATATGAGAGATGGACTAGTTTCAACACAATATATAATGACAACATTAGAAGAGCTTGGCTTATTAAAAATGGACTTTTTGGGATTAAGAACATTAACTGTTATACAAGACACAATTGATCTTGTAAAAAAAGATACAGGTGTCGATGTTACATTTGATGATAAAATGGATGATCCAAAAGTATTTAAGCTATGGCAAGATGGAAACTCAGTTGGTATATTCCAATTTGAGAGCCAAGGAATGACAAACTTCATGAAAGAATTAAAACCAGACTGTCTAGAAGATATCATAGCTGGAGTGTCACTTTACCGTCCGGGACCAATGGATCAAATACCAAGATATATTTCCAATAAAAAAGATCCAGACCATGCAGTATATACACATGATTCATTAAAGCCAATATTAAAGGTTACATATGGATGTATGGTTTATCAAGAGCAAGTTATGCAAATAGTTAGAGACTTAGCTGGATACTCACTTGGTAGAGCAGACTTAGTACGTCGTGCAATGGGTAAAAAGAAGCTAGATGTAATGGCAAAAGAAAGAGAAATATTTATAAATGGACAGGTAGATGAACAAGGAAATGTTGTAGTACCAGGATGTGTTAGAAATGGTATAGATGAAGTATCAGCGAACAAGATATTTGATGAAATGGCAGAGTTTGCAAAATATGCATTCAATAAATCACATGCTGCATGTTATGCAGTTGTATCATATAGAACAGCATACTTAAAAGCATATTATCCAACAGAGTTTATGGCAGCTATGCTTAATAGCTTTTTAGGAAATTTAGATAAGATACCAGAATATATTGATGAATGTAAAAGATTAAAAATAGAAATATTAAAACCAGATATTAATAGAAGTTATACAAGATTTACAGTTGATGAAGGAAAAATAAGATTTGGATTAGGAAGTATTAAAAATGTTGGTATAGCAGCGGTTGATACAATAGTAAAAAATAGAGAAGAACATGGAGAATATAAAAACTTTACAGACTTTTGTGAAAGAATGGAAGGAGAAGCGGTTAATAAAAAGTGTATTGAAAGTTTAATAAAAGCAGGAGCTTTTGATTGCTTTGATGAAACAAGAAGCACTTTAATGGCATCTTTTGAAGACATTCTAGATACAATATCTGGTGAATCAAAAAAGAGTATACAAGGTCAAGTTTCTATGTTCGACTTAGGAGCAAATGGATTAAATGAAAATAATGCTAATGGAACAACAGATGAATTAGAAAGATTAAAATACCAGTATACAACATTAAAAGAATATACAGACCAAGAACTACTATCAATGGAAAAAGAAATGCTTGGAATTTATGTTTCAGGTCATCCACTAGAAAAATATAGAGACATTATAGAGAAAAAAGCAACTATTAATTCAATAAAAATAAAAGATGCAAAAGAAGCAAATCTAAATGAAGAAGAAGCAAGTGAACCAATTAATAATGAATTAATGAATGATGATGGTTTAAAAGATGGACAATTTGTAAAGTATGCAGGAATTATTACTTCTGTTAAAAAGAAATATACAAAGAACAACAAAATAATGGCATTTGTTACTGTAGAAGACTTATATGGTAGTGTTGAAATAATCTTATTTGAAAACTGTTATATGCAATGTTCAAATGAGTTAATAGATGAAAACATTGTTGTAGTAGAAGGAAGACTAAGTGTAAGAGAAGATGAAGAAACAAAGATAGTAGCAAGAGATATAAAAAAATTAACAGAAGAAAAAAGACAAGTATTATTTATTAATATTACACATTTAGATGATGAACAAAAAGATAGATTAAGAGGAGCATTAAAGTTCTTTACAGGTGAAAAAAATAATATGCCAGTTCAAATAATAAATGGAGAAAAGCAAGATTCAGCTGGAGGCATTTATCTAAACAGAGAGATTTTAGAAGAAATACAAGAAATAGTGGGCAAAGAAAATGCAGTAGTTGAAAGCTAAAAATAGGAAAAATGAATGGAAAAAATAAAAAAATAGTGAAAGAAAAATAAAATAAATATCAAAGAAAAATAAAAAGAAAATAAATAAAAAAATAGATAAAAAAACAAAAGAAAAAATAATTAAAAAATATTAAAAAAAAACAAAAAAAGACTTGCATTTTATAATTTGTATTGTTATATTATAATCAGAACAAATGAGAGGAGTTTTCATGATGAATAAAATTTTTAAAATTACAATAATTGCGGTTATAGCATTAATGCTATTAGGAGTTGTAGTAAACGCAACAACAAAATCTGAATTAGAGGCATATTTACTAGAAAGCCATAATGTAGCAGGAAAGGAAGTTTCTCTTACAGAAGCAAATAAAGTAAAAGTAAAAAGATATTTAGCTGATAACGAGATTACAGATGAACAAGCTACAGCTATAAAAGCTAAAGTAGATGAATTAATAAAATTTATGGATAAAGCAGGAGTTTCTGATGTAAATCTACTATCAACAGAACAGAAAAAAGAGGTTTTAGCAATTGCCAATGAAGCATTAGCAATTATAGGATTAAAAGCAACTTATAATTCTAGTGACAAAACTGTAGATATATACAAAGATGGAAAGAAAATTGAAAGTGTATCCACAGAAACAGGAAAACTTGTGCAAACAGGAAGCGATAATACTGCTTGGATTGCAGTTGTAGGAGTATCTGTTGTTGCTTTAATAGCAGTTGTGGCTATAAAAAGGGTAAGAAATAATGACTAATAATGGAAAGAAAGTAAATGATTCCATTTTAAAAGCAACTATTAATTTAATAATAGTTGCTTTTATTTATGGAAGCATAATAATAGCGGCAATATATATACCATTTCATTCGCAAATAGAAATGGTAGTGTCGTTACTTAATAGAATATCCATTGATACAAGTGAAGTAATATTAAGTGATGTAAAAATAGATTTAGCACATAACAAATTGGAACACTATCCACCATATGGATCAAGATTTGCAAGTATAAAAATAGATGACTTAGATGTAGACTTACCATTGTATTATGGAGATACCCTATCTATTTTAAGAAATGGAGTAGGACAGTCAAGTGGGGCATATTTCCCAGGGGAAGGTGGCTCAATTATTTGCATGGCTCATAATACAGCAAATTACTTAAGAAAGTTACCAGAAATAAAGATTGGAACAAAGATAAAAATAGAAGCGGTATATGGTGATTACACATATACAGTATATGACACAAAAATAGTAGATCAAACAAATCTAGATGCAGTACCAATACAAAAAGAAGAAGAAATTTTAATGTTATATACATGTTATCCAGTAAATAGTATTGGTCATGCTAAAAACAGATTCATTGTTTATGCAAGATTAGATTAGAATTAAATCTAAATCAAAATATAAAAGAAAAAATAAAAAAGCAAAAAACAAGACAATAATAAAATAATTAAAAAAGATTATAAAAAAGAAACAAAAAATAATAAAAATAAAAAAGAAATAAAACAAAAAAATAATAAAAAAGAAAAAAGGAAAATAAAAAATGGGAAAGAGAATAATAGCGTATATTTTATTATTACCAACAATAGCAGCAATACTTGCAAGTGTATTATGTATGATTGCTGCACACACAGTATTTATGGAAGGCTATATGAAAAAGTCTTTAGCAAGATCAAACTATTATGAGGAAACTTATAATGTAATAATGGAAAACTTTAAAAACAATACAATACAATCAGGTCTTACTGAAGATGTATTAGATGGAATTATAACAATTGATGAAGTTACAAAAGATGTAGATAAAGTAGTTGAATACATATATCATGATGTAGATAAGCCACAAATAGATATTGAAGGAATACAAGAAAGACTAAATGCTAATATACAAAAACAAATAGAAGCAAATAATAAAACAGTAACAAAAGAAGAACAAGAAGAAATAAATACATATGTTAATGTTATTGTAAGCATTTATAAAGCAGGAATAACATATGCTGATTCTTCTATTAATGAAATAAAAGCAGGATTTTTGGCTCTATCTAAATACTTTGATATGGCAAGAGTGGTAATTTATACTGCAGCAGTAGTTTTGTTGTTAGTTGTATTCCTTTTAACAAAAAGAGATTTTATTGGATTCTTTTCTTCAAGTCTTTTTGCAAGTGGAGTATTATTAATTACATTTAGACAAATTTTTGTTACTGTAATAAATGTTAATACACTTTTATTATTTAATCAGGCGTTTTCTGATATGTTGATTAATGTTATAAATAGTATTTTATCTATTACGCTTACAGTTGGAATAGCAGAGTGTGTAGTTGGACTTATTCTTGCTATTTCTAACAGAAAAAAAGTAAAAAAAGTGTAAGATAAAGCTAAGCTAAAAAACGACAAAAATGTACATAAAAACACAAAAAAATAAAACAAATAAAAACACAAAAAATATAAAAAATGTAACAAAAGAAGTATACAAAAAACAAATAAAAAATAATAAAAAAAACATATAAAAAAATAAACAAAAAAATAATAAAAATTTTTAATAAAAAATGTCGAAATTAGTTGATAAAGATATTAGTTATTGATATACTTTAATGGATATATACAAAAGATGCTACAATTGAAAAAAATGGGGAACAAGCATGAAAAAAATAAATATTGAAAGAAACAAAGTTATATTAACAATAATCGATATTTTAATTATCGCATTCTCTTGTGTATCAAGCAGAATATTATTAATGAATACCTACACACTGATGCTAGAAGACTGGATGATTTTAGAAAGATCTATCATTTTAAGTGTTTTAGTTTATCAAACAGTGTTTAGGGTATTTTCTGTATATAGAAATATCACAAGATATGAAAACGGAGAAGACTATTTAATTTATATTATTGCATCAGCTATTTCATGTGGTATTTTGGTTGCAGAAAGAAGAATATTTGCTCCATATTTTACTTTATTAAGAGTAAAAGAGTTCATGCTATCATCATTTATGATTATGGTTTTTGCAATATCTTACAGGGTTATCATAAGAGCTATTTTAACAAGCTCTGTATTAAAGCCTAGTGAGCCAGCAGACAAAGAAAAGATGACAAATTTATTAATAATAGGTGCTGGAAGTGCTGCAAGAGATATTATTAAAATCTTAAAAGGAAGCTTAAAAAACAAATACAACATTGTAGGACTTATTGATGATAATCCATTTAAAGGACATTACTCAATTTCAGGAGTTAGAATTTTAGGTAGTAGAAATGACATAGAAAGAATATGCAAAAAATATAATGTACAGGAAATATTTTTCACAATAACAAATATTGATGCAAAGAATAAAAGAGAAATATTTAGCTTATGTCAGAATACTACTGCTAAATTACGTACTTTGCCTTCAACAGAAGACATTATAAAAAACAAGAACTTGTTGGAAAACATGAAAGATGTTGAAATAGAGGACTTGCTAGGTAGAGAACCAATATCACTTGATAATAACAATATTGAAAACTTGATTAAAGATAATGTTGTTTTAGTAACAGGTGGTGGAGGCTCAATAGGTTCTGAGCTATGTAGACAGATTATTACATATCATCCAAAGAAATTAGTAATTCTTGATATATACGAAAACAACTTATATGACATCCAAACAGAATTAAAGTTTAAATATGAAGACGCAAATATTGAAGCTATTGTTGGAAGTGTTAGAGATAAGAAAAAGTTGGATAGCATATTTAAAAAATATAGACCAGCATTAGTATTTCATGCTGCAGCACATAAACATGTTCCTCTAATGGAAGATAGTCCATTAGAAGCAATTAAAAATAATGTTTTAGGAACAAAGAATGTTGCTGATTGTGCTGATGAATATGGAACAAAAAGATTTATATTGATTTCAACAGACAAGGCAGTAAATCCAACCAATATAATGGGTGCAAGTAAAAGGCTTTGTGAAATGATAATACAAGCAAAGAACCAAGTTAGCAAAACAGAATATGCAGCTGTTAGATTTGGAAATGTATTAGGAAGTAATGGCTCTGTAATTCCATTATTTAAAAAACAAATTAAAGAAGGTGGACCAGTTACAGTAACTCACAAAGAAATAACACGTTTCTTTATGACAATACCAGAAGCGGTAGGATTAGTTCTTCAAGCTATGACTTATGCAAAAGGTGGAGAAATATTTGTACTTGATATGGGAAAACCAGTTAAGATATATGACTTAGCAGTAAGCTTAATCAAACTTTCGGGACTTGTTCCAGATGTTGATATTCCAATTGAAATAACAGGACTTAGACCTGGTGAAAAACTGTATGAAGAGCTGTTGATTGAAGAAGAAGGTTTAATAAATACAGACCATAAAAAGATATTTATTTCAAAATTACTAGAGATTAATCCACAGATTGTATTACAAACAGTGGATAAACTTAAAGAATTTGCTTCATCAGAAGAACATTCAACAGAAGAAATTAAATACATAATGAAACAGGCAGTACCAACATATAAAGAACCTGATGAAATTAATGAGGAAGCAATTAAAAGAATAGAAGAGAAAAAACAACAACAAGAAAAAGAAGCATTAATAGAAAAGCCAGAAAATAGAATTCAAAAAGTAAATAATGCTTATAAAAAGGTTAAGAAAATTAATAAAAAGAATAAAGAAAAAGCAACAGTTTAAAGTAATTGAAAATAATAAAAAGAAAAGAAGGAAAGTAAAATGAAAGAATTAAAACCATTTGAAAAAAAGGTTTGGCTTTCATCTCCAACAATGCATGGAGACGAAATAAAATACATAGAAGAAGCATATAAAACAAATTGGATGAGTACTGTTGGAGAGAATATAGATGAAATAGAAAAGCTTATTTGCAAAATAACAGGAAACAAATATTCAATTGCATTGGCTAATGGAACAAGTGCACTTCATTTAGCAATAAAATTAGCTGGCGTAAAACCAGGTGATAAAGTATTTTGCTCAGATATGACTTTCTCTGCAACAGTAAATCCAATAGTATATGAAGGTGGTATTCCAATATTCATTGATACAGAATATGATACTTGGAATATGGATCCAGAGGCATTGGAAAAAGCATTTGAACTATATCCAGATGTTAAAGTTGTTGTAATAGCACATTTATATGGTACACCAGGTAAAATAGCAGAATTAAAGAAAATATGTGATAAACATGAAGCAACAATAGTTGAAGATGCAGCAGAAAGTTTGGGATCAAGTTATAAGGGAAAACAAACAGGAACATTTGGAAAATATAATGCAATTTCATTTAATGGAAATAAAATTATAACAGGTTCTGCTGGAGGAATGTTATTAACAAATGACATTGCAGCTGCAAACAAAGCTAGAAAATGGTCAACTCAAAGTAGAGAAAATGCACCATGGTACCAACATGAAGAAGTTGGATATAACTACAGAATGAGTAATGTTATTGCAGGAGTTATTAGAGGACAAATACCATATTTAGAAGAGCATATAGCACAGAAAAAAGCTATATATGAAAGATATAAAAAAGGATTTAAAGGATTACCAGTTCAAATGAATCCAATAGATTTGAAAAACAGTGAACCAAATTATTGGTTAAGTTGCTTAATAATAAAACCAGAAGCAATGGCAAAGCAAGTAAGAGGTGAACAAGATTTCTTGTATGAAAAAGAAAAAGGTAAAACAACACCACATGAGATACTAGATGCGATTGCAAGTTTAAATGCAGAAGGAAGACCAATATGGAAACCAATGCATATGCAACCAATTTTTAGAATGAATCCATTTGTTACAAAAAACGGAGATGGAAGAGCACAAACAAATGCATATATTGCAGGTGAAGCTCAAGACATTGGAATGGATATATTCAGTAGAGGTTTATGTTTGCCTAGTGATAATAAAATGACACCAGAGCAACAAGACATAATTATAGAAAAGATAAAAGAACTATTTAACTAATGATAGAAAACTAAAAAGGGGAAATACATATGTATGCAAAATACATAAAACGAGCATTAGATTTTATACTAAGTCTATTAGCATTGATAGTACTAAGCCTACCAATGCTAATTATATACATACTGGTAAGAATCAAGCTAGGAAAACCTGCAATCTTTAAACAACAAAGGCCAGGTAAAGATGAGAAAATATTTACACTTTATAAATTCAGAACAATGACAGATGAAAAAGATGAAAAAGGTAACCTTCTACCAGACGAAAAAAGATTAACAAAATTTGGTAAAACACTTAGAAGCACAAGCCTAGATGAACTACCGGAATTGTACAACATTCTAAAAGGAGATATGGCAATAGTAGGGCCAAGACCGCTGTTGGTAGAATACTTACCATATTACACAGAGGAAGAACACCATAGACATGATGCAAGACCAGGGCTAACAGGATTAGCCCAAGTAAGTGGCAGAAACTTAGTTGGATGGGATGAAAAATTTAA
>JAEEGL012319346.1_pt1 | contig 10775 bp, 6 predicted proteins | sample 9134231 | NCBI WGS metagenome assembly JAEEGL01 (sample SAMN16246548, study PRJNA631951) | gut metagenome | biome: gut microbiome; feature: rumen; material: fiber-attached | host: Bos | place: Iran: Karaj | collected 2018-10
ATAAATGATAAAAAAAAATATAATTTAAAACTTTTTATATGTTTTTGTGGAAAAATTTATCGTTCAAAAGAAAATTTAATATTACATTATAAAAATATTCATTTAGGAAAAAAACCATATAAATGTGAATTTTGTAATTGCAGTTTTTCACATAGAAATGGTAAATCGTATCATGTTCGAAAATTTCATACGAAAATATTTCCTTATAAATGTCCTTTTATTGAAAGTAAAATTTTTTTTTATTTTTTAATATTTAATTTAGTTTGTAAATGTGAGTTTCCTTCAAAATCTTCTTTAAGGTATCATTTGAGAACAAAGCATGATACTATCAATAAATAATTTTTTATTGAAAAATTCATTATTGTAGTTTTTTTATATATGTAAACTTATATATTGTAAATATTGTTAATAATTTTAAAAATCAAATTATTTTATTGATAGTATTCAATATTACTTTTTATAGTTTTAGATTGATTAAAGTATTGGTAATTGGTAATTAATTCACTGTATAATTTAAAATTAAATATACAGAAAAAAAAAGGTGTTAATAATAATAATATGTAATAATTAAATTTGTTGTTTTGTAAATTTCAAATATTATTAATTTTATTTTTAAATTTTTATTATTTTTTAAAGTTTAATTTAAATAAAAATGTTTATTGTAATTTTCTTTTGAAAAAAAAATTAAACAATAAAAAATAAAAATAATTTTTAAATGGCTGAAGTAACAAAAGGAGATTTAATGTTTTTCCAAAATGAAATTTTAGGAGATATGAAAAAATTAGATTTCAAAATAAATAATAAAATTGACTCATCAATTAATGAATTAAAAACAAAAATAAATGAATCATATAACCAAAATAAAATTTTAAATGAAAAATTAGAAGAAATATTATCATTAATTAATATAAACAGTGACAAAAATCAAGAAATAGAAAAATTAATAAAATTTAAATCAAAAATGGAAGATTTAACAGAAACAATAAATTCAAAAACAGAGAAATTAAAAAAAGAAATTCAAGATACTAATTTTAAATATGATAAAATATTAGATTGGAATTTAACACTTCCTGGAATAATAGGAACAGAAAAGTCAAAATATAAAAGTTTAAGAGATTTTTTAGATTATTTACATAAGACAATTCATTCTTTAAATACAAATAAAGATAAAAATAATATTGATTTAAAAAGTTATAAAGATAAATTAGAAAATTTAATTAAAAGTTTTTCTTTACAAATAGATAATATAATTAATAAATTTAAACAATTTTGTAATCAAAGTGTAAAAACTTGTGAAGAACAATTTACAAAAAGAATAGAAGAAACTGAAGAAAAAGTTCAAACTTTAAGAATAGAAAATAATAAACATGTTAAAGATTTATTAAATGAAAGTGATAATTTAAAAAATAAACAAAATGAATTAAATGAATTTAAAAATAATTTAGAAAAAAGTTATAAAGAAAATTTAAAAAAACAAGATGAATTATATAATAAATTATATATTAGATTTGATGAAATAGAAAATGAATTTAATTTTATTAAAATTAAATTTTCTGAATTAAGTGAATTTATTAAAAATGTTAGATTTAGAAAAAATATTGGTGATACTGTAAGTATACAAGAATTTAGAGATATGAGTAAAAAAATGGATTTAATGAGAAATCAAAATTTAAAAGATGATTATTTAATTAATGTTCCTGATTTTTTAATTACTGATGATGAAGTTATTAAAAATTATTATATAAGGAAAAATTTACAAAATAATTTTAATAAAAATCAAATTAAATTAAATCAAAAATTAAAATATAATGTTGAAAGTCAAGTTAAAAAATATATTGAATTTGGAACAAAAAAAATAATTAATCATAAAAATAGAAGAAATTATATTTTTGATAATGGAAATATTGAGGAAAATAATAATGATAATGATAATAAAAAGACATTAAAGAAAACTTTTAGTTTAAATCAAGAAATTCAAGATAATAAAATTTATGATAATTTAAATTTCAAAATTAATAATGATATAATTCATATGATAAAAGGGAATAATAGTAATAATGATAATGATAATGAAAATAAAAATAAACATTATATTTATAATGAAAAAAATGAAAATAATTATAAAAAGAAAGAACTTAAATCAGAAAGAAATTTGATTCAAATTAATAATTTTAATAAAATAGAAATAAAAAATAATAATAATAATAGAGCAAAATCTGAAAAAAAAGAGAAAAAAGCAAGTTTATATATTAAAAATGATAATGAAATACAAAAAAAAGAGATTTATAGTATAAATAATAAAGAAAAAAAAGATGAAAAAAATAATATTGAAACTAAAAATACAAATAATATTAATAATAAAAATATAGAATTCAATAATAATAATAAAAATACAAATAATAATCAATATATTTCAAAATATGATATTGTTAATAAAAAAAAAGATGATAATAACAATTTCGATAACAGCAAAAAATATAATATAAATGAAAATAAAAATAATATTGTTAATAAATTGAATAATAAAGATATACAAATAAATAAAAATGATAATAATATTGAAACAAGAAAAGAAGGAAATTATATTAAAAATATGAAAGAAGAAAAGAAAATATTCAATAATAATAGAGTGGATGAAAATTATATTTCAAATAATGTTGAAAATGAAGAAGAAGAAGAAGAGGAAGAATATGAAGAATATGAAGAAGAAGAACAAAATGAAAATAAGTATAATTATAATGAAGACAATAAAATAAAAAATGAAAATAAGGAGACTAATTTAAAATCAGAAGAATATTTGGAGAAAAAAAATCAATATAATTCAGAAAAAAATATAAATATTTTACCAATATCGAATGAAATAAGAAATAATACACAAAGGTATTTAAATAATAATCAATATTCAAATATAAATAATATTTATAAAAGAATTAACAATAATTTATCTAATTCACAAAAAAATATAAATAATAATAACAATGAAGAAGAAGTTAAATTAAAAAATAATATAATTAAAAATAAAAATTTGACATTTTCTGATTTAAATAATTTATTAAATACTGAAAACAATAATAAACAAATCATAAAGATAAATAAAAATATAAATCCAAATTTTAATATTATAAATAATGTACAAAAAGAAAACCAAAATATGCAAAATAGAAAATTAAGAAAATTGTTTAATTCAAATGACAATAAGAAAACTAATAAATTAAATAATAACAATTTTAATAATTTAAATTCAAATAAATTATATATTTCTGAATCATTTAATTCTTTTGAAAAAAGACCAAAAGAAATAAATGATAATAAAATTACTAATAATAATAAAAAATTAAATGAAATTCCAAAAATAAAAAAAAATCAAACATCAAACCAAATTCATGAAGTAGAAATGTTTTTAAATACAAATAGAAGTAAAAGAAAAATAAATAAAACTGATATTAATATTCCAAATCATTTAAATAAAACATCATATAATAAAAAAAGTTTTCAAATAAGTAATTTAATAAAAAATAATAATTTAGAAAATAATCAAGAAAATATGAATAAAAAAGAAATAAATGAATTAATAAATAATTTATCTCCTGATAATAGAAATAATGAAAAAAATAGTTTAAATAATAATATTAATAAAATTTTATATCCAAATTTATTTAACATAAATAATAATATTAATCAATTAACTAAATTAATTGAAGGAACTCAAATTAAATGTGATTTATTAGAAGAAAAAACAAATAAAAAGTTTTTGGAATTAAATGAACAATTAAAAAAAATTATATTTAAAATTTCAAATAGAGACAAAAATATTGTTTTTGATTATGAAAATAATGAAATAAATTCATTTCCAATTAATAAAACAACTAATAATCTTACTAAAAAAGAATTAAATAAAAGTAATAATAATACAAAAATAAGATTAATGATTGAAAATGATTTTTATGATAATAAAAAAGGAAATCATTTTGCACCATTAAGTTTAAATTGTGATACAAACACTAATCAATAATCAATTATAAATATTATATTATTATATTATTTTTAAATTTATAATAATATTGTAAATTAATAAAAACGAATAAATAAATTATATTAATATTAATCATATAAAAAATAAATTTTTAAAAATTAAAAATATTTAATTTCTTTTCTTTATTTAAATATTATTTATTAATTCATTTTTTTTTCAAAAATTACATATTAAAATAAAAGTAAATAAAACGTAATTCAATAAAGAAAAAAAAAACCTTTTACAACTTAAAAATAATAAAATATTTTTATATTTATTAAAATATACTATTAAATATTTATTTTTAATAAAAATAACAGAATCCGAACATAGCTCAGCTGGAAGAGCATTTGACTGTAGAGGTAAACATAGATATCAAGGGGTCCCTGGTTCAAATCCGGGTGTTCGGATTTTTGGATTTCTATCTTGCCGGACTTAAACTAACTAACTAACTAACTAACTGATTTTTGGATTTCTATATATTTTTAAAGAAAAATTAACAATATATGATAAAAAAATAAAAGAAATATTAGATTCAAAGGATTTACTTCTATTAATTTTAAATCAAGACATATTGTAAAAAATTAAAAGAATTAGGAGTAAAAGAAGGATATAATATTAATGATAAATTTACAAATAGATTAAAAGATAGAATATATAGTTGTATGTTGATGGTGATTTTTGGAAAGAAAGAAGAAAAGAAAAAAGATAATAAAGGAATTCGCGAAATTAAAAAATTTATTAGAGAATTATATATTAAATTGGAGAATATAATAAAAAATATTAATAATATAATACTTGAATGGAATATCTTGGGAATGTTAATATGAGAGATGCTTAGGTTTCTTTTTATTCTCTATTTTTTTTTTTAATTTAATATGAAATATGAGCGGGCTTGCCAAATTTAAACAAACTAACTAATTTATTTTTATTTATTTAAATATTATTTTTATATTTTTATAACACTCTTAATTTTAAAATATTTTTTTTCAAATAAAAAATCTAAAACTGAAAAAATAGTATAAAAGTATTAAAATCTTAAATGCAATTAATTTCATAATTTAATATAAATTAAATAAAAAAATGTGTTTTAAAAATTTTTAAAATATAATAAAACTAAAAAATTTAATCATTTGTATAATAATTTACTTAATAATAAAATTAATGATAAATAAAGATGAGAAGTAATATTTTTTTTAAATTTTTAGTTCAGATTCTTTAAATACAACAAAAACACAAAATATTTCAAATACTCCTAAAAACAATAATGAAAAGAAAAATGAATATTCGAATATTATTAAATTTAAAAATTTACAAAAAAAAAAAAACAAATCCTCGAAAAAAATTTAGAAGATCTTCAAAAAGTCAAACAATATTATTAAAAATACCTATTTTTGGAAAAGAAAAATTATATGAAAATAAAATACCAATTTATTCTGAAATTGATACTGAAAATTCACATTTTAGTGTCCCATATCCAAATTTTAATAAAAGAAATTTATTTAAAAATAATTTTGAAAATTTTTTTTCAGGTTCTGAAAATTCTTATTCAAGTACTTATAATTCATCAAATAGAACTAAATTTATATCTGAAAAAAATATGAAAAATTATCCTTTATTAAATTATGATATGTCAAATTTTCATAGATTTCAAACAGGAATTGAATTAATGACGAATAATAAAAATAATTATATGAATAAGAAAAGTGTATTAAAAAAAAAAATACTTGTGCATCTCAATCAATGAAAAATATATTTTTAAATACTAATTATTTAGATAAAGAAAAAAAAAAGAATATAAAAAAAATAACAAGTGATAATAATTTAATAAATGAAAAAAAATATTTTAAATCAAGAAATGGAAAATTAAATGTTCCAGTTAAATTAATAAAATTTAATCAAGAAAATAAAATTCCTTTTTATAATACTTCTTCATATAATTCTTCAATAATAAATGAAAATGAACAAAGACGTTCTATGGAAATTTCTTATACAAATAATGAATCTTTATCAAAATTAAGTTTAAGACAATTAAAAAAAAATTATAGTGATAAATTAAATAATAAACCTTTAAATATTTTGAAAGCAAATCTAAATGAGAATCAGAATTTTATTAATTTTATTAATCAACCAAGTATTCAAAATATAAATTTTAAAAAGAAAAAAAATAGAGATGGAAAAAAAAAGAGACTTAAAACTTTTAAAAAACAATTATCAAAAATTTCAGAAAGTTCAAAAAATGATTTAAATGAAATTTATATTAATAAAAAAAATAAAACTCAAAAAGAAATTCCAAATGATGATAAAGATTTTATTTTTGATGACAATGAAAAAAATGATTTTTTTTGTAATAAAAATAAAACATTATTTCTTAGAAATCATAGAAAAAGTAAAACACAAAAAATAAATAAAAAATTATTTCAATATTCAAATCAACAAGATTCTGGAACAGAAAATGAAGATAAAAAAACACATAAAAATAATAATTTAAATGTTCAAAAATATGAATTTAAAATTAAAAATTTAATAGAAAAATTAAATGATTTTTTTGAAGAACAAATTGAAGATAATGTAAGAAATATTGACGGAATAAATTATCATCAAAAAAAAAATTTTATATTAAATATTATTGAAGGTATTAAAATAAATTTAGAATGTAAAAAAACTAAATATTTACATCAAATAGAAAATTTTATTTTAGTAAAAAATAAAATTAAAAGTAATAGTTTCAAATTTATAAAAGAAGAAAAAAAAAATGAAATAAATTATGACCCAAAAATATATAAACATATAAATTATTTTATTTATAAATTTCAAAAATCAATTTCACATCAAATAAATGACTTAAATATTCAAAAATATGAAATAAAAAAATATTTCAAAATATATTTTGAAATAAACTTACCCTTAATAATTATAGAAGAAGATTATTTTAATAATAAAATATATCAAAATGAAAAAAAAAGTATGATAGAAAATTTTCAAGATAAATTAAAAAAAAAAACAAAAGTATTTATAAATAAAAAAAGAGGACAATCATTTTTATCAACAATAATACCATATTTAGATAATTTTCCCAAAAAAGATTTTTATTTCATTTTAAGATTTTATCAAATTGATTATGAATATTGTATAATTCAAGATACATTATCAATAGAAAAAATAATATCAAATATAAAATTAAAAATACAAACAAATACATTTAACAATTATATATCAAAAATAAAAGCTCATTTAAGAAGATCATCTCAACATTTAAATATTCAAGATACAATAAAAGAAAATTTAAAAAAACAAGATAAAAAATTATTACAAAAAGCATTAATAAATTATAATTTTTTTAATAGACCGAATAATACAATAATAAATAATAATAAACAATTAACAATTCGTTCACTAAAATTATCATATAAAAATTTAAAACAAAGATTAATAGAAAGAAAACATACTCGTTCAGATGGAGTAAATAAATTACAAATGATATCAAAAGCAAATGAATTAAAATATCAAATGTTAAAATCATTAAATTCACATAGAGATGAAATAATATTTTATATTAAAGATAGAAATTATCCAGGTTTTATATCAACATTTGAAAAATATAAAGTTGATCCAGATATAAAAGATTCAGAAGGTAATTCTTTATTAAGTATTGCAGTACAAAGTAATAGTTTTCAAATTGTAAATTATTTATTAAATTCTGGTGCTACGCCTAATACAAAAAATGATAATAATAATACTCCTTTACATTTTGCTTTAACTTTTCATAATTTTGAAATTGCTGATATGCTTATTCAAAGAGGAGCTGATGAGAAAGCACCTAATAGAATGGGAATTACACCTTGGCAATGTTTAGATAATGGATTTTCTATTATTTAATTATTTGGGTTTTTTATTTTTTTTAAAGGGTTTTTTTATTGGTATTTTTATTTTCTATCTATTATAGTTATTTTAGTATAATTAGTTTTTATGTGTATTTTTTAATATATAATTTTTTTTATTGTTTAATAGTTTGTTTATTTATTTATTGAAAAATTAATTTTTTTATTATTTTTTTTTTATTTATATTTATTTTAAATTAGATTTTTAAAATTTTAATTTTACTCAAAATCTTCTGGTACAAATGTTATTTTTTTCATTATTTCATCACATATTTTTCCTGTTTCTTCATTTTGAGAATTTTCTTTTTTTTCTTTACAAAAATTCATAATTTTTTGTAATTTATTTAAATAATATTCTCTTTCTTCTTGAATATCAGGAATATCAGAATTAATTTTTTTATTACTTTTAATAATTTTATTTAAATCTTCTTCAAGTAATTTTAAAATAATAGCATATTTTTCTAAAGTTTGTTTTACTTCATCACTTAAATTTTCATCAAAAGAATTTTGACTTTCTAAAACATTACCATCTGTATTTAAAGTATCTTCATAATCATTTGTATTAAAAAATTCATTTTTATCTAATTTTAATAAAGTATCATTTGTTAATAAATGAGTAGGTAAATATTTTTTTAAATTATTTAAAACTTTTTTTCCATGTTGCATTTTTAATATTTCAATTCTTCTTTTTTGTCCTTGATATTTTTTTGGTAATTGTTTAAAATTTTGAGAAATAAATTCATATAAATATTGTAAAAATTGAAAATTTTGAGAAAAATTTCCTAAACTCATTTTACCAGGATCAATTTGTTTATATGATTTTAATTTTTGTAAAATTGAATTTAAAACACAAAAATTTCTTTGCCAATCTTCTTTGTCTTTTGAATTAAATTTTAATTTTGTCATTTCATTTGTTAAATTATCATAATATGCATCTAAAATTTGACAAAAACCTATTCCATCTGATAAACTTTCTATTTTTGGATAATCACATTCTATTGTATCATTTATCCATTCTAATAATTGACTTCTTCCTACTTTCATTTAAATTTTTATTATTTTTTTATTTTTGTAAATTTTTCATAATATTTTTTTTTAATTTATAATTTAGAATATAAAATACTATTTATTTAATAAAAATATTAATATTATATTATAAAATTAATCACAAATAAAAAATTAAAAAAAAAACAATTTATATAATAAAAATAAAAAATAATTAAAAATAATTGCTAAAAATCATCTTAAAATCATATTTTTTAAATTTAAACAATAACTTCACTTTTACAAAAAGGACATTGTTTCTTATTTTTTAACCAAGGAACAATACAATCTTCATGAAAACAATGTTTACAAGGAACAACAATAACTTTTTCTTTATCTTTAAAATTATTTTGACAAATAATACATAAATCATTATATTTTTTTTTATCAAAATAATCTCTTTTTAATTTTTTAATTTGCTCATCATTTAATCCATTATTAACATTACCAATTCTTTCTTCTAAAGCTAATAATTCTTCATAACTCATATTATCAACATTTGGATAATCATTTTCTCTTTGTAAATGAGAATTTAATATCATTGACATAATATAATTTTCAAAAATTTCTCTTGCTTGTTGTCTTCTTCTTCTTATATTTTCATGTAATTGATTATGTGTTCTTCTTTGTTCAATTCTTCTTTTAATTGATTCTATTCTTGATTCTAAATTTTGATTTAAAGTTTGAAAATTGTTTATTTGATTGTCTAAAGCTGAAATTTCTTTGTCTTGAATTTCTATTTCTTTTTTTATTTTAATTTCATCTTTTTTTATTTCATTTTGCTTATTTTGCTCTAATGATATCTTTTTTTTCATTTCTGATATTTTTTGTTCTAGTGATAATATTGTTTGTTTGTCGTTTTCTAATTCTTTTTTGTAATTGTAATCTATACTTTCTATTGAAATTTTTGTTTTTGTTGAATTTAAAAGAGGATTTTTATTTGGAGAATTATTTCTTTTTTCTTTTATTGTTTCTTGCTTTTTATTTACATTTGAATAATTTTGAATTTGTTTTTTTTCATTTTTTTTTTTATCTTTTGCTGTTACTGTTTCTTTTGTGTAGGAAATTTTTCTTTTTGATGATGACATTATTAAATGTTTATTTTTTTATTTCATAAAAATATTTTAAAATATTATGTATATAAAATATATTAAAATATATTATATTATTTAATTTTCTCTGTAAAATTCTTATATTTAAGTGATAAAAACTAATTAAAAATTTTGATTATTTTCTGTCTGTTTTTGAATTGAATCCATAATATTTACATGAGTCTTAAACTATTAATTTTATCTTTCATAACAAGAGTCTAGAAAATACTTTATAATGAACTAAAAATTCAAAGCATATTGAATTCTAATTCTTTCATCTTCTTTCAATTAAAGAAATATAATATATAATATTCCTTAAAATATAAATATTAAAAAAATAATACTCTAAAACTTAATTTTTATAACTAATTTAAATAATAAAAAACAAATATTTAATTTTATATATCACGATAATAAAAAAAACAAAAATTATCCTTTTTTCAAAACAGAAAAAAAAACCAAAAAAAAAAAAAACAAATTAACTAACAAAAGGAGGTCTATAACTTTGACTTTCTCTTTGACTATCTCTCGAAATATCCATTTCATAAACAGAACTCGGTCTTTCTCCGCTAATTTCTTTTTTTCTAGCAATCATAATAAAAATAACAGTAGGTGCAATTTCAAGTATTAAAAACCAGAAAAAATCATAAATATTAGGATAAGAACTAATACTAAGAAAATTACCTCCAGTCAATACTCCAGTAATTCCTTTAATAACAAATAAACCTCCAATTGAATTACTTAAAA
>JAEEGL014049353.1_pt1 | contig 10775 bp, 9 predicted proteins | sample 9134231 | NCBI WGS metagenome assembly JAEEGL01 (sample SAMN16246548, study PRJNA631951) | gut metagenome | biome: gut microbiome; feature: rumen; material: fiber-attached | host: Bos | place: Iran: Karaj | collected 2018-10
ATCATTTGATCATGAAAAAAGATTTATTGCTGCTCAGACTTTGGAAAAATTAGTAAAAGACTGAAGAATTAATCCAATGTATATTGAAAAAATTTACAATCAAGTTGTTGCTGATTTGGAGCAAACATTCATTGAAAAATGAAAAGAAGCTCTAAATATATTAAATCTCCCTATGATGAGTCCTGAAATTGTAAAAACGATATGACAATTCTTCTTACGTTTCAGTTATGGACAGAGTCTTTGGCAACATTCAGTTGAAGTTGCTAGAATTGCTGAAGCTATTGCAATTGAAGTATGATTAGATCCTGTTATGGCTAAAAAAGCTTGATTACTTCATGATGTATGAAAAATCCTTTCTACTACATGAGAGTCTCATACTAAATTATGAGCTGATTTACTCAGGAAATGGTGAATGGATCCAATAATTATAAACGCAGCAGAATCTCATCACTACGATGTTGCAATGACTCACCCAATTTCATGGGTAGTAGCAGCCGCTGATGCAATGTCTGCATCTCGTCCTGGTGCTAGATTCGATACAAAAGAATTATTTATCGAAAAGATGTGAGAATTGGAGAAACTTATTACTGAAGTAAATGGAGTAGACAAAGTTCATATCATGCAAGCCTGAAGAGAAATTATGGTTTATGTAGATCCAAAAGAAGTACCTGATCAAGAAGTAGAAAAAGTCCTTGAAGAAATCTGAATAAAAATTGAAGATCAATTAGATTATCCTGGAATCATCAGAATTTCATGAATCAGAGAAACTAAAATCATACAATACTTGAGATAATTTTGTTTTAAATATAGTTAAAAATTATGTATCCTTATATTGAATTGTTTTGAACTAAAATTTCAATGATGGTTATTGGTTGCATCATTGCGGCTATCATATTCTTAGTCACTGCACGAATATTAACAAAGAGGAATCATCAAGATTTTCTTAAGCTGTTTTATTGGTTGCCATGACGAGTTATCTTATCATATATATTATGACGTTATGTTTCTTTTTCTCTTGAAACTTGAACATACATCCCTACTTCTGTCTCTAACTTTTTAACGATACTTAGTCCTCAAAATTTTAATTTACATTTTGTTGGATTACTTGTCGCTTCATGGATATGTTTATGGATATTCTTTTCTAGTGTAAAAAGGACTGAAAACAAAAAAATATGGGCAGATATTCTGTTTCTATCCATTTCGAATGCATTAATCATATTTTGAATATTTCTAACGTTATGAGATTCTGTGATATGAACTCCAACTGATAGTATATTCGCTGTACGTGCATTAACTGATAATAGCAATCTAACTAAATTCGATGGTGTGTATCCTGTATGATTATTTATTTCTTTTGGAATTCTTATAGTTCATATAGTCGTTTCTGTATTAAGCATAATACTAAAAAAGAATTGAATGTGACTGCGATGATTGGTCTGAATTTTAATTGTATTTAATATTGCTTTTTTCTTTCAGTCTTACCCAAAATACTGATTAATTGAGTTTTTGTGAACATCATTTGATATCAAACAATATGTATCATTATTTGTGATAATATTAGGAGTTATTACGGCCATTAAGTGGGAAAAGAAAAGATTTTAAAAATCAATATTTACGTTTATGAAATTCTTTTTTGCAAAAACAGATAGTTTATACAAAATATTCAAGTCGCTAGAAAAGATTCCATCCCATAGAAATGTGGAAATCTTTATAGATCCTGAACATTCTCTTTTTGATAATGAATGGCGATGACAACAAATAAAGGATATCATTGGGAAGAAAAAAATTGATGCAACTTTTATAACGAAAAATAAAAAAAATAGAAAATATTTAACAAACGTCTGATTAAAAGTTAATTATTTGAATGAAAAACGCGTACAAAAAATAATCAATACTTTCTATTTGTTTTTTTTCAATATCAAAAAATTTCACTTACAGACGTATGAAAGCAAAAAATATTTATTCTGATTAATATTTTTCTTTGAAATTTTGTTAATTATGTGAATCCTATGGTTTATTATTTCATTGATTGTTCCTAGTGCTAATATTGTATTGCAACCTTCAGAATCAACTGAAACTATTGTGTATAATGTACGTTATTATCCTAACAACGATACATCTGCTGCAGTAGAAACAAGATTTTTATACGTACCTTTTTACACCGGATCTCTTAATTACAAACATGATTTAACAATATCTACAGCTAATAGTAAATATATATCCAATCCTTCGCATGGTGAGATAAAGATTTATAATAAAAAAGATCAAGAATTTAGTTTAGTTAAAGATACTCAATTTGTAACTGATGATTGATTAATATTCCGTGCTGTTGATGATTTTACTCTTCCTGCTTGAACAGAAGACAATCCTTCAGAAATAATTATAACTGTAAAAGCTGATGAATATGATGAGAATTGAGATTTAATCGGTATTCGTTGAAATATTCCTTTTAAAACTCAAATGATTATTAAAAAATTGGAAGAATCTTCTTTATCTAGGGATATATGGGCTGAAAGTATTGAAGATTTTTATTGATGGGAAAGTGAATCTGTATGAAATGTTACAGACCAAGATATTGAACAACTCAAAGAAAAACTTGTTGAACAAGTTTATAATAAAAAAATGTCTATAGTTAGCGATAATTTTCCTATTACATGATGATTTTTGTTACCATTTGAAACCATCACAACAACGCAATTTAATAACATTGAAATCTCTCAATTTAGCTGAGATAATTCTCCAACCATAAAATGATCTGCATATGTGACATATAATTATTTATATGTTCTACGATCTGATATTTACCAAGTATTTATGACATATGTAAATGAAAGACAATCTGAAAATAATCTAACTGTTAAAATTGATCCAAATACCTTACAATTTCTAAAAGATTCTAATACTACTAATGCTTATGAAATTAAAAAAATAGGAAAGATTTATTCTATATCTACACAAATTGATGTAATTCAAACGTACGATTTTGAAAATGATCCAAAATGAATTTTTACAGAAATAAAAGACAAAATTGCGTGACTGAATGTTGATGATGCAAGAAATTATATATTATCGATGTATAATGAGGTTTGAAGTGTAAAAATTTCAGTGCCTTTACGGTACAACTCAATTCCTGTAGTAAAATCTAGAATTAAAATTACTAGTAAATAATTATCTCACTTGCATTTTTTTCTCACTTTTATAGAATTAAAAACAATAAATTCGATTTACATAATTGCAATACAATATGGCAAAGAATCTTGTAATTGTGGAGTCTCCCGCAAAATCTAAAACCATTACAAAAATACTATGATCAGATTTTGAAGTAAAAGCTTCTCTTGGACATATTGTTGAATTACCCAAAAACTGAAAATGAGTGGATATTGATCATGATTTCAAGCCTCTATATCAAATTAATCCAGAGAAAAAAAGAACAGTAAATGAACTCAAAACTTTAGCAAAAAATGCTGATAAAGTATGGCTAGCAACCGATGAGGATCGTGAGTGAGAAGCTATTGCATGGCATGTTGCTAATGAATTATGATTACCCATAGACAAGACACCAAGGATTGTATTCCACGAAATTACAGAAAAAGCTATTAAGAATGCTGTCCAAAATCCAAGGACAATAGATATGAATTTAGTAGATGCTCAGCAAGCTAGATCAGTTTTGGACTATTTGGTATGATTTGAACTTTCTCCTGTTCTATGGAAAAAAGTAGTTTGATGAATCTCTGCATGAAGAGTACAGTCTGTGGCAGTTCGTATGATAGTAGAAAGAGAAAGAGAAATTGAAAAATTTAATAGTTCATCAACTTTCAAAACTGTTGGAACTTTTTCATGAAACTCAAAAAAATCATTTCCCGCTACACTAGACAAAGAATTCAAAAAATCTGATGAAGTTATTCCCTTCTTAGAATACTGTAAAACTGCAAAATTTAGCGTAAAAAATGTGGAGAAAAAACCATGAAAAAGAGCTCCATCTGCTCCTTTTACTACATCTACATTACAGCAAGAAGCTAGTAGAAAACTATGATTTTCTGTATCACGTACAATGCAACTCGCTCAAAAATTATATGAATCATGAAAAATCACATATATGAGAACCGATTCTGTAAATCTTTCTCAAGATGCAATAAATGCAGCCAAACAAGAAATCATCAAAGACTACTGAGAAAAATATTCTAATCCTACAGCATATAAAACCAAATCTGCATGAGCACAGGAGGCTCACGAATGTATCAGACCTGCACATTTAGAAATACGTAATGCATGAGATGATTCATCTCAAAAAAAGCTTTACGATTTGATATGGAAAAGAACTATTGCATCTCAAATGGCTCCTGCTAATATAGAAAAAACAATAGTTACAATAGATATTTCTGGCGCAAAGAGTAAATTCATCGCAGAATGAGAAGTAATCACTTTTGATGGATTTTTAAAAGTTTATTCTGAATGAACTGATGATGATGAAACTTCAGATACAGTTTTGCTTCCAAAACTAGAGAAATGAGAAGTTTTAGACATGTCTAAAATTGTCAGCACTGAAAAATTCAAAAAACATCCACCTAGATATACAGAAGCTAGTCTAGTAAAAGAACTCGAAAAAAGATGAATTTGACGTCCATCCACTTATGCCTCAATTATTACAAAAATACAGGATAGAAAATACGTAGTCAAAGAGGATAGAGATTGAGAAAAAAGAAATTATACAGAAATCACATTGGAGAAATGAAATATATCTGAGAAAACTAAAAATCAGAATAGCTGAGCAGAAAAATGAAAATTATTCCCTACTCAAGCATGAAGAGATGTTACAGATTTCTTGATGAAAAATTTTGAGAATATTATGGATTATAATTTTACAGCATCAGTTGAAACTGATTTCGATGAAATCGCTGAAGGTAAAATTGAGTGGATAAAAATGATGCACGAATTTTATGGACCATTCCATGATGAAGTAGTCAAAGCTCAGTGAGTAGATAGAATTATCTCCGAGATAGTTTTATGAGAAGATCCAAAATCTGGAAAACCTATAATTGCTAGAACTGGAAAATTTTGACCATTCGTTCAGATTTGAAATTCTGATGATCCAGACAAAAGATATGCAAATCTCCCTAGCGATAAATCGTTGGAAACAATCACTCTCGAAGAAGCTTTGCAATGTTTCTCTCTTCCTAGAGAAATATGAGAATATGAATGAGAAAAAATTACTGCAGCAATTGGAAGATTCTGACCATATTTGAAATATAAAAACATTTTTGCATCTATTCCAAAGAATCCTGAAGATCCATTAGATCCTCATACAATTACACTTGAACAAGCAATTCCAATCATCCAAAAAAAATTAGAATTTGAAAATAACAAAAACATCAACCAATTTGAATATGAAAAAGAAAAAATTGAAGTTTTAAATGGTCCTTATGGTCCTTATATTAAGTATAACAAGAAAAATTACAAAATACCTAAATGATGAAAAGATGCTACAGATTTAACATTAGAAGATTGTCTTTGAATAATCGGAATAACAGCTACTAAAAAATGAACTAAAAAAACTACAAAATCAACAACCAAGAAAAAAGCTACAGCCAAAAAGAAATAATATTTATTAATTTATAAATCTGAATATGGATGGAATAAAAGATGTAATGAGAAAAAGATTATCCATTCAACATCGTGGTAAAAATATGATTGGAAGTATTGCACTAAACGAAATAAAATCATATTTAAATATTGAAAAAGTTGATACAGAAATAGAAGATGAAATTTTAACATGATACGTAAGACATAATAAATTATTTATCAAAACTACACAGCAAAATTTAAAAATTCAGATTTTTAAAGAAAAGATGACTATTGAAAAAAAAATAAATCAAAAATTATCAGAAATCTGATATAAAGCAGAAATAGAAGACATTATTCTAAAATAACGTTTATATATTTAAACAACTAATGCATTTAAGCTTACTTCAATTCATTATAATCATTGCTTCTGTTATATTTTTTCTTTTCTGAGTTGATTTATTCAAACGTAAAAAAGCAAACATTCTTCACTTAATTGTATTTATATGAGGTAGTTTTCTGCTAATTTTATTCTCATTGAATATGAATGCATTAAACAATTTTTGATCTTTCTTTGGAATTGCGAGATGAGCTGACCTACTTGTATATGTTTCGATAATTGTTTTAGCATATTTCTATATCACATTATACAACAAAAATATCAAAGATTCTCAGCAAGTTACAAAACTTATTTCAGCATTAGCTATAGAAAAATGATACGAAGAAGAAAAAGAAAAAATTAAAAAATACAAAAATTCAGACTTTAAAGATGAATTTGTTTTCAATATTAGAGTTTATAATGAAGCATCTATGCTTGAACAAGTAATCGATGAAATCACAAATGCATGATTCAAAAAACTAGTTTTCATAAATGATGGCTCAAAAGATAACTCACAAGAAATACTTGAAAAAGAAAAAGAAAAACACCCAGATTGTATTTTTGTAATTCTAACTCATAAAATAAACAGATGATGATGAGCAGCAAACCAAACATGATATAAATTCATACAAAAATATGCTGAAGACTTAAAAGTTAAACGGTTTGTTTGATTCGATCCCGATGGACAGATGGATATAAAGGATATGGATACATTCATCTCTCACATTCAGAAAGATAACTGAAAAATCGATGCATACTTAGGATCTCGTTTCATTAAATGATGATCATCATACAATATTCCAAAATCTAGAAAAAGAATTTTAACGATATCCAAAATCGTTACCAAGATATTTTATTGAATTAAAGTTTCAGATCCTCATAACGGATACAGAGTAATAGACATTGAAGCTTTAAAGAAAATCCAACTCACTGCCGATTGAATGCACTATGCAAATGAACTAAACGAACAAATGCAAAAGAATCATTTCAGGACTAAAGAAATTCCTGTACATATTCGCTACACTGATTATAGCCTCTGAAAATGACAAAAGAATTCCAATAGCATAAAACTTTGATTACAAATGATTTACCAAAAAATATTCTTTAGATAAAATCTGATTTTTTATGATAGCTTTCTCAATTTTTTGAATAAATGTATACCGATATTGAATTTTTTATTTGATAGGCTTTTTATTAGCATATTGTTTCCTATTTTTTATTTGAAAGAAAAAATATTTTCATAAGTTCCCAAAGTTACAAAATCTACTAGAAAATGATCTAGAAACATTGTTTATAATTCTGATTTTATGAGTTCTAATCTGATGAAGACTAGGTCATGTATTAATATATGATTTTCAATACTTTATAGATAATCCACCAGATATATTCAAAATTTGGCAATGATGAATGTCTTTCATCGGATGAATTTTGGGGGTCGTTCTTTGAGTTACTATTTTCATCTGGAGAAAAAAATTTTCTCGAAAAGAATTTGTAATACTATTGGATTTATTATGTTGCATATTACCGCTATGTATAGCATTCTGAAGGCTATGAAACTTTCTAAATCAGGAATTATACGGAATTATGTTCAATAATCCTCTCTGACGATCTGAATGAACGGTATGAACACTTATTTCACTTTGATTTTTACATATTTACGATAAAATTGATTCATCTCTCAGAATTAATACAAACCTTCTTTCCATCATTTTTGAGTGAATTTTATTATTTATCACATTAATAATTATTTTCGTTAAACAAACCAAAAACGATAAACGAAAAATCTGAAAAATTTGAGTAATATTTTTGATTCGATACAGTACAATCAGATTTTTATTTGAATATCTTAGACAAGATTCTCAATCAGAATTTATCTGACCATTCACGAGAAGCCAACGATTTTTTGTAATATTTATTATTGTGGGAATAATTCTATGAATATGTCTAAAGCGTCATCCAAAAGAAAATTTAGAAAATAAGAAAAGATAATGACTAAGAAAGATTACGACGAAATTTTTACTAAACTTTTACAGCTTTTTCCAAACCCAGATACTGAATTAAATTTTGAAACTCCATTCCAATTACTCGTTGCAGTTATGTTGTCTGCCCAAACTACAGATAGACAGGTAAACGTAGTTACTGATAAACTTTTTTTGAAAGTAAAAAATCCAAATGATGTTTTGAATCTGACTGAAGAAAATTTAGCTAAACAAGTTTCTTCAGTGAATTACTACAAAATGAAGGCTAAACATATTAGGAAAACTGCTGAAAAATTGATTGAATTAGCTGAAAATAAAAACATTAAACTAACCAAAAATGAAAAAGAATGCTTGGATGAATATGGATATTATTTACCAGAAAGTATTGAATGATTAACTAAACTTCCATGAGTAGGAGAAAAAACTGCAAAAGTAATTCTTTACGTACGATACAAACACAATTTAATTGCGGTAGATACACACGTTCATAGAGTAGCAAACCGTTTATGAATAGTAAAAACTAATGAACCACTCGAAACGTCCAAAGAGATAGAAAAAGCTGTACCAAAAAAATGGAAAAGAATTGCTCATCATAGTTTAATCCTTTTTGGTAGATATTACTGCACCGCCAAAAAACCTAAATGTGAAAATTGTGTTTTGATGAAATATTGTAAGTTTTATAAGTCTAATTAATTTAAATCCCAATTTATAGGTTTTATTCCATTTTCTTCTAAATATTTATTTGTCTTTGAAAAAGGTTTACTTCCAAAGAATCCACGGTCAGCTGAAAATGGAGATGGATGAGCTGAACAAATCACATAATGTTTACTTTCATCTATTAAAGCTTTTTTCTGCTGTGCAAAAGCTCACCATAAAATGAACACTAAATGTTCTTTTTTTTCTGACAAAATTCTGATAACAGCATCTGTAAAAGTCTGCCAACCAATATCTTTATGTGAATTTGGTGTATCCTTTCTAACTGTCAAAGTAGCATTCAAAAGAAATACTCATTCCTGTGTCCACTTTGTCAAATTTCCAGATTTTGGGGGAGTAAGTCATAAATCTGAATTCATTTCCTTGTAGATATTCCTGAGTGATGGTGGAATAGTTACTCCATCCTGAACTGAAAAACATAATCAATGAGCTTCTCATTCTCAGTGATATGGATCCTGTCAAATTATAACTACTTTCACTTTATCAAAAGGTGTCTTATCAAAAGCATTAAAAATCATATTTCATGCCGGATAGATAGTTTTTCATTCAGATTTTTCTTTCTGTAAAAAATTCTTTATTTCAACAAAATATGGTTTTTGAAATTCATCTCGAAGTATTTTTTTCCGGCTATCTTCTATATGAGGATTTATCATAATGTTGTTATTGCTCATACCTAAAGATTTTTTTAATAACCCATTTTTCAAAACGGATTATTGGATTAATTATATATCTTATTAAAGCATGTCTAACCGGACTAACCAACAAAATTGATGGAACTAACATTCATAATAATAATCATGCGAAAATATCGCTTGGTCGATGAACCAATGTCAATATTCTACACGCAGTCATTATTAGTGAAATTATTATAAAAATAATTCAACTTCGAATAAAAAATTTTTTCTTATTATAGAGTCACCATAATAATGTAGCCATAGCAACTGCCATAGAAACCACTGCATGATCTGATGGAAATGAACTAGTTGGCAATATATCATGCAATAAAGTTTCCCCGGTTTCAACCTGATTCAAAACAATGTTTGGTCTTTCTTTATAGAAAAAAGTCTGAATTCAAATGTTTATCAGAACGGCTATAAGTGTTGCAATGAAAATATATATAGCTCACTGCTTTACTGATGGTTTCTTTTTAATAATTGCATAAATATACACTAAAATTAGAAAAATTGGATAAACAATTACAAAAACGTCCGCAAAAGTTGGAGCTAAATTTGCAATCCATTCATACTTATTCTGAATATCCACTCACCGATTTAGAATGTCCATTCATCGTGATGGTTCTATTAGTGAAATTTTGTGCATTATAATAGAAAATCCTAAATTAAAACTATGATAAGCTTAGACAAAATATATCTATATTATCACACTAAGATTCTTCATTGTGTAGTTTTTTCAATTTTTCAGAGTTTAAGTAATAATGGCTCAATATCGTCTTCCACAGCTTTTTCTCACATTCAAAGCTGGGTAGCTATTACTCTAAGTCCTATTGGTCTATCATACTGAGCCAAAACTTCTAAATATCTTTCATGTAGGGGAGTCAATCCTCCATCATGAATCTGAGCGTGTTGGAAGAATTGTGATAATTCTGAAGAAGTCAGATTTTTGATTCCTTTTTCTATGCAATAATCACGAATTTTTATACATAAATTATGAATCTCTCTCGGAACTGAATCCACCTTTTTTGCAATTTCTGCGGGGATAGATGTATCGTGATGAACATCGTATACCTGAAGGTATCTCTGGATAATTACAGATTTTTCTGAATCAGTATAATCCACCAAATGAAAAGAATAAACAAAACGATTCTTCATCGGTTTAGACAACATTTCGGGCTTGGTCGTGGCTCAGATTAAGGTAAATGGATTAATTGGAATTCTGATATTTCATCACTCTGGCATCACCATATCGACCACAAAATCTTCCATTGCTGTATATAAAACTTCTTCTACGTTTGGTTTGAGACGATGAATTTCATCGATAAACAAGATATCTCAAGATTCTAGAGCATTGAGAATACTTACTATTTCACTTGGCTTGGTGATGGCGTACGCTGTAATTATCTTGTTGTTTACTCATAATTCTTGGGAAATAATGTGAGCCATTGTAGTCTTTCAAAATCCACTTGG
>JAEEGL015509864.1_pt1 | contig 10775 bp, 10 predicted proteins | sample 9134231 | NCBI WGS metagenome assembly JAEEGL01 (sample SAMN16246548, study PRJNA631951) | gut metagenome | biome: gut microbiome; feature: rumen; material: fiber-attached | host: Bos | place: Iran: Karaj | collected 2018-10
GCAACTCAGGTTGTTGGTGAAGAGAATACAAAGAATAAGAAATCACCTTTTGGAATTATATTTTTAATTCTAATACTAGCAGCTGGTGGCGCTTTTGTTTATTTATATTTAAATCCAGATATTTTAGATGTAAAATATAAACAATTAGAATGTAATATGAGTGGTTTTGATAAAAAAATAGATGTTAATTATGATAGTAATATGATTTTGAAATTTGGTAAGGAAGATGTATTAAATAGTGTTGAGACTACGAATACTTATAAGTTTGAAGAAGAAGAGTATTTAGAATTTAAAGAAAACAATAGGGAAAAAGAACTAGGGGAAGATAGTGGCACTTATAGGTATGATGATGATAATTATGAACTAGTAGTTACTAATGATGAAAAGTTTGTAATTCAGAATTATGATGAAATATATGAATATTTAAAGAAATTGGGGTATAGTTGTACAGAGGGAACATATGATGGATAATTTATATTTAATAATTGGCGATGATAAACAACTTGTTAATTTCTATTTGCAAGAGATTATTAATAAGATAGATAGTGAAGATAAGGTGTACTATGATTTAAGTAATTCGTCATTTTCTTCGATTATTGATGAAGCATCAATGATAAGTTTGTTTTCTAATAAGAAGATAATAATTGCTTCTAATTTTGATATTAGTAAAATTAAAGAAAATGAATTTGATTATTTAGTTAAGTATCTTGATAATATTAATAATGATGTATATATTATTTTGATGGCATCGAAAGTTGATGCTAGGGTTAAAAGTTATAAACTATTTAAAGAACATTTTAATATAATTGATGTTACTAAAATGGATAATACTACGAAGATAATGGATTATATCGCTAAGATTATTAAAGATAAAGGTTATAAAATTAGTAAATATGATTTGGAATATTTTATGCAAAAGGTTGGAAATGATGTTGTTAATATAAATTTGGAGTTAGATAAACTATTTGCATATAGGGAAGAAGAAAAAGTAATTAATAGAGAGGATATTGATTTACTTGTTATCGATAACATTGAAAATGTTATTTATGAATTTACTAATGCTGTATTAGAAAAAGATATTGAAAAAATTAGTTTTATGTATAATAATTTTAAGAAAGAAAATATATCATATGATTATTTAATTGCTTCTTTGGCTAATGTTTTTAGACAGGCATATATTATTAAAGTTTTAGATAACGATAATAAAAGTAATTTAGAAATATCAAAGGTAATTGGTAAAAAAGAATTTTATGTTAAAAAAATGTTAGAAAGATTATACATATATAGTTTAGATGATTTAAGCGATTTAATAATTACTTTAGCTAATATAGAATTAGAATATAAATCAGGTAAAAGTAATATTGATAAATTGGAATTATTTTTATTAAAAAAGAGTCTCGTTTGAGACTCTTATTTTAATATTAATACTGCTAAGCCAATTCCCATTAACATGGATATAGTTAAGACTAATATGATAAAGGCCATATTTGAATATCCAGTACTATGTACGCCATCACCAGATGGTTTTGATTTTGTTCTTCTCATAGTTTGCCTTCTTGGTGGTGGCCCTTTTGTTACAGTAGGTTCTTCTTGGAGAAATTCAACTGTAGGAGCTTCTTCTTTATTTGGTGTTTCTATTTGAGGAGTTTCAACTGGTGTTTCTTTTGTTTTTGGTTCTTCTAGTGTGAGTTGTTTATATTTTTTATTGCCCTGTAATTCTAACCACCAAAATAATTTAATATCTTCATCATCTTGTTTTACAATATATACATGTTCATCGACGTTCATAGTATCTTCAAATATTAAATTATTTTTGATTGACCAATAAGCATAATTTACGACCTTATCTAGGTTTTTAATTAATCTTTTGTATAATCTATCATCATTTTCAGCAATTACTTCGTCGAATTCTTTTTTTAGAATTGTTGGAATAATGCATATTGAGTTAGCTGATGTGGCATATATTCTATCTAATTTATCTGAAAGGTTTTGGGCTACTAATTCATCGGTATCAATATTTTCAGATTTGAATTTTTTATCTGTAAAATAAAGTAATAATTTATATTGATTAAAGTCTTTATTTGGCAATGCGATGATTAGTTCTGAAAAATCTTCAAAATACATATGATATAAATTATATGCGGTTTTACTTTGAATACGAATTCCATTTTTAAAGTTTATACTCTCCATATAAACACCTCTATCATACTATCATTATAGCATATTATTGTAAAAACAGATAGATAAATTTATATTTTTTTAATAAAATACAAATAATATATAAACAATAGTTTGCTTTTTTGCTTATAAATGCTTGACAAATAAGGGTTATTATGTTATTATATTAAAACTGTTAAGAGAGAAGTAGTATGTTAGGGGGGATTGGTATGACTAACAATTACTTAATTGAGTATCTAAATGAAAATGAATTTAGAAAAAAAGAAAGAGCAATTAAGAAATATAATATGCTTGCTTATAAAAAATTATTGTTTGAATTTTATCCAAGTTTAAGAGATGGTAATCTTTTAGGAGTCGTTACTTCAAATAATGCAGATGAAGGTATAACTAAATATGAATTAAAGTTACCTACGGATATTATGTTTAATAAAGTGCATGGTGATATAATGTTACATTATACTGCATATCATAAACAAAGAATAATAATGCTAGATGATATTACTACTCCAGATAATATTTTAACTGAAGGACATCAAAAAGAGCTTACTACTTATAAGGGAGTTATGGTATCAAAAAGCCATGCTCAAAAAGATATTTTTAAAATTAATTTACTTAATATGTTAGATAAATAAAAACTTGGAATTTTCAAGTTTTTATTTTATAATATTTTTATGAAAGAGAAGTTAAGAAATAAATATTTAAAGATTAGAGAAGATATTACTGATAGAGATAATAAAGATAATATTATTTATGATAAAGTAATCAATGATCAGAATATTATTAATAGTGATTTAATATTAATATATGTATCTTATAATAATGAAGTCGATACTTTAAAAATTATTAATTATTTTATAGATAAGAAAAAAATAGCTGTACCTAGAATAGATAATAATATAATGAATTTTTATTATATAAGTAGTATTAATGATCTTAAAGTAGGATATTATGGAATACTTGAACCTATAAATAATAATATGGTTTGTGAATTTAATAATTCAGTTTGTATTACACCAGGAATATGTTTTGATAAATATGGTTATAGAATAGGCTATGGAAAAGGTTTTTATGATAAGTTTTTTTATAATCATGATGTTTTTAAGATAGGACTATGTTATCAGGAATGTTTGGTAGATAAAATTGAAGTTGATGATTATGATATAGCGGTGGATAAAATTATAACTGATTAATAAAAAATGGTATATAACTTAAAAATGTGGTATAATTTTGTTGTGTCCTCGTAGCTCAGTAGGATAGAGCGATCGCCTCCTAAGCGATAGGTCGTTGGTTCGATTCCAATCGGGGACGCCATTTTTTTTTGCTTGTTTTTGACGATTATTTATATTATAATATATAGTCAAGATTTAGGTGATATTATGGCTAAAAAAAGAGAATTACTTTTACCATCTTTAAGTATGTTGGGTGAAAAAGATGAAAAGCAATCCGAAGTCTTTGCTAGATATGGGACAATTGCTGGTGTTACTGATTTAATATTTTTTCTTGGGTATAGATGCAATCTTTCTTCTGCGTCAGAACAAGTACTTCCTGATCCGCTATACAAAACTGAATCGTCTGGGGGATATTTTACTACTGATTATATAAAGTCTAGTTTTTCTGATCATGAAGTTGTTTATGTAACTGAATATGGTAAGTTATCTTCGTGTTTTACATCTGTCGATTATGGAACAATTCGTCCGGTTTTAAAACTAAATAAAAAATTATTTCAAGAAGTTATTATAAATAAAAAATTAGGTTATAATGGGACATTTGAGGTCGAATATGGTGAATATCCACAATATGTTGCTAGTGCTCAAATGCAAGCAAAATTAGAAAAAATATTTATGAGCGAAGATAGACACGCTAATGGGCTTACACCTACGGGTAAATACTATGCTTTAGGATTTGATACTTGTGAAAACGAGCCGAAGAGATATCTTGAATATGTGTATAAAGGAAAAAGGTATATTCGTATTGAATTAAAGAATTACCAGGCTTATGAAAATCATATTTTATCAAATGGTGTTGAATATTCATATTGTTATGATCAGCATGTTTGGGTTGAAGTATCTCCGGTGGTATGGCAAATTGATGAAGATAATACTCTTTTAATTTCAAAGAAGTGTCTCTTAGCTCGCATTAGTTTTAGTAGTGATTATGAGGCTGATTTTAGCAAAACTGATATTTATAAGTTTATGAATAACTATATGTTAAAAGATTTATTTACTGGAAAAAGAAGGGTTAATGATTCCTCTTTTGAAGATGATGAAAATGATATAGAAAAAAATGTAAATAGAATAATTAGAGATATTAATATCTATAAAGAATATTATTGTGGCACTGAAGATATAGATAAGTTAATTGAAGGTTATTTGACTGAATATAATAATGGTATAGAATCCATTAAACAATCTAGAAGAAGTAATGCTATTACTTTAGAATTACCGCCAAGAGAATCATTATATAGTAATTTAATAATTAAATTAGAAAATGTTTTAAATAAATTAAAACTATATTATGATAATAATATAAAGTATTTAAATATGCTTGACTTCTTAAGTGCATTGGCCTCTAATGATGAAGAAGTTCTGTCAAAAATTGATAGTGATTTTAAAAGAGATTATATGATTATTACTGAAAAAATACTTCCATTTTTGGATAAGCCGCAAAGGGATGAGATAAGTGAAAAACTAACAAGTATAATAATGGGTTATTCTGATGAAATAAGAGAGTATTTAGATTCTTTATTAATATTTAGTGATGACAAAATAGTTAAAGAATTAAAATATCATGATTTTGATGAGTTAGAATTATCACTTAGAAAAGATATTCATAACACACTAATAAAGTTAAGCTCATATGTTAATAAAAAAGATGTAATTAAAGAGATTACTGATGGTGTTAAAAATGGTATTAGGGGAGAATATAAAGAAGGCAATAATAAACTTGTAAATATATATTTAGGTGCTATATATGCTATTATGGAGGAAATTACTTCTAAGGTAGATTATAATGATTATTATAGTTATTATATAACTGAAATGAAAAGAATATTGAATTTTAAATTAGATTTTAATTCTTCATATGAAGAAATATTTAAATTATTAACTAATATATATTCTCAGTTATATAAATTAGAAATGACTTTAGAAGAGGAATTAAAAATGGATGAATTTATAGTTAGAATTAAAAAATAATATTTGTATTTAGCTTAATAAATGATATAATTATATTAAGGAGGATATGATGGATTATTTAAAGATAGCTTTAATTGCTCTTGTTGTTATTCTAATTGCTAAATTTTTATTTCATTTAAGTGGAAGAAAACTAATTGGTTTGGTAATAAATGCAGTTATTGGATTAGTTATTTTATGGCTAATTAATTTAACTGGACTTATATACTTGCCAATAAATATTATTACTTGTTTACTTGTAGGCATATTTGGTGTACCTGGTGTTATTCTTTTAATAATATTAGTTTTAGTAGGAATAGTATAAAAAAACAAAGCTTATGCTTTGTTTTTTAATTATTTAATGTTCTTTTTCTTGTTTTTGGAAAATCACTATCAAGTTGTTCCTTTAAATGATATGTTAATAAATCTCTTAATTTAATTAATTCTTCTTTTCTTGTTTGAGTATCTGTTAGTTCTTTTTCTTTTTGTTCTTTTTCTTCTAACTCATTATTAATTTCAGTTACAGTATTTACTTTTTCAATATTTTTAACTTGCTTTTCATTTTTAATCATATAGTCTGTCATTGTTGCTAGTTCTGCTAAAAAAGTCATTATGATAGTGATGTTAGTTGTTGTAGTTAATGCTGGGAATAATATAGACATAATACCAAGAATGAAGGTCAACGATAACGGCCATTGTTTAATTTTACCAATTTTTGATGCTGTTAGTTTCAAATCTTCATGTTTTAATTTATATATTGTATTTGTTAGTGTAATAGCTACTTCACCAGCAATATTTAATAAGAATAACGGATTTAGTATCGATAAGCTAATTCCAAGTAATAGAGCGAATGCTTTATCGGTAACAACATCTAATAGTGCTCCAAATTCGCTTGTACTGTTATGTTTTCTAGCACTTCTTCCATCAAAGAAATCTGTCATTGCTCCTAATCCAGCTGTAGTAAAGGCAGCAATTAAGATTGGTAGGGAATTTAATGAAGCACCAATTGCTGTTAATATTGGAATAATAAATGCACATACCAATCTTGAAAATGTCCACATATTAGCTCTTTGTTTTTTATTGGTGTCTTTTTTAAAAAATTCTTTGAACATAGTTTTAATTCCGTTTTTAAATTCTTTAAAATTTGTTTTAATTTGATTCATATTTTTAACCTCAAAATTCAAGTTTATTTTATCATATTTTTTTTATATGTCAATAAAATTATGATTTAATGGTAATAAATATGATAAAAAGGTATATTTTTGTTAAAAAAAATGTTATAATTTAATTAAGATAGAGAAGCGTTGAACTTAATATAGGGGAGTGATATGGTGAATTTTAGGAAAATGCTGACGAATTTAACTAAGAAAAAAAGGGAAAAAAGTGTTAAAAAAACAGATGATAATTTTGTTAAAAATATTGTTCCAAATGCTAAATTTGGAGATATTATTGTAGCAAAGAATAGTGATAAAGATGTTAATTCTTTTGATAAAGATGTTTTGGTTGTAGTGGGGAAAACCGATAATTCATTATTATGCTATTATTGTGAAACTTTACCTAACGACAGTATGATTATTTTAAAAGAATATAAACTATTTGATAATGATAGAAATATTTCGACTCCTTACAAGATTGTAACAATTGATGGAAATTCTTTTTTTAAGAATGCTAGTAAAATAAGTTTTGATGATTCTGATCAATTAATTATGAATCTTAAATATCATTTTAAAGAAAATGAAGACGTATTTAAAAAACCTAATACACAATTACTATTTAATCATGCTATTAGGATTAGAGATATTATTTCTGTGGACGATAAAAATTATTTAGTTTTAAATTCTAGTTCTTCGGTTGATAAATATACTAATGATGTTTATAATGTGAAATTTTTATTATTGCCAATAAGTGGATATGATATTGCTAATCTAGATTGTGATTTATTTGAATATGATAAAGCAATTAGAATTTCTGTTAGGGATAAAGATTTGAAATATATAAGTTCTATTTCTAGGGAAAGATATGGGATAATAGTTAAAAAGTATTACAGGTATATATATAGAAAAAATGAACTTAATATTGCAAAAAAGAAAAAGGGATTAAAAAAGGGATATATTGTTTTATATGAAGATAAATTATATTATGTTTATAATGTTGATGAAAGTAATGGATATGCTTTTTTAATATCTCCGACGGATACTGACTTTGAACAAATTGCTGGTAATACAAGATTTATACCTCATTTTGATAAGCAAGTTAGTATAGATATTAAAGATGATGAATATACTTTTGTAGATGTAGCATACTCTAATGAAATTATTGATATCAATGAATCAAGAAAAGATTATTTTAAAAATAAAATAATACGAGAAAAAAAATTAAATAGTGGTAAAGATGATTACAGTTACAATGTAGGTGATATTGTTGAACATGTTGATCATTTGGGGTCAAAATTTATTGTGGTTGGTATTTATTGTGATACGCTTATTACTATTGCTTTTGAGCCATTTATAAAATATGGCGAATTTGTTGTTAATGAGTTTATGTTTAATGATAATTGTTTATATTTGTCAGATAAAATTGATAATCAAATTAAGGCTATTATTAAAGACAATATTGGTGTTTTTAATAGCGTGTGTAAAAATATAAAGGCTAAGAAGAGAAGTCTTGTTAGAGAATAATATTGACTTTATAATGAATTCATTTTAAAATAAAGTTGAAAGGATGGTTTGATGAAAAAATATTTCGCAGAATTTTTAGGTACATTGGTTCTTGTGTTATTTGGAACTGGTGTGGCAGTAGTTACTAATGGTAATGTTTTGATTACTGCACTTGCTTTTGGTCTTGCTATTGTTGCAATGGCATATTCAATTGGTGCTATTTCAGAATGCCATGTTAATCCTGCTGTATCACTTGCAATGTATCTAAACAAAAAGATTAGTCTTAAGGAGTTTGGCTTTTATGCTTTAGCACAATTTATTGGAGCGATTTGTGGTAGTGCAATTTTATATTTGATACTTTATAATAGTGATCTTGGTGTACTTGCACTTGGAGCTAATGGATACGGAGAATTATCTGGATATAATATTACATTATTTGGTGCAATGGTTGTTGAAGTAGTTTTAACATTTGTATTTGTATATGTAATACTTGGTGTTACTAGCGATGAATCTAAGAGTAATATTGCAGGAATAGTTATCGGTTTAACTTTAGCGTTTGTTCATTTACTTGGTATAACTTTAACTGGTACTTCAGTTAATCCAGCTAGAAGTTTAGCTCCAGCGTTATTCTTAGGAGGCGAAGCACTAAAGCAAGTTTGGGTATTTATTGTATTTCCACTTGTTGGTGCAGCATTGGCAACCTTTACATTCAAATATTTGAACAGTGTAAAAAAGAAAAAACGTTAATTTTATTGTAAAATAATGTTGTAAAGACGTTATGTAAACTCGTTATGTAAATTAATACGTTAAATATTATAATATATTATAATATTTATAAATGTAAAATAATGGTCTATCTATTTGATAGATCATTTTTTTTGCCTAATTTTCCATTTTTTGTATATTATTTTTAAACTTATTACATAATATTAGTGAGTTGATAAAAATCAAATTATTTAATTTGAAAAAGGCATTGACAAAACAAAAAAAAACATTATAATAAATACTCGACTTTTCTAAAAAGGGGGTTTTATGGGTTATAAAAAAAGAAGAAAGCCAATACTCTTATTAACATTATTTTCTGTATTGATGTTTTTAAGTGTGTTTGTATCTGTTAAGAATGAATATTATACTGGTAGCAATTTAATGGTTGGGTTAAATAATCACACAGTTGTTACTATTAATGAGGAACCGGCAATAGTTAATAGGGTAATTGAACTTAGAAATAAATATCAAAATAATGATATTGTTGGTAATGTTAAGATAGATGGTACTAATATTGATGAGGCGGTACTTAAATATAAAGATAATGATTATTATTTGCATCATGATAATTATGGTAATTATGAAATTAATGGAAGTATCTTTTTAGATCACAGAATTAATTTGGAAGATAGAAAAGTTTTAATATTTGGCCATAGTTCTATTTATGAGGATATACCTTTTAATGAACTTGAGAAATATTATGATTATGATTTTTATAAGAATCATAAATATATAACACTTAGTACATTGGATGATGAATATAAATATGAAATATTTTCTGTTTATGTTGAGACTTATGATTTTACTTATATGAATTTGAAAATAGATGATGATAAATATAATAATGATTTAAAAAAATATAAGGATAATTCAATATATGATACTGGAGTTAAGGTATCGGATAATGATGAGGTTATAATACTACAGACATGTAGTAATGACAATAAATATAAAGGAAGGAAAAAATATTTATTAGTAATAGGTAAGAAAATAAATGAGGAGGGTTAAAATGAAAGGTAAATTAAAAAATATTATTTTATGGACTATTACTGCTGTTATAGCAATTGTTGCTAGTATTTATGGAATTAGTAATTTTGTAAATGTTAGCGCTGAAGAACAAATCGAAGGAAAGGAGTTAATTGATAACCATAATGGAACATATACATTATCGCTTAGTGTAACTGGTAGATCTGAGAAAAAAGTTAATAGAGCGAATGTTATTATCGTAGTGGATTCTTCTGGTAGTATGACTACAAATACTGGAAATACTGAAGTTACTTATACTGCTACTCCTAATAATGGTGATGATTTATATGGACTTGTAGATGGAGAATATGTGGCACTTCATAGATTAAATGGTTGGGCCTGGTTGAATGGTAGATATCAAAGATTTAATAATGTGTATTATTATAATTGGGTTAATAGCAATAATCCAGGTACACAATATACTGGTCAACGTTATTCAATGCAAGCAGCTAATCAAACAAGAATGGAAGCTGCTAAGGATGCTGTTACTAGTTTAGTTGATTCATTACTTGCAAATAATGGAGGAGATAATCCTGACGATACTATTGAAATTGCTTTGATTGATTTTGATACTAATTCTAGTATTGTTCAAAATCCTACGACTAGTTCAACAAGTTTGCATAATGCAATAAATGCTATGGAAGCTAAAGGAGGAACAAACTGGGAAGCTGCTCTATCAAATGTAATGAGTGTTGATTTTGATGATAACAATCCCACATATGTAATATTTGTATCTGATGGAAATCCTACTTTCCGTGATACAAAAGGTAATTATGGTTACCTTCCAAGAAGTGATAATAATGCTTGGAGTAATAATTATACTTATAATCAATATAGAAATGATGATAATTTTTATAATAGTGATGGTGTTTATGGAACAGGAAGTGACAACCCAAGTAACGCTAACTATTCACCAACTTCTATGCAACGTTGTTACGATAATGCAACAGATGATGCTAAAGCAATCGTTGATGCTGGA
>JAEEGL016139779.1_pt1 | contig 10775 bp, 6 predicted proteins | sample 9134231 | NCBI WGS metagenome assembly JAEEGL01 (sample SAMN16246548, study PRJNA631951) | gut metagenome | biome: gut microbiome; feature: rumen; material: fiber-attached | host: Bos | place: Iran: Karaj | collected 2018-10
CGCCCGGTCAGCCCCAAGATGTCGCCGAACATCGCCCACATCCCCCAGCCGGCGATGGGGGCCTATTGCGCGGGAGCGGACGCCATTTCGGCCATCAACACCATCAAGAGCGTGACCCTGGGCGCGGGGTCGGAGGTGAACGGCTGCCAGACGGGCTCGGGCTATTCCGGCCGCGCCATCAAGCCCATCGCCCTGCGCCACATCCTCGCCATGGTCAAGAACCCGATGATGAAGAACATCCAGTACAGCGGCATCGGCGGCATCGAGACCTGGCGCGACGCGCTGGAATTCATCCAGCTGGGCTGCCGCAACGTCCAGGTGTGCACCGCCGTGATGCAGTACGGCTACCGCATCATCGACGACCTCATCCTCGGCCTGCAGAACTACATGGCCGGGCGGGGCATCGACAAGGTGGAGGCGCTGGTGGGCGAACTGCTGCCGACTTTCTACCTCCCCCACGACCTCGACCGCACCACCGTGGTCTATCCCAAGGTCGACCGGAGCGTCTGCATCGGCTGCGGCCGCTGCGCCATATCCTGCGCAGATGGCGGGCACCAGGCCATTCGATTCGACCTGGATACCCGCCAGCCACACATCCTCGGCGCCAAATGCGTCGGATGCCATCTCTGCCGACTCGTCTGCCCGGCCGGTGCGATCGGCCTGAGCAACAGGGTCAGAAAGAGTTAGTCCATCTTTGACGATTTACTTCGATTCTGCCACCCCGCCTCGCTCTTTGTGCGGGTGTAGTAGATGACGATGTCGGCGTCGGACTTGGTGTCGGTGATGTACACCCGCTTCCGGGCGTCGCTCGCCGAGCTCGTGAAATACCACAGACCCTGGTTGCCCGAAGCCTCGCTCTTGGTGTCGCATTTGTACACCACCAGATCGGCCTCGCTCTTGGTCGTGGTCACATACGCTTTGACGTTGGCGTCGCTCTTGGAGCTGGTCTGATACACCGCCTGCGCCTTGGCCGCCCCTGCTCCCAGCAGAAGCAGCACACAAAGGACAAATAACTTCTTCATGCCACAAATATAGATAATCCTTGTCGTTTTTCTCCGCTTCCTCCTCAAAAACCGCCCATTTCGGTCCCGACCCAACCTTATTATTGTCGGTCTGGGCCAATCGCAGCTGCGCATAGCCCGGCGCAGCTGCTCCGCCGAGGACGAAGAACAGCAAGGAGCAGGCAACTAATCTCAGGTCTAGAACCGGGCCTTGAAGAGGTCCCAGTCGTAGTAGGGCCAGGTGTCGGTGTCGAGGGGGAGGTGGGCTTCGCGGCCGTTGAGGAGGACCTTGAAGAGGATCCGGGGGCTGCGGGGGCTGCGGTAGAAGACGAAGTGGATGTTGGCGCCCATCGGGACTTCGTGGAGCTGGCACCAGACCGGGATGTCGTCGGGATCGGTCACTTCATGGTCGAAGCCGTTGACTCCCAGACACATCAGCAGCGGCAGGAAGGTGTAGTCGTGGCCGAAGCGCAGGTCGGCGCCCTTCTGCCCGGAGGCAATCCGCTCGTCGGCCTTGGCGATGATGTCCCGGACGATGGGCAGGTAGCCCAGATGTGTGGGCCAGGCCTGGGCGTAGAACTGGAAGTCGTCGATCTGCCAGAGGGCGATGCGCTCCTCCGGGGTGAAGATGTCCGTGAAGTCGAGGTCGGTGTCCAGGCTGTTCATGCCGGCGGCGAAGAAATACAGATAGGACACGAAATCCCACTGCTCTGCGGCCGGGAGGGCCTTGTCGCGGTCCTTGAAGAGCCGCGAGAGGATGGCGCGGTAGTCCACCGTGCGCTCGATATACTGCTCCCAGGTCTCGCTGAAACGCACCGGCGTGGACTCGAAGGTCGCTTCGCGGAAGGGGTTGTTGCGGTCCAGCGGCAGGATGGCCGGCAGGAAGCTGACGCCGAAATTCTCGAAGATGTCCAGCTTGGGGTCCTTCGCCTTCAGGCCGAGGCAGAAGGCGGACATGGTCATGATGCAGCGCGTGGAGGTGGAGGTCCAGGAGCGCACGGCCGCGCCCTTGGCAAATACCTTCGGGAAATTGGCATACATCCGGGCGGCGAGCTCCTGCTGTTGCTGCCAGCCCTTGCGGGAGAGGTCGCCCACGCGGTAGCGCACCGACGGGTAAAGCCCGTCGAAACGCTCCTTGAAAGAGACGCCCAGCGCGGTCAGGTTGCCATTTTCCGCGGCAGCGGAGAAGACGTCATGGAGCCGCTCGTACATGTCGCTCTGCCAGGCGTAGCGGGCGCCGTGGCGGCCGTAGTGGCTGATGTAGAAGGGCTGGTAGCCGCCCTTGGGGGCCGGCGAAAGGGCCACCGGGCCGGTGGGGCAGAGGTAGTCGGTGCCCGCGAGGTATTCGGGGTGGTCCTGCAGCTGCTGCAGGATGTCGTATTGCTGCGCGCCGGCGCAAAGGCATGCGCCCAGAAGTGCGATGATAAGGAGGAGACGTCGGGTCATATGTTTGCTCTTAGGATTTTGATTTCTGTTGCTGCGCCCGCCACTCGTTCGGCGAGCAGCCGTAGAGCTGCTTGAAACGGCGGGAGATGCTCTTGGTGTCGTTCTCGCCCAGGGTCAGGGCGATGCCCACCACCTGCTCGTCGGTGTCGAGGAGGAGCTCCGCGAAGCGCTTGATCTTCAGATCCGTGATGTACTGGTAGAGGGTCTGGCCGGTCACGGCCTTGAAGCGGCGCTCGAGCAGCCGCCGGGACAGGGCGACCTCGCCCATGACGTCCTTGACGGAAATCTTCTTCTGGTAGTTCTGGTGGATGAACTGGATCGCCTTCTGGATCTGGACGTCGGTGGTGGCGAAGGCGGCCGTGGAGATGCGCCCCACGACCTTGACGGGCTTCAGGACCACGTCCTCCAGCGGGGCGTGGGGGTTGGCGATGCGGCGTTCGATCAGCTCCGCCGTCTTCCATCCGCCCTCCTCGATGTCCACGTAGATGCTGGACAGCTCGGTGCTCCCCAGGGTGCAGAGCAGTTCATCGTTGTCCACGCCCATGACCGAAATCTCCGAGGGGATCTTGATCCCGGCGGTGTGGCAGGCCTCGATCAGGTTGTTGCCCTGGTTGTCGTCGCAGGCCATGATGGCGATGGGCTTGGGGATGGAATAGAGCCATTTGCGCATGCGGTCGCGCTCGTAGTACCACAGGTGGTCGATGTCCTGGAGGTTGTAGGCATAGAAGGAATCGCCGTAGCCGGCGGCCTCCACCTCGCGGCGGAAGCCCTCGCAGCGCTCGTCGGACCAGCAGACATTGTTGAAGCCGAAGAAGCCGTAGTTGCGGAAGCCACGGTCGATGAAATAGCGGGCGGCCATGCGGCCGGTGCCGATGTAGTCGGCGGTGATGTTGGGGATGGTGGTGAAGCGCTTCTTGAAGTCCTGGGCCACCACCACGATGCCGTTCTTCTCGAAGAGCTTGACGTCGTCGGTCTCCTCGAACTGCCCGATCACGGCGTCCGCGCCCCAGTCCTTCGCCCACTTGACGACGCCGGGGATGCCGATGCGCTGCTTGTATTCGGGCGGCATGCGGCACACGGCCCATTGCTCCTTGCGGCGGGAGTAGTTCACGATCCCCTTGAGCAGCTTGCTGGGGAAGGATTCGGTGAAGTCGGAGATAAACAGTAGTCTAAGCATGTTGGCGGGAAGATTAGCTAGTGTCTGTGGTATGTGATGCCCTGATCTTCGTAGTAGGGATATTCGTGGCCCACGACAATGCTGAAGAAGCGGTCGAAGTCGGCCGTGAAGGCCGGGTCGTCCGCGACGGTGGTGCCCGCCCAGGCGGGGGTGGCGTTCCAGCCGCGCTCGAACAGCCCCAGCGCCTTCGGGAAATAGTAGTAGGTCACATGGTCGAAGCAGCGCAGCGTCTCCGCCCAGAGGTGCCCCTCCACGCCGAGGATGAGCTTCCGGGCGGCGGGTTTGAGGGCGGGTTTGCCTTCGCCGGAACGGCTCAGGTCAACGATCTGTCCGTAGTCGTCCCAGCGGACCGAGCGGTACATGTCGAAGGGCTGGACGCTGAAGGCGCGGCGCTCGTCCACGAAGCCGCCCCAGGAGTGGCCGCGCTCGAGCTTGCCGTAGTTGTAGGCGAAGTCCATGTAGCAGTTGGGGGCGCTGGAGATGATTACGGGGATGCCCTGGTTGGCGAACTCGTAGGGCAGCACGTCGCGGCCGTGGGAGACCGTCCAGAGGTTGGTGAAGGCGAGGTCGCGCTTCAGGCGCTCCAGGGTGGCGGGCTCGAGCTCCTGGGCGACGTCCTGCCACCCGGCGAGCTTGACCCCGCGCGCCTCGGCGATGTCCAGCAGGCGGTTTGTGAAGTAGTCCTTGAGCCAGCCGATGTCGGTCTTGCCGTTGGCCTCCATCAGGGCCTTGCAGGCCGGGGAGCCCGTCCAGGCGCCTTCCGGCACCTCGTCGCCGCCAATGTGGATGGCGTCCAGCGGCACGCCCGCCTCGGCGTACATGGCGATGAGCGCGTCGAACACCGTCTCGAAGAAAGTGTAGGTGGACGGCAGCGCCACGTTCATGACGTTGTCGGTGTAGTCCTGCACGGACTCATATTCGGAGACGTCCTCCGGCTCGGAGAGCAGGCAGCTCACATCGCCCGTGCGGGCCGCGCGGACCTCCATCGCCTTGACCTCCGCGCGGGCGTGGCCGGGCGAGTCGAACTCCGGCACGATGCGGATGCGGCGTTCCCAGGCGTAGCGCAGGATCTCCACGAAGTCTTCGTGGGAATAGAAGCCGCTGCCCGGCGAGGGCGTGTCGCGGTCGGGGGCGACGCAGTAGGTGGGCTGCAGGCCGTTGGGCTCCAGGATGGAGCCGTCCGCCTGCAGCTCCGGAATGCAGCGGTAGGCGCCGTATTCGGTCAGCTCCGGCAGGGCGTCGATCGCGATGCGCCAGCCCTCGTCGTCGCCGAAGTGCAGGTGCAGGAAGTTCACCTTATAGTGGGACATGATGTCCAGGAGCTTCAGCAGGTCGTCCTTGCCCGTGAAATTGCGGCTCACGTCCAGCATCAGCCCGCGGTACGGCAGGTCCGGCCAGTCCGTGACGGTGGCGCTGCCCACCGGGGCGCCTTTCGCGCTGCGGCGGATGTTGTCCAGGGTGACGCCGGCGTAGTAGGCGCCGTCCTCGTCGGAGGCCTCGATGCGGATGCGGCCGTCCAGGGTGAGGCGGTACCAGCCCGGGACCTGGCCCTTGACGAAGTCCACCGTCGGCTCGGCGGAGGGGTCGGTCGTGCCCTTGCGGGGCTGGACGCGCTTCAGGCGCGGGATCATGTCGTAGGGGCTCGTGGGCACGGGCGTGTAGTCGAAGGTGTGGACCTCCTCCGCGGGCAGGAAGTCATAGGAAGTCTCCAAGGCCTCCGGCCGTCCGCCGCTGCGCTGGAGGTAGAAGCCCTCCGGGGCGCGGCACTGGTTGACGAGGGGCCGCGCCTCATAGCGCAGCGTCATGGTCTTGCCCCGGTGCCTGCCCGGCACCACGCGATACAGCGTCCCGCTGATGTGGTCGATGGTGCCGGGGGCGTCCGGGGCCATGGTCACCGGGGTGCGGAACTGGCTGAACCAGATGGTCCAGTCCGTGCCGGCGGGCGGGTTCTCGATGGTCAGGGTATGGAGCGCGAGGCCCGTGCCGGCGTCCGTCTCGCCTTCGGTCCAGGTGACGACGCAAGGTTGGGTGCAGCCTACGCAAAACGCGCACGCGATAAACAAGGTGTAAAAACGTTTCGTGTTCACAATCAACGGGTTTGTATCTCGATACAAAGATGTGAAAAAAAGTGAATCGCCGAAAGACAATGACGCAAATTGCGTGTTGAAATACGCAAATTTGTATTTATCTTGCAGATCTAATCCATATTTTTGCAAAAAAATCGATCACATGATGACACTTGGAATCGACGTCGGAGGGACCAATCTCGTCCTGGGCCAGGTCCGGGACGGACAGATCGTACGGCGCGTGAGCACGCCGTGGTTCCCCCATGAAGCCGGCCTGCAGCAGACCCTGGACATCCTCTCGGAGCAAATCGCGGACATGCTGACCCCGGACACGGAGAAGATCGGCATCGGCGTCCCCTCCGTGGTGGATGTGAACCGGGGCATCGTCTATGACACCGTCAACATCCCTTCCTGGACGGAAGTGCCGCTCAAGGACTACCTGGAGGAGCGCTTCCACCTGCCCGTTGCGGTCAACAACGACGCGAACTGCTACGCCATGGGCGTCTATCAGGGCTATCCGGCGGACGCCAAGCCCGAAGTGCTGGTCGTGATCACCCTCGGCACCGGCGTGGGCATGGGCATCGTGGACCGCGGGCGACTCTTCGTGGGCGCCAACTGCGGCGCCGGCGAGCTCGGCAGCCTCCCGTACCGCGGGGCGACGCTCGAGAGCTACTGCAGCAAGCAGTTCTTCGCCGGCACCGGCTGGGACAGTCTCTCCGCCTCGCAGGCAGCGCGCAACGGGGATCCCCGGGCGACGGCCCTGTTCACCGACCTGGGCAAGCGCCTGGGCGACCTGCTCTGCACGGTCATGTTCGCCTACGATCCCAGCCACATCGCGCTGGGTGGGGGCGTGGCCTACAATTATCCGCTCTTCCGGCAGTCCATGGAGGCGCGCCTGAAGCGGGATTTCCCGTACCACAAGAGCCTGGAGCGGCTCCAGATCGACGTTTGCACCGGCGACGACATCCCCGTCATCGGCGCCTCCCTGATTTGACGATATGAAAAACAAGAGCATATTTCTCCTGATCCTCGCGGTCGCGGCGGCGTTCGGCTGCACGCGGCCCGCGCCGCTCGCCAGCGGCGACAGCCTGACGCTCGGCGAAGGCTGGCAGCTCTCCCGCGCGGGCAGCGCGGAGCAGTGGGCCGCCGCCATCCCCTCGACGGTGGCCGGCGTCCTCAGCGAAGCCGGATATCTTGGCGACGGCCTGATGGAAGGCCGCGCCTACGCCGCCGTGGACAAGGCCATCTTTGACGACGTCTGGACGTACAAGACCACCTTCGCGGCGAAGCCCGCCGCAGGGCAGCACGTGGAGCTGGCCTTCGATGGCCTGGGCTACTACGCCGACATCTTCCTGAACGGCACGCAGCTCGCCTCGTCGGACACCACTTTCGGCGTGTTCCGCCGCTGGACCTTCGAGGTCGGCAAGTTGCTGAAGGGCAGCAACACCCTGGAGGTGAAGCTGCGCCGCGCCCAGAGCGGCGACCTCAACATCGGCTTCGTGGACTGGAATCCCCGCCCGCTGGACGAGAGCATGGGCATCGTCCGTCCGGTCACGGTGCACGCCACCGGCGCCGTGAGCGTCGAGGACGTGTTCGTGATCCCGGACCTGGACGTGGAGACGCTCGCGCAGGCGGACCTCGAGGTCCGCGTAACGCTGCGCAACCATGAGCCGAAGGCCGTGGAAGGCAGCCTGGGCCTGAACCTGCAGGATGCGGGCCAGGCCGCCGTGCCCTTCGCGCTCGCGGCCGGTGAGACGAAGACGCTCTGCCTGACGCCCGCCGAGCTGCCCCTGCTGCACCTGGCGAATCCCCGCGTGTGGTGGAGCTACGATCTCGGCACGCCGGAGCTGTACCAGCTCGAGGTGCGGGCTGAGGTGGGCGGTGCGCTTTCCGACCGCCGGGAGGTCACGTTCGGCGTCCGCCAGATCACCAGCTGCCTGACGAAGGAGAATTACCGCCAGTTCAAGCTCAACGGCCGCGACATCCTCGTCAAGGGCGCCGGCTGGACCGACGACATCTTCCTGCGTGACACCCCGGAGAGCATCCGGCAGCAGGTGGAATACGTCAAGGACATGCACCTCAACTGCATCCGCTTCGAGAACATCTGGGGCAAGGACGACACGGTCTACGACCTGTGCGACCGCCTCGGCGTGCTGTTGCTCGTGGGCTGGAGCTGCCAGTGGGAGTGGGAGGACTATTGCGGCCTCCCGGAGGTCGGCCATTTCGGCTGCATCAACACCCCGGAGTCCGAGGACCTGGCGGTCGCGTATTTCCGCGACCAGGTGGTCCGGCTGCACAACCACGCTTCGCTCATCGGCTGGCTGACGGGCAGCGACCGCATCCCCAATCCGGCCCTGGAGCAGCGCTATATGGAGATTTACAACGCCCAGGAATACCGCCCGTACGTCTGCTCCGCCAAGAATATGGAGAGCACCGTGACCGGCTGGTCGGGCACCAAGATGGAAGGCCCCTACGAGTGGGTGGGCGCGGACTACTGGTACCGCGACACGGAGGCGGGCGGCGCCTTCGGCTTCAACACGGAGACGGGCATCGGCGCCAACCTCCCGCAGGCCGAGTCCCTGCGCCGGATGATTCCGGAAGGGGAGCTCTGGCCGCTCTCTGCGGTATGGGATTACCATTGCACCGCGTCCGGTTCGGCGATGAATTCGCCGAAACAGCTGAATGAGGTCATTTCCGCGCAGTACGGCGCGGCGACGGGCTTCGAGGATTTCGTCCGCAAGGCCCACGCCGTGGACTACGACGGCACGCGCGGCATGTTCGAGGCGTTCCGCGTGCGGATGCCGCGCGCCACGGGCATCGTCCAGTGGATGCTGAACTCCGCCTGGCCGTCGATGTACTGGCAGCTCTACGACTGGTACGGCGCGCCGACGGCCGGCTACTACGGCACGAAGAAGGCCTGCGAGCCGCTCCAGCTCATGTTCAACTACGCCGACCGCAAGGTCTATGCGGTCAGCGAAAGCCCGGAGGCCGTCACGCTGCGGGCCAATTACCTCGTGTACGACGAGCATTCCCGCCTGCTGGGCGGGGACAGCAAGGAAGTGCGCCTGGACTACCGCGCGAGCCTGCCGGTCTTCGACCTGCGCCGCTTCGACGGCCGCCCGCATTTCGTGGCGCTGTCGCTGACGGCTGCCGACGGCTCGACGGTCGCGGACAATTTCTATTGCCTGCCGGCCAAGGACAATGAATACGTCTGGGGCAAGACCAACTGGTACATCACCCCGGTCAGCCGCTACGCCGACCTGGGCTTCGCCTTCGCGCAGGAGCCGGCCGACGTGCAGCTGAGCGTCGAGGGCGGTGCCGGACAGTGGACCGTGACCCTGACCAACAAGTCTTCCGTCATCGCCTATATGAATATCCTGAAGGCGCTGGATGCGAAGGGCGAACTCGTGGCCCCGGCCTTCTGGAGCGACAATTTCTTCGCGCTCCTGCCGGGCCAGACCAAGAAGGTCACCTGCCGCACGGAGGCGCAGGACGTGCATTTCGCGGTGGACAGCGGCGCGAAGGCGGCCGTGAGTGAGGAGGAGGACATCTCCCGCAACCGCAGCAAATACGCCAACGACCAGTTCAGCGAGGACGACGTCTACACGGTCCTGGAGCCGTATGAAACGGTGACGGTGAAGCAGCCGAAGGGCAAGAAGATCAAGAACGTCATCGTGATGATCGGCGACGGCATGGGCGTGGAGCAGGTCAGCTGCGGCTGGGTGCTCAACGGCGGCCACCTCAACATGGACAACATGCCGGTGTCGGGATTCTCCCGCACCTATGCGGTGGACCGCCTGATCACGGACTCGTGCGCCGGCGGCTCGGCCCTGGGCACGGGTGTGAAGACGCGTTATCATTACATGGGCGTCGATCCTAACGGCAACCCCGTCCCGACCCTGCTGCACCGTGCGCAGGCGAAGGGCATGAAGACCGGCGTGACCGTGACCTGCCGCATCAACGACGCCACGCCCCTCGATTTCGTGGGCCACTCGCTGGACCGCGACGAGGAGGAGATCAACGCCGCGCAGTACGTGGACAGCGGCGTGGACTTCCTCTGCGGCGGCGGCATCCAGTTCTGGCGGGACCGCAGCGACGGCCGCGACCTGGTCCGGGAGATGGTCGACAAGGGCTATACCTTCGTGGACAACCTCGACGACCTGAACGCGGTCCGCGAGGGGCGCCTGCTCGGCCTCTTCGCTCCGCTCGAGATGGAGCCGGCGCTGGACCGCGGCCCCGTGCTGGAGGACAGCGCGATGAAGGCCATCGAGCTGCTTGACAACAAGAAGGGATTCTTCCTGATGATCGAGGGCTCCAGCATCGACGACTGGTGCCACCGCCAGAAGGTCGGCTACATGGCCGAGGAGCTGTTCGACTTCGACCGCACCGTGGGCAAGGTCCTGAAGTGGGCCGAGCAGGACGGACAGACGCTGGTCGTCGTCACGGCGGACCATGCCACCGGCGGCCTCACCCTCATCGACGGCAGCCTGCCGGACCGCACGGTCAAGGTCCATTTCTCCACCAAGGGGCACAACGGAATCCTGGTCCCCGTGTTCGCCTACGGCCCACACGCCGAGGAGTTTACGGGTGTGCATGAGAACGCGGAGGTGTCCAATATCATTCGGCGCCTGATGAAGTAGTTATCAGCCGCAAATCGGGTATACAAATACGCAAAAGTGGCTTCACCGAATAAGTGAAGTACGGTATTTTTGCATCGCATACCACAAAAAGAACACTTTTTTATCATCAAACATAACCTTTATGAAAGCCAAAAAACTTTTCCTTTTCCTCCTGTCGGGAATGGCTGCATTGAGCGTCAATGCCCAGAACCTGACGGTCAAGGGAACGATCACCGACGGCTCCACGGGGGAACCTGTCCCCTTCGCCACCGTCGTTGTCAAAGGTACGGGCGCCTGGACGACCTCCGACGCCGATGGCCAGTATGCGGTTGAGTCTCCTTCCACGGGCGTTTTCTCCGTGGAGAGCCTCGGCTACGTCGCGGCGGAAGTCGCCGTGGGCGGCCGCGACCGCGTGGACATCACCCTCTACCCTGACCTGGACCAGCTCTCCGAGGCAGTCGTCATC
>JAEEGL010005788.1_pt1 | contig 10774 bp, 6 predicted proteins | sample 9134231 | NCBI WGS metagenome assembly JAEEGL01 (sample SAMN16246548, study PRJNA631951) | gut metagenome | biome: gut microbiome; feature: rumen; material: fiber-attached | host: Bos | place: Iran: Karaj | collected 2018-10
ATTTTTGGATTATTTGAGCGAAAAGTGTTATCTTTGCCATGAAGGAAGGTGTTTTTATTTGTGCAACCACTAAGGTATAATTATTTTCCTTAATGGAAACAACTTCCTTCACTTTTTTGAAAATTATTTAGGACACTATTGTTCATAAAGGATGCAAACGGAATTATGTACATCATAGACCAGACAGAGATGACCGCTGTGGTGACATACGAGAAATATGCTGGAGACAATTATCCAAATCTCTCGAGTACTATTTCAATACCCGCATATATACGCTATATAGGAAAGAACTACATCGTGACGGAGATTGGTGACCATGCCTTCATATATAACACAATCGTTGAAGTGAAGATGCCGAATGTGAAGCGGATAGGCAACTTGGCGTTTGGATACACAAACATGAGGAATATCGTTATTCCTGAAGGTGTGACCGCTTTGGGAGACAGTGCCATATTCAATTGCTCTGAGTTGCAAAATATATATATCCCGACCACGCTGGTAAACTACGGAAGGTTTGCCATAGACAAAAACATTTCATTGAAAAAGGTTTACAATATGAATCCGGAGGTGGTTGACCTGTCAGGGAACGATATGTTCACAGACAAGTGGTTGCCGAGCGATGCCACGCTTTATGTACCGGCATCGTCTGTAGAGGAATATAAAAATGCGTTAGTGTGGAGAAATTTCCGGCACATAGAACCGTTATCTGATTCTCTAACCGGCAAGTGCGGCGATAATATCTATTGGACTTTTTTACCGGAAAATGGTGAGCTGAGATTCAGTGGCAATGGTGAAATCTGGGACTATGAAAAGCTCAATCCGAGTCCATGGTATGGACTCCGCGACAAGATTACGAAAGTTGACATTCCTGAGACTATTTCCAGGATTGGTGCCTATGCGTTTTCTGATTGTTCTGCGATGACATCACATCCTATTACCGAGAGCATCACGTCAATCGGTGCGAATGCGTTCAAAGGCTGCTCGGCAATGGAGGAGGTATTGGTTCCGAAAGGACTAACAAGCTTGGAGGAAGGAACATTCGAGGGATGCGATGCCGTCACATCCGTAGTTTGGAATGCGACGAATTGCAACAGGTACTATTTCGGTCCTGGGGTAAGTTCGTTTACGTTTGGAGACGGCGTGAAGGTTATTCACGACTCGATATGTTCAGGAATGAATATTCGCAGCGTCGTCATCCCTGACGGCGTTACCTCAATCGGAGAAAAAGCCTTCGCTCATTGCCCGAGTCTTGTCATGGTAAGTATGCCGAGCAGTGTGAAAACTGTGGGCCGATATGCGTTCTACGACTGCCCGAAGTTGTGGACATCGTTCACTGACCATGTCCAAAATGCCGGACCCTACTATGTAGCATCAGTGGATGATAAAAGATATACCCAATATACATTATGGAAAGATGTACGTTGGATAGGCGAAGAAGCTTTCAAGGACTGCAGCAAAATGACAGACTTCACTTGTACGGACAATGTGGAAAGAATCGGTGAATTAGCTTTCTCAGGCTGCTCGGCTCTGAAAACGCTGACTATATCAAGCAGCGTGAAGACGATAGGCAAAGAGGCATTCAAGAACTGCGGTGCGCTGGATTCGATTCGTGTAAATGCCGAAACGCCACCCACCTTGGGAGAAAATGTATTTTCCGGTATAACGTGTTCAGGAGTCCCTCTCTACGTTCCGAGAAAGAGTTACAATGACTACAAGACGGCAGAACAATGGAAAGATTTCTGGATTTCAACCTACGACCAGATTGCCGGCAAATGCGGCAACAACCTGACTTGGATGCTTGATACGATAACCTATGATATGGTTATCCGAGGAACAGGCGAGATGTGGGATTACGAGAACGATGACCCCAGCTGGATCAAATGGGCGCAAAAGATCAAATCCATTGTGATAGAAAACGGAGTGACATCTATAGGCGCGTATGTCTTCTTCAACATGCCGCAGCTCAGTGGCGTACAAATTCCCTACACGGTCAAGAAAATCGGGGACTATGCATTTATGAGTTCCACGGCGATAGCATTCGTTACTTGTCTCGCCTCTACGCCTCCGACGCTTGGCACAGAGGTGTTCAAGGATGTCGATTGCTCGAAGATACCGCTCTCCGTACCCTCGGGAAGTGTAGATAGGTACAAAGCGGCAGCACAATGGAAGAACTTCAAAATCCAATCCTCTGCGATGAACGGTTCTTGCGGAGCATCGGTGACATGGTCGTTTGATGTGGCAAGTGGCAAACTGACCATCAGCGGAACAGGCGAGATGGAAAATTATCCCACCGATTATCCCGAATGGTATCCATATCGGTCGCTAATCAGATCCGTTGAAATACAAAGCGGCGTGACCTCGATAGGCAATTTTGCCTTCTATAACCATGACCAGATAAAAACGGTAGAAATAGCCCCGTCTGTTATAATTATCGGCGATGGTGCATTCGCACGTTGCAGTGCGTTGGCATCGATGACATGTCTTGTCGCCACACCGCCTGCTATCAGCTCCTCCGTCTTTACGGGTGTTGACCTGTCGATTGTGTCGCTCTATGTACCCAAAAACAGAATAAGCGCTTACAAGGCAGCCAACGTGTGGAAGAATTTCTACCAGATAAAGGCGGCAGATGCTTCGGGAAAGTGCGGCGACAACATGACGTGGTATTACTCTGCTCAGACAGATGAACTGCAAATCAACGGCACCGGCTCGATGTGGAACTTCCTGAACGAGGCCCCGACCTGGTATCCATATAAGGAAATAATCCAAGAAGTAAAGATAGGAAAAGACATTGCGGGTATCACCGACGGCGTTTTCGCTGAGCACTCCGCGTTGAAAGTCATCAATGTCGCTGATGGGAACTGGAATTATATTTCTGTTGACGGTGTGCTGTACAACAAGGCAAAAACAACGATAGTCGCCTACCCGAAGGCCAAATCCGATGCCTCTTACACCATCTCTGCTGAAATAAAGACAATAAAGAGTTATGCGTTCTCCGGCTGTACGAACATCACCCAACTGAACAGTTTGGCAGTTACGCCTCCTACACTTGGAAGCAATGTGTTCCAGGGAATGGACTGTGAGCATATACCTCTCTTTGTGCCGGCAGGAACCGGTTCCGCCTACAGGGCCGTTGAAGGCTGGAATAAATTCAATATAAAAGATGAAAGCCAGGATACCAGAAGTGGCACAATGGGCACTAAGGGTATATGGGATTTCGCTGATGGTGTGCTGACCGTTGACTACGAAGGGACAATGCCTGACTGCACGAAGGATGAAACCGACCCTCAAGTGGCTTACCGCCTGCAGTGGATTGACTTCTTGGCAGACATCAAGGAAGTGGTCATCAAGGGTGTCGATGTTGAGATACAGCCCTTCTTCCTCTACTTCGAGGGTGACGGTCCGAGCGGTAGCCATCCCGACGACCATATCAAGAAGGTGACGCTCAGCTCGGGCGTGAAGAGCATCGGCAGACAGGCCTTTGCCTTGTACGACCTAAAACAGTTCTGCTGCTACGGCATAGAGCCGCCCACACTTTCCTCCTATACCAATTCGAGTACAGGCTACAGGTGTTTTTGGAGGTCGCGCATAGAGGCCAACAAGGCTTTCCTGATACTGCAGCCAGGTGCGTCGTCAGGCTATTACATGGCAGACAGAGAATGGATCTTCTTTGCCAACCTCGGTGGTGGCATCCTGACAAACCTCAGGGCCGAGGATGACCCGGTCGGAATCAATAGCCCGACAGCGACCTCTTCTAATTCCAAGACAGGAGTGAAGGTGGTCAAGGGCGGAAGAATTTACATCCTTCGTGGCGACAAAGTCTTCACCCTGGACGGACGTGAGGTGTCCGGTGAGCGACTAAATCGATAGAAATTTGGAGAAGTCAAAAGAATGTAGTACTTTTGCTCTATGAAGTTCACATTCTGCTCCTTCATAGGTCTGACATTCTCCCTTGCGCTGGCATTGCCGGCGCAAGGGCAAAGTGTTTCAGATGACCCCTTGCTCTATGTCGATAGCGCCTATTCCCTGGCGATGTCGGGACACTTGCAGGAAGCGGTGGCACTCAACTACGAAGCGCTGGAGGCTGTTCCCGAAGACTCTGCCTCTACGCGCTGTGAGTTCTACTCCTGTCTGCTCTACTGCTTCCATCGCCTGGGTGACTACGAGCATGCACTCCGCTACGGTGAGATGTGTCTGCTCTACGACGAACAGCATGGCACGAAGGCAGACCTCAGTGCGTCTCTGGGTAATCTGGCAGGCGTCTATTCCTCTGCGGGCAAGCAGGATGTCGCCATAGAGTACCTGCGTCGTTCCATCGACATTGAGAACGAACTCATCGCTTCCGACACTACGCACACAGCCGCTTCGCTTGCCATCCGCAAAGCCATGCTCGGCGAGGTGCTGTTAGCCAAGTCGAAGAGTGTGGGCGACAGCTTGGCTGCCGATGGCGTGGCGATGCTGGCCGAGGCACTCCGCCTGACCGACGAGGCTTTGCAGATAGAGCGGCAGCTTGGGCGGAGGACACAAGAGGGCATGCGGCTGGCGCAACTGGCAAATATCTACGATGCCTTGGGACAAAAAGAGCGCGCTAAAGCGTACAACGTTCAGGCACTCGCCATTGCCCGCGAGACCGGCAATCGTCCTTCTGAGCTGATTGTCTTGTTGCAGGCAGGCCAGCTTCAAGAGGCGGTTACGTTGGCGCACGAACTGGGCATGCGTAAACAAGAGTACGAAGCCTGCGACCGCCTCTATCGTCAAGCCCAAGCAGCAGGACATAGTGCCGAAGCACTTGCCTGGCTCGAGAAAGCCCGCGTGCTGCACGAACAGTTGCAGAGCGAAGATACCGAGCGCCAGCTGACAATCGCCCAGGTGCGGTACGACTCGTTTCGCAAAGAGCAGCAAATAGAGGCGCAGCAACGAACCATCCAGGAGGAGCGCTCGCGCACACGGATGTTCATTATGGTGTCTGTCCTCTCGTTCATCATTGTCCTCCTGCTCATACTATTGTTGGTCCTGCTACGCCGCCGCAAACGTATGGTTGAAGAGGCTGCAACTTACAAAGACCGGCAGTATTCCATCCTCACGCATGACCTCACAAACCCGATGGTGGCGCAGCAGCAAGTGCTGCGGATGCTCTACCGCGACTTCGCACTCTATACACCCGAACAGGTGCATGCCCTTACGGGACAACTGCTTGCTGGCAGCGACAGTCAGCTTTCACTAATGCGTAACCTCAGCGAGATAGCACAGCTGGAGCAAGGCAAACGGACGATGCAGCCCACAAGGCTGGACCTCAGCAGTCTTATCGCCGATACAGTCCAGTTCATGCGCAGCACCGCTGACCTTAAGGAGGTGACAATAAACCTCAACGTCGAGCGCACCTTTGTCACAGCCGACCGCGAAGCACTGCGTACAATCTTGCGTAACATTCTCAGTAATGCCATTAAGTTTGCTCCCAAAGGTGGTGTGGTCGAAGTGGGAACGAAGGAACCGAACAGTTTCTATGTTCACAACGACGGTGAATACATTCCGCAAGAACAGATAGATGAAATTAAGCACGCGAAGTCGCGTGTCACCAGTCACATAGGCACCAACGGCGAGAGCGGAACGGGTATCGGTCTGCTCCTTTGCCGCGAACTGGTTGCCCTGAATCATGGCACCATGCAAATCCTCTCTGCTCCGCATGAGGGAGTAACGATGGTAATAGAGTTGACCCCCTAACCCCCTTTAGGGGGAACAGGACCAATAATTAAATAGTAAAATCGTAAATAAATAGTAAATTGTAAATCGTCAAATTGTAAATAAATAGCATGAATATAGGAATCCTTGACGACCATGAACTGATACGTGTTGGCGTGGCTGGTGTGCTGCATGACACGCCGCACAGCATTACCATCAGTGTGGCTTGTGCCGAAGACTTGTTCGCAGCACTGGAACAGGGTACGCCATGCGACCTTTTGCTGCTGGATATTCTTATGCCTGGCACCAACGGCTTTGAGGTGGCAAAGCGTATGCGCACGGAGTACCCGGAAATCAAGATTATCGTTCTCTCGGTCGATACCAAAGAATATGTCATCACCCAACTTATGCAGATTGGCATAGATGGGTTCATCAACAAGAACGGTCCGTTGGAGGAAGTCAGGTTAGCAATTGACTCAGTTGCGGAAGGTGTGCCTTTCTACGGACGCGACCTCGCCGTGCTTGTGCGTGACATCGTGGATGCACAGCTCAACAAGAAGTCCCCTGCCTTACTCACGAAACGCGAGTTGGAAATCATTGAAGCCTGCTGTGCCGGCTTACTTGGCAAAGAGATTGCCGACAAGTTTCACATCTCCCTCCGTGCGGTCAATAGTCACAAGACAAATATCTTCAACAAACTTGGCATTTCCTCCTCCGTGGAGATGGTGCGCTTTGCTCTTGAGCACGGCATCATATAGTTTGCCGTTTTTCTGGAAGCCTTCGAGAGAAATCTCGGAGGCTTTCTTTGTTTATAAGAAAAAAAGTCGTACCTTTGCGCGAAATAATTGAAAAAAATGGAAAAGAATTTCAAAAGAACCCTCATTACGTCCGCTTTGCCATACGCAAACGGACCAGTACATATTGGTCACTTGGCTGGCGTCTATGTGCCCGCTGACATTTATGCGCGCTATCTCAGGCTGAAGGGCCGCGAGTGCCTCTTTATCGGAGGCAGCGACGAGCACGGTGTGCCTGTCACCATCCGCGCTCGCAAGGAAGGCATTACTGTTCAGGAGGTTGTTGACCGCTACCATAATCTTATTAAGGACAGCTTCGAGCGCTTCGGCATCTCTTTCGACGTCTATAGTCGCACGACGAGCAAGACGCACCACAAGCTCGCGAGTGACTTCTTCCTCAAGCTCTATGACGACGGAAAGTTCGTTGAGAAAGTGACAGAGCAGTTCTTCGACGAGCAGACAGGCCACTTCCTGACCGACCGCAACATCCGCGGCGAGTGTCCGCGCTGTCATGCGCCGGAGGCCTACGGCGACCAGTGCGAGAAGTGCGGCGCAACGCTTTCTCCTGAGGAGCTTATCAATCCATACAACGCCGAGACGGGCAATCCGCTTGTCAAGAAGCCGACCAAGCACTGGTACTTGCCTTTGGACAAAGACCAGCAGTGGCTTGAGAAGTGGATTCTCGAGGAGCATAAGGAGTGGCGCAGCAATGTCTATGGCCAGTGCAAGAGCTGGCTCGACGGCGGACTGCATCCTCGTGCCGTGACGCGTGACCTCGACTGGGGCATTCCTGTGCCCATCGAAGGAGCCGAAGGCAAGGTGCTATATGTCTGGTTCGACGCGCCAATCGGCTACATCAGCAACACCAAAGAGCTTTGTGATGCGCATCCAGAACTCGGCAGCTGGGAGAAGTGGTGGAAAGACCCTGAGACAAGATTAGTCCATTTCATCGGTAAAGACAATATCGTGTTCCACTGCATCGTCTTCCCCGCCATGCTCAAGGCGCACGGCGAATACATTCTACCCGACAACGTGCCGAGCAACGAATTCCTCAACCTCGAGGGCAACAAAATATCCACCTCGAAGAACTATGCCGTTTGGCTCAATGAATACCTTGATGAGCTGCCCAATCGTCAGGACGAGCTTCGCTATGTCCTTACCGCCAATGCTCCCGAGACGAAGGACAACGACTTCACTTGGGACGACTTCCAGGCACGCTGCAATAACGAGCTTGTCGCCGTCTATGGCAACTTCGTGAACCGTGCCCTGCAGCTCACGCAGAAGTATTATGAAGGCAAGGTGCCCGAGTGCGGAGAACTCAACGATTATGACAAGGAGACGTTGGCTGAGTTCCGCGACGTGAAGGCTCGCTTAGAGCAATTGCTCGAAGGCTTCAAGTTCCGCGAGGCGCAGAAAGAGGCCATGAACCTGGCCCGTATCGGCAACAAGTACATTGCTGACTGCGAACCTTGGAAGGTCATCAAGACCGACCCAGAGCGCGTCAAGACCATCATCTACCTTAGCCTGCAGATTACGGCCAATCTTGCCATCGCCTTCGAGCCGTTCCTGCCCTTCAGCAGCAAACGGCTCCGTGAAATGATAAGCCTCACCCCTGCCCTCTCCAAAGGTGAGGGAGAAAGTCTGTGGGAATTGCTTGGCCGCACCGACATCCTGCCTGCAGGGAAGCAATTGCCCAAGCCCGAACTGCTCTTTACCAAGATTGAGGATGAAGTCGTTGCAGCGCAGAAGAAGAAACTTGAAGACACAATCAAGGCCAATGAGGCAGCCGCATACAAGGCCGCCCCGGTGAAGCCCGTTGTATCCTTCGAGGACTTCGAGAAGCTCGACATCCGCGTGGGCCTCGTCAAGAGCTGTGAGAAAATCAAGAAGAGCAAGAAGCTCCTGAAGTTCACGCTCGACGACGGCAGCGGCAAGGACAGAACTATCCTCAGCGGCATTGCGCAATGGTACGGGCCAGAGCGTCTGGTGGGCAAAAACGTCCTTTTCATCGCGAATTTTGCCCCTCGCCAGATGATGGGAGAGGAAAGTCAGGGCATGATTTTGTCTGCCGTAAACTATAATGGCGACCTAAGCGTCACGACCGTTCTGGACCCCGTCAAGGGCGGCAGCCAGGTGGGGTAGTTATCTCATCAGCATCTTTCTGATTTGCATTTGGTGCCCGTCTTTGTCGATATAGCGGAGCAGTAGGGTGCTGGCGCGATAGGCAGAGAGTTCAGACAGGCTCTTCACATGCCCCAGCAAAGTGCCGCTCATGGTATAGACATCAATGTGGTCAGCCTCTGTCGCCGGTGCCTTGCCTATTGCATCCGGCGACTGTACAGGAATCTCGATGGTGCGCTTGTCCTCGCCGTACTCGTTTTTCACGCTCACATCAATCCACACCATGTTGCCGCGGCTGAGGTCCTTGACGTAAACATGCGCGGGTGACGACTCTTTGACATGGTGAATATCGTAGAAGGAACTGTATTCCTGCTCCACACCGATGGTGACGGACGATGCTCCGACGTAAGAGACGGTGAAACTGAAGTTGTAGAGCGTGGCATAACCGTTGTCGATGACCGTCTCATCGTCGATGGAAAGAATTTTTGGTGCGCCATCCTGTGCATAGGCCTGTATGCTTAGGAGCAATACAAACAAGGTGAAAACGATGCGGTTGTACATACTGAGGCATTTAGTTAGTGTGTATGCTATAAATATAACGGCAGCTGAGGCCATATTATTGTGCGGGGAAGATTCTTTCTGGGTGAGGGAATGCCTCTCAGATGTCGTCCTTCCACATGCGGAAGGGGTAGCGGCGCATGTGGCTGTTGTAGAAGCGGCGGTCGCCAGTGACTTCTTTTCCGATGAAATGGGGCTTTTTGAAGGTTTCGTCCTCGCTTCCCAGTTCAATTTCTGCCATAATCAGCCCTTTGTTGTCGCCCTCGAAGACATCGATTTCCCAAGTATGCTTGCCGTCCTCGCTTGGCACAAGCCAGCGGGTCTTCTCCACTATGCCCGGCTCACAGATGGTCATCAAGGCCTTTGCCTCTTCCAGCGCGATTTCCTTTTCCCATTCGAATCGTGCCAAGCCTGCTTGGTCGCTGGGGCCTTTGATGGTGAGGTAGCCTTTGTCGCCGCGAATGCGGACACGGACTGTGCGGCCATTGCCACTTGCTATGTAGCCCTGGGCTATGTGGGTGGAATTGGTGGCGAAGGGCTTGAAGTCGCCAACGACGAGGAACTTTCTTTCGATTTCGAGGAGGGGCATAATTTTGATGGGAGTTATGGAGTTGATGGGAATTATGGGAATAATGGGGCTGTTTGATGGGCTTAATGGGTTTGATGGGGTTAATGGGCACTCCCCCAAAGGGGAGCGGGTAGGGGGCTTATTCTGCGCCGAATTCCATGAGGTAGGCCTTGATGAAGGCGTCAATCTTGCCGTCCATGACGCCGCCGACGTCGCTGGTCTGATAGTTGGTGCGGTGGTCCTTGACGCGGCGGTCGTCGAAGACATAGCTGCGGATCTGGCTGCCCCACTCTATCTTCTTCTTGCCTGCCTCCACCTTCGCCTGCTCCGCCATGCGGTGCTTTAACTCTTTGTCGTAGAGGATGGAACGCAGCAGACGCATAGCATTCTCCTTGTTTTTCGGCTGGTCGCGTGTCTCGGTATTCTCGATGAGGATTTCCTCTTCCTCGCCCGTATAAGGGTCTTTGTACTGATAACGGAGGCGTACGCCCGACTCCACCTTGTTGACGTTCTGACCGCCAGCGCCCGATGAGCGGAAGGTGTCCCAAGAGATGCGAGCCTGTTCGATGTTCACCTCGATGGTATCATCCACGAGCGGCGTGACGAAGACCGAGGCGAAGCTGGTCATACGCTTACCCTGGGCATTATAGGGCGAGACGCGGACGAGGCGGTGCACGCCGTTTTCGCTCTTCAGGTAGCCGTAGGCATACTCACCCTGAATCTCGAGGGTGCAGGACTTGATGCCGGCGTCATCACCGTCGAGCAGGTTGCTGACCACACACTTGTAGCCGTGTGTCTCGGCATAGCGCATATACATTCGCATCAGCATCTGTGCCCAGTCCTGAGCCTCGGTGCCGCCAGCGCCAGAGTTTATTTTGAGCACCGCATCCATACTGTCTTCTTCGCGGCGAAGCATGTTCTTGAGTTCCAGCTCTTCTATTGCGGTGATGGCTTTGGCATAGATGGCATCAACCTCGTCCTCGGTGACAAGTTCCTCTTTGTAGAAATCGAAGGCCGTGTCCAGTTCGTCGCAAAGGGTCTTGACTTCGGCATAGCC
>JAEEGL010265140.1_pt1 | contig 10774 bp, 10 predicted proteins | sample 9134231 | NCBI WGS metagenome assembly JAEEGL01 (sample SAMN16246548, study PRJNA631951) | gut metagenome | biome: gut microbiome; feature: rumen; material: fiber-attached | host: Bos | place: Iran: Karaj | collected 2018-10
ACTGGCTGCCGGGAGTGCCGGCATCTGTTCCCTGCGTTTCTTCCTCCGCTGCCGGAAGCTGTTTTGCTCCCTGCGCGCCGGCTGCTGAAGCATCATCAGCGGGTCTGTCCGTCTCTGCAGCCGGAACTGTCTTTTTCCTGCCCGGGGACTTTTTTGACCTCTGCGGTCTGGCTTCATCGGCGGGAACAGAGTCTGCTTTCCTCTCCGGCTGGGCTTCCGGGGTGTTCTCCGGTCTCACGTCTCTTTTACCGGCCGGCTTCTTTTCCTTAGCCGCCGTTTCTCTGGCTGCCCTTGCCTCATCACGGGCTGCTTTTGCCTCCCTGGCTTCTTCCGCATCCTTTGCGAGCATGGCATCGATAAGATCAGCCTTTTTGAGAGCCGTAGTACCCTTCATGCCTCTTTGCTTGGCAATTGCCTTAAGATCGACAAGCGCCAGCGATTCATACATTTCTCTTGTCATATGATCCTCTTTTTTATTGAGATAGTATTGTTCCTCGTTAATATCGGGCTTATTTCTGAAAGTGAGATACCGGACAGCGGCTACGCTCTGTGCGCTGGCCTTCAGACACGCGGACACAGTCTGACAGTACTGTGCAGGTCCTGAGAAGTATTAATGTGTATTATTCTGTAATTCTTAGCTGAAATTATAACCGGAAACTGCTGCGATCTGGGCCACTGACGAAATTATTGATCCAATAACCAAAATTACATTATCATTCCGCGGCAAAACTGTCAAAACAATTTTTCCGTGATGATCCTGTACAGATCCGTACTCTGCGACTTCCATCTGGCTATGGCCCGCTTCGCCGCGGCTTCATCCTGGACACTTAAGTTTATCTCAAAAACAGGAAGCGAGTTTTCCATCACGGCCATATGCGCAACATAATCCGATCCCGAGCGTTTATAGTAGTCTCCGGCCAGTTCCCTTTCCCGGGCAAGCCGCAGTCCGTTTTCCTTAAGGAACGCGTCAGCCTCCTTACGTATGGCTTCGCTCAGTTCGCTCCGGAAGAACCTGAGCGATTCCCTGCCCTCATCCGTGACCGTAAGGAATGCTGTCCCTTCCCTGTCCTCTGCCGTGATGAGGCCGTTGGCTGCCATCTCTTCATACGTCTGCATAAGACTGATGAGGTTGGCGTATCCCTTTTCCAGGAGAAAAGACGAGATGAGCGACTGTGAGAGCGCTTCCTGCGCCCTGTCCAGAAGATACAGCACGGTAAGCTTGTATACGGTAAGCGGTGAAGCCATTTACTGATCCCTTTCCATTAACGATTCATTCTGTGTATAGCGGGGATCACCCGTCAGCGCGGACATATGCGCCCGGATGTTTCTTTCATATCCGTTTCCTGAAGGCCTGTAAAGTATGCTTTCCGGCCTGTCCCTTAAGTCTTCGGGAAGACATGGCTGGCCTGCATAATGATCCCGGTACAGATGTGCGTACTCATACCCCTGCCCCCTGCCAAGCTCTCCGGCGCCGGGATAATGCGCATCCTGCAGATATGGCGGGATCCGGACACTGCCTGTATTTCTGGCGAGTTCCGAGGCCGCGTTGATGGCAGCCACCGCCGCGTTGCTTTTAGGCGCGCAGGCAACATAGATCGCCGCCTGTGAAAGAATGATCTGCGCTTCCGGCATCCCGACACGCTCGCTGGCGAGCGAAGCCGCGACAGCTACCTGGATGGCCTGCGGATCCGCATTCCCCACGTCTTCGGAGGCACATATCATGATACGCCTGGCAATAAAGACCGGATCTTCTCCTGAATTCAGCATTCTGGCCAGATAGTATACGGCCGCATCGGGATCCGATCCCCGCATGCTCTTAATAAAGGCAGAGATCGTATCATAATGATTGTCCGCGTTCTTATCATATCTGGCGGCCCGTCTCTGAATGCATTCCCTGGCCACATCCAGATCGATATGTATGAGCCCGTCTTCCGCTCTCGCAGTCGTCAGAATCCCGAGTTCAAGTGCGTTCAGGGCGCACCTGGCGTCGCCGTCCGCTACTTCCGCGAGGAACCGGCAGGCCTCTTCCGTAAGGACTGCCTTATAGGAGCCCATTCCGTGTTCCCTGTCCTCAACTGCCCTGTTCAGCAGGATCATGATATCCTGCGCCGAAAGGGGCTTCAGTTCAAAGATCATCGAACGGGACAAGAGCGCTCCGTTCACTTCAAAATAGGGATTTTCCGTCGTCGCCCCGATGAGCGTGAGCGTTCCGTCTTCCACGAACGGGAGCAGGTAGTCCTGCTGCGATTTGTTGAAGCGGTGGATCTCATCGATGAAAAGGATCGTTTTTTTGCCGTACATGCCAAGGTTTTCCTTAGCTTTCTGGACGACTTCCTCCATATCCTTCTTGCCAGCCGCCGTAGCATTGATCTGCATGAAGAGAGAACTGGTAGTTCCGGCTATTACCCTGGCCAGCGTTGTCTTGCCTGTCCCCGGAGGGCCATAAAAGATCACGGAGCCCAGTTTATCCGCCATTATGGCACGGTAAAGCAGCTTGTCGGGTGCAAGGATATGCTGCTGGCCGACGACTTCAGACAGCTGCCTGGGACGCAGCCTGGAAGCAAGAGGCGATTCTTTTTCCTTTTTTTCTCCCGCCATATAGTCAAACAGGTCCATTACTGTACTCCGGTCATGGCGGCTGCCGAACAGATCCTGGTGCCGCAGTGTCTGCCAAGGGCATCCATCCTGATCTCGCCCTGCCCGTTGATGATCCAATCCTCTTCATCCGAATCTGTTTCCCTTACGCGTCTGTCGAGATAGCGCACGATGGATGCGACATCGGGACATATCACATTCAGGTACTTCAGCGGCAGCTTCACTTCACCGCTTTTGCTTTCGGGATAATATGTATATATGCAGCTGGCCCTGGCGACCTCGATCGCTTCGTCTACTGTAAATGCCTTTTCCTCCACCAGTATCCTGATCAGTTCGGGAATGACCAGCGCTGGATAAGCATCATGTACCTGGATCTGCGCATGATCACAGAGCCTTCTGAGGTCATAGAGCCGGCGCTTCATTTCATACAGGATGATCTGGGATGCCCCGCTGGCCAGCATGTATTCCCGGTAGGCGGTGAAATACCCGCCCAGTTCGGGATCATCTTCCTTAAGCCCCATAAACGCAGCCAGCTGCTGCGGCGATTCCACAGTCTTTGAATCAAACAGCCTGATCTTCGTCCTGCCGTTCATGTATCCGGCTATCTTGATATTCATCGGGACAAAATGGATGTCTTTTCCGGCTATACGCATGGAAAGGTCGATCCTGGCGGGTTCTTCCCACCCTTCTTCCGTGACGCCGGGGCAGATCTGCGTATCTACAAGGGCATCCGGCCTGAAGAGGGCCAGTCCTTCGCCTTCCATGCCCTGTGCCGCCATCATGTCCATGAGGGCTCTGGTAAACGCGGATGCACCACTGTCGTTATATACGGTAGATCTTTCCAGCTTCATCAGGCCGGCCAGATCTTTCCCGTTCTTTTTAAGCAGCGCGTCTATCCTGTCATAGACCTGCATATTGCGCAGGTTATACTCCAGCATGGGTTCGGTATTGAATGAGGCAGAGACCACGTAAACGATCTGCTCGCCGAAGTTCCGTTCGGTAGCAGCCAGCAGGTCTTTCACAGTCCTGAGTACAACTGTGTACGTCTGCGCGTCATCACAGTCCTTAAGGCTCCTGCCGTACAGTTCTTCTGTTATATGTGCCATCATTCCTTCAAGATTCAGGACGAGTACGTCCCTCTGCATATTGGAAGCCCGTTCTGCCATAGTCATGCCTTTCTCTTGTTATCGCCGTTAACAATGCAATTATACAATGATTATGTCTGCCGCGACAGGCGTCAGAGGATCCGGCCGTACTTACCGGTAGATCTGCAGGGCATTATCGATAAGCCTGCCGCTGCTGTCATACTTCAGCTTCAGTGAAAAAAACGGCGTATCCTCTTTCAGCAGCGAAAGAAATACCCTGTCGCCTTCCCAGAGACTGAGATCCTCGATGTCCGCTACCGGGATCCATTTCAGTTCCCCTTCACTGCATACGATCTCTTCTCCTTCAAATCCATCGGCCGTGAACAACGACATGTATTCCGTAACGTCGTCCCCGCTCACAAACGTAACGAGCCCGCGGAACCTGTATGAAGTCAGCGTATATCCGGTCTCCTCGCGCACTTCCCTCAGCAGGCACTCCTCAGGAGATTCACCTGCTTCAAAATGGCCGCCGACTCCGATCCACTTGCCTTCGTTGAGATCATTCTTCTTTTTATTCCTCAGCAGCATGAGGTACTTTCCGTCTTTTTCAAGATAACAGAGTGTACTGAAAGCCGTGTTCATCCTGACTCCTTATTCTTAGTAATAATCTGCAGGGCCGTCCCGCTCTTTGAGCTTCCATAATTATACGATACCTTCCGGAAAAGTAAATTTGAATAATTGTTAACCTTAATTAATAATCAGGTTGACAATTATCCCGGCCGGTGTATGATTGTTCACAGATCAAACATACGTTATGGAGGTATTATGAGTACAAAAAAACTTGTCCTGTGTGCCATGTTCGCTGCCCTGACATGTGTACTCGCGCCCATCGCGATCCCTATGCCGGGCGGTGTTCCCGTAACGCTTGCCACTTTCTCAGTCATGCTGGCAGGCTGCCTTTTAGGCCCCGGGGCAGGAACTCTCTCACAGCTGATCTACCTTCTGATAGGAATGGCCGGTGTCCCGGTCTTTTCCGGAATGCGGGGAGGTATCGGCGTCCTTGCCGGCATGACCGGCGGGTACCTGATCGGATACCTGCTGCTCGCTGCTGTCAGCGGCGCCATCTACCGCCTGTACTGCAGAAAGGTGAAGGGCGGTTCTGTATGGCTTCGGCGCGCCGTGTTAATACTTGCCATGATCTGCGGAACGGTCTGCCTTTATGTTTTCGGTACAGCCTGGTTCATGATCGTGACCGGCAATACGCTTGCTGTATCCCTTACTGCGTGTGTACTGCCTTTTCTTCCGGGCGATCTTATCAAAATGATCCTTGTGGCAATCCTGGTCCCTGTCCTCTCCAAAAGGATACAGATCTGACACAGTTCCCGCCGGAAATCCGGCATATCCGAAAAAAGGCAGCGCTTTTGGCGCTGCCTTTTAATTCCCGTTACTATTCTGAAACTCAGCTGATCAGATCAGACTGTCCACGAGCGCTTCCAGGTCCTTCATGGACGCAGTGGGTTCAAAGCGGGCTGCAACGTTGCCTTTCCTGTCAATGACGAACTTCGTGAAATTCCATTTGATATCGGGATTGGTCTTGTAGTTCTTATCGATCTTGGAAAGCATAGCGGACATCAGCAGCGCTTTGGGTCCTTTCCCGAAGCCTTCAAATCCTTTTTCACCCTTTAAATATGTAAAGAGAGGAAGCGCATTCTCACCGTTCACATCGGATTTTTTGTACTGGGGAAACTGTGTGTTGTATTTCAGCGTGCAGAACTGATGGATCTCTTCGTCTGTTCCGGGTGTCTGTCCGGCAAACTGGTTGCAGGGCACATCTACGATCTCCAGTCCTTTCTCGTGATACTTTTCATAAATGGACTCAAGATCTTCATACTGGGGTGTAAAACCACAGCCGGTAGCTGTATTGACCACGATCACGACCTTGCCTTCAAAATCGGCCATGGATCTCTCATCGCCTGCAGGTGTAGGTACGGAATAAGAATATACTGACATGATAAACCTCCTTCTGTAAGATCTTTTCATCTGTAATTGATTTAATGCAATTATATTGTGCAAAATCTAATTTGTCAATATCATTTCTGTCCATTTTTCAAAACTTAACTTTGCAATTGCAAATCCACTAAAGTATTATAGAAACAACTTTTTTAAGGAGGGCAAATTCATGAGTATCAGAATAGGTATTATGGGCTACGGGAATCTCGGCCGCGGTATCGAAGCCACCATCATGCAGAACAACGATCTTGAACTGGCAGCCGTATTTACCAGGCGCGAGCCGTCGCTCGTAGAAATACGCACTCCCGGTGTCGTTGTAGAGGATGCAGCCAATGTTTCCGAATACAAAGATAAGATCGATGTTCTGATCATCTGCGGCGGTTCCGCTACAGACCTGCCCAATCAGACACCGCAGTATGCCAGGGAATTCAATGTTATCGACAGTTTCGACACCCATGCCAACATACCGTCCCATTTTGCAAATGTGGACAGGGAAGCAAAGGAAAACGGACACGTTGCCCTTATCTCCTGCGGCTGGGATCCGGGTCTGTTCTCACTGGCCCGCGTTTATGCCGATTCCGTTCTTCCCGATGGTAAAGCATACACCTTCTGGGGCCGGGGCGTTTCACAGGGACACTCTGACGCGATCAGACGTATCCCGGGCGTCAGAGATGCAAGGCAGTATACCGTTCCCGTAGAAGAATCGCTGGAAGCAGTAAGAAAAGGTGAAAATCCCGACCTCACCACCAGGCAGATGCATACGCGTGAATGCTATGTCGTCCTGGAAGAAGGCGCGGATCCGGGCGTTGTTGAAGAAGCGATCAAAACGATGCCCAACTATTTTGCCGATTACGATACCACAGTCCATTTCATCAGCCAGGAAGAACTCAGCCGCGACCACGCCGGCCTTCCCCACGGCGGTTTTGTCCTGCGCAGCGGCCGGACGGGCGTAAACAGGGATCACAATGAACTGATCGAGTTCTCGCTCACTCTGGACTCCAATCCCGAATTCACGGCAAGCGTACTTGCTGCCTACGCCAGAGCTGTTTACAGGCTGGCCGGAAAAGGTGAAAGCGGATGCCTGACCGTTCTGGACATTGCTCCTTCACTCTTAAGCCCGAGAACACCGGAAGACTTGAGGGCACATATGCTGTAAAGACCGGACAGACCGGAATACGATCCTGATATAAAAGGCCGCTGCATCAAGCAGCGGCCTTTATTACTTGTTCGATACTCAGTGTCCTGACCGGATCACAGCTTCATATCTCCTGTTTTTACCCAGCCGAGTTTTCTCACACCCATATTGATCAGCGGCGCAATGACCGCGGGCAGGATGAATGAGATCATGATCAGGCCCAGCCAGTCAAAGCCGGTGATCGAAGTCTTTACACCGGCTGCGATATCCGATGTCCAGCCGGAATAAACGCCGATCTGGCCGACAAGTCCGCAAGTGCCCATGCCTGAAGAGACAGCAGGGCCGTTCATCCTGAGCCTGAAAAGGCAGGTGGCGATGGGACCGGTAATGGCCGACGTCAGCGTCGGAGCGATCCATATCCTGGGGTTTTTGACAATATTGCCCATCTGCAGCATCGAAGTCCCGATCCCCTGGGAGATAAGTCCCCCGAAACGGTTCTCAGGGAACGAGATCACGGCGAATCCGATCATCTGGGCGCAGCAGCCTGCCAGTGCCGCGCCTCCGGCCAGCCCGGTCAGCGACAGGGCTGCGCAGATCGCAGCGGAAGAAATAGGCAGCGTCAGTGCCACGCCGACCAGCACGGAAACAAGGATCCCCATCAGGAACGGCTGCAGTTCAGTCGCCAGCATGATCAGGTCGCCGAGTTTCATGGCAAGTTTTCCGAGAGTCGGCGCGATAAGGGCCGAAAGCGCAACACCGACACCGATCGTGACCAGCGGTGTAACAAGAATATCCACTTTGGTCTCCTTGCTGACTGCCTTGCCGCATTCAGACGCGATGATCGCGACAAAAAGAACTGCCAGCGGGCCGCCGGCGCCGCCGAGAGCGTTGGATGAAAATCCTACCGCTGCCAGCGAGAAAAGGACCAGCGGCGGGCATTTTAAAGCATACCCTATCGCGATCGCCATGGCAGGGCCGCTCATGGCGGAGGCAATGCCGCCTACCGTATACTCCGTACCGGAGATCACCGCCACAGGTGACGTCAGGAAACCGATATGGAACTGCGTGCCTATCGTATTGATGATCGTTCCGATCAGCAGCGAACAGAACAGTCCCTGTGCCATGGCGCCGAGTGCGTCGATCCCGTACCGCCTGGCTGAGATCTCTATATCCTTCCGTTTCAGAAAAGCCTTGATTCCTGTTTCATTATTCATTGTGCTGTGTATTCCTCTTCTTCCGATCTGTCTTTTTCCCGGACCTGTCCGTTTTCTTCTTCCTGACAGAAAATCCGAATTTTCCGAGCGCATCTCCCAGCGCATAGTATTCTCCATGAGAATATGCGACAGGATCCGCCTTTTCAAGAGCAAGACGCCCTTTTTCATCTATCAGTTCCTCCCGGACCGATACGGCCGTAACTCTGCCGAGGAACATGATATGGCTCCCGAGATCGATCTCATCTGCGACCATACATTCGATCGCGACCGGACTCTCTTTGATCATGGGTGCCGAAACGGTGCTGCAGGGAAAGGGCGTCAGTCCCGTTTCCCCGAATTTGTCTGTATCCCGTCCGGACTTAACGCCGCAGTAATCAGCAGCCCTGACCAGGGAGCGGGTCGTCAGATTGATCACGAATTCATGGGTGTCGCGGATCAGTCCGCAGGAATACCGTTCAGGACGGATGGACACGGAGACCATCACCGGATCGCTGCATACAGTACCGGCCCATGCGGCAGTCATGATATTCGGTCTGCCTTCCCTGTCCGCTGATGTGACCATCACCGCCGGGCAGGGATACAGCATATTGGACGGTCTCCAGAGTACTCTTTCAGACATGTTATTTTCCAAAGACCCGGGGTCCGGCAATTCCGGATCCCGGGTCCTGTATGAACCTGGTTTATAAACTGCACAGCTGTTACGGCTGATTTCAGCCTTTTTCAAGCGCAAGCGTCCTGGTCGTGATATCGCAGACCTCGGCGGGGCCGAAATACTGGATGGCGCCGGGATAGGTAAATGCAGTCTCGACCGCCCATTCATCCCTGTGCGCTTCAAAATACTTGAACGGCTTGCCGTCAAGTTCGACCAGCGCCTTGCGGATGACCGGCTTGTCTTCACCGTGCCTTCTCTCCATGTTCATCATCTTTGTGATGGGCATACCGCCGGCGACCCATTCATCGGCGGGCTTGGAGAGATTGGAGACCTTGGAAAGATATCCGTTATAGCCATACTGGATCAGCATGAATGCGTTGTAACCCAGTGAATAGCAGTAGTCGGCATCGAAATTTGAAGGGAACGCGCATCTTCCTTCATAACCGAAGAAATGATGAAGAGCACTGAATTTGCCCTTATACGTGCCGGCAGCCTTTCTCTCGGCGAGCTTGCTCCTGACCATCTCGGAGAAGAGTTTTTCGGATTCGATCAGGGATACCTGGACGTTGCCGTGAGGATCTCTTTCCAGGAAGAGCTGCTGCTGAATGCCTTCGGGAAGGATGGCGAACACAGCCATGGACTCTGCTGTCAGACCTTTTTCGATAAACTCGTATTTTTCCTTCCATGTCGGAAGAGCGTTGAAAGCGTCAGCCTTGCTGCCTGCAAGGAGTTCATTGATCTCGGAGATAAGAACAGAGAACTCGGGAACAAATTCCACGACGCCTTCCGGAATGATCGCGACACCGAAATTCATGCCCTTTGCGGCTCTCTTTTCCACAGAGTCGGCGATATAGTCGGCAATCTGTGACAGAGACATCTTCTTTTCGGCAACTTCTTCGGAAATAAGGCAGACATTGGGCTGGGTCTCCAGTGCACATTCCAGTGCGACATGGGAAGCAGAACGGCCCATGACCTTCACAAAATGCCAGTACTTCTTGGCGGAATTGGCATCTCTTTCAATATTGCCGATGACTTCGCTGTAAGTCTTGGTCGCTGTATCAAAGCCGAATGAACATTCGATATCCTCATTCTTAAGATCGCCGTCGATCGTCTTGGGGCAGCCGATGACCTGGACTCCGGTCTCATGTGCGGCAAAATACTCTGCAAGGACAGCTGCGTTCGTGTTGGAATCGTCGCCGCCGATGATCACGATCGCAGTGATCCCGTGCTTTTTGCAGACTTCGGCCGCCACCGCGAACTGCTCTTCCGTCTCCAGTTTGGTCCTGCCGGAACCGATAATGTCGAAACCGCCGGTATTCCTGTACTGATCGATGTACTCGTCATCAAAGATCAGATAGTCATCTTCCAGCAGCCCGCTGGGGCCGTTCTTGAAACCGTAAAGGATATTTTCAGCATCCGTTGCCTTAAGCGCATCGTACAGGCCGCAGATAACATTATGCCCGCCGGGAGCCTGTCCGCCGGAAAGGATAACGCCGACGACCTGCTTTTTGGGTGCGGAAGTATTGGTGCCCTGTTTGAAAGTGATCTCGTTCTTGCCGTATGTGTTGGGGAAAAGTGCCTTGATCTTATCCTGATCAGCAACACTCTGTGTAGGTTCGCCGACCTCGACACAGATCTGTGAAATACCACCCTTGAGCATTCCTGGCAGCTTGGGTGAATACTCATACCTTGCCTTCTGAAGCGGGGAAAGATTCATATTTAGACTCCTTTTCACTTATGCATTCATTAAAAGTATCTGTTACAGACCACGTATATAATACACCATTCATTCCCGATTCGTTAAGAAACCTGTACCGATTTTGAAAGATTTATCGACATATACCCCTGTTTTCCAAAGTAACCGCAGTCTTACTGCTTTTTTCTCGTCTTTTCATATTAAATGTGATAATATGACTTTGTATATGCTCATATCCGGAAGCCTTTCCGGAAACTGATTGGAACATGTCCACAAGATATTGTGGACGTATCTGTGAGGAGACTATAGATGGACGATCTTAACAGGCAGCAGGAATCACCGACTGTTGACGAAGTAGTCAAGGCTGTTCAGAATATTCTGACCGAA
>JAEEGL010518519.1_pt1 | contig 10774 bp, 8 predicted proteins | sample 9134231 | NCBI WGS metagenome assembly JAEEGL01 (sample SAMN16246548, study PRJNA631951) | gut metagenome | biome: gut microbiome; feature: rumen; material: fiber-attached | host: Bos | place: Iran: Karaj | collected 2018-10
ATTTAAACTTATGAATTGAACCGCCCATTGCCGAACGGCACGATGTGGTGGTGTGAGAGGGGATGAAGAATAAATATGAAAAATTATTTATTTTTCTACTCTACTCAATTTTATATTGTAAAATATAAATCTTTATTATATACTTATAGCGTATTTTAAAAAAACAGAGTAGCAAAATCGCGTTAAGTGTCATATCACGGGATGTTGGGTATGAACGAACACTATAGTGGCGGTGGTTTTGCGCGTCCGCTGTAAAGATTTATTTTTATAAGTGGGCACTCTAATTATTGGAGGCCTTTTTATTATGGAAAATACTAGTGAAGTAAAAGAATTATCTAAATTTAAGAAGTATTTAATATGCTTAAAAAAAGGATGGTTAATTATATTAATATTAACTATCATTGGCTTATTATCAGGATTAATTATCGCTGATAAAACATACCATAAAAAGTATGAAGAAGTAACTTATTCAGTATTAAATTTTAGATATAAAAACGAAGTAAATGTTAACTATAATGATATTATATCTAAAGCTAATATTGAAAGAGCAAAGAAGCTAACTAAAAGTTTAGAAACTGGAAGTAAAATAACTACATATCAATATGTAGATATTACTAATATAAAAATTGAAAATAATAATGATCATTATACGATTTATGCTAATTTTGAAGCATTTAATGTATCAAAGGATGGAACTTATTCAGATGCTGCTGCAAAAGGCTTTTTAAAGCATTTAACACTTTTAGTGTTAATTAGTGATAGCGAAATAGAAGAATATAATAATTCAGATATAAAAGGTCATTCTGTTTTTGATAATTTTGATAATGATTATTATAAAGCAAATTCATTAGATGATAATGGTGCATTAAAAATCTTATATTCAAATCCTGATGCGGTTAAATTAAATAAGGAACATAAGATATTTTATTATTCAGTTTGGATTATTCCTTCAACTGTTATAATGCTTATAGCATCGTTAATATTTATCTATTATTATATAGATAAATTAGATTTAAATATTACTAAAGAATATGATAATGTAAACCTATATAAGCATCCATTCCATATAAGAATTTTTAAAGAATCGCTTTTAGTATTTAAAGATGTAAAATCTTTAGTTTTAATGAGCGCCTTATTAGGTTTAGTATTGGTATGCAAATTTATTCCAATTCCATCAGGATTCGGTGATTTAGGACTAGGCTTTTCATATTTATTCTTATCAACAGCTTGTATGATATTTGGCCCAATGCCTTCACTTTTAATTGGTGCTATATCTGATATATTAGGCTATATCATTGACGCTAATGGAGACTTTTTTATAGGATATACATTCCAAGCAATGGTTGCTTGCTTCACATATGCTTTATGCTTTCATAAAACATATATAACATTTACAAGATGCTTAGTCGCAAGAGTAATTGTTAATATAATTTGTAATGTTTTAATTGGTTCTATTTGTAGAGCGATTATGTTTGGCCTTTCTTATGATGCCTTTATGACTTATGTATTAACTATTTCATTACCTAAAAATATCATTTATTTATTACCACAATCTTTATTATTATTCTTTGTGTTAAAAGCTATAGCAAATCCGCTATATCACATGAATTTAATAGATGAGAGAGTATCATCTAACTTTTCATTTTTTTAAAGTATAAATAATATTGTATTATTTATATAAAAATTGTATAATTTATATGTCATAAAGAGAGGGGAAGAGACAAGCTCCGTGATCCCTCAGCAACCTGCAATATGCAAGGTGCTAATGCTTGATAGATGACCTAATATGAAAATCAGGCCATCTTATGATGGCTTTTATTTTTGGAAAGGAAGATTTTTATGCTAAAGAATTATTCATCATTTACTAAAAAAGAAATAATTAATGCTTTTTTTAAGCTACAATTAAGGTTATGGTTAATCCTTGTTTTAGTTTTAGTGGGCATAGCTTATATAGCATATGGTGTATATACACTAATTGTTATTGAAAGTAATTTCTTATTCCTATTTGTAGGAATTGCCTTTATAACAATTGCGGTTGCTTTAGCTATAATCCCTTATATCCTAGCTTATAAGGCTAATAAGGAAGTTACTGATATTGAATATGAATTAGATTTTTATAATGATTATTTTGATATCAAGATAAAGAAAGGATTAGAAATAAAAGAATCTTCAATTGAATATAAAAATATCTTAAAAAAGGTACAAAAAGGAGATATTTATTATATTTATATTAATAGAAATCAAGCTGTTTTATTAAGGCTTTCAAGCTTTAATAATGATGACAAAGAGTCTTTTTTAAATTTAATGAAAGGAATTTAATTTATGATTGCTGAAGTAATCGTTGATATCTTAAATAAACAAGTTAATAGAAGCTTCGATTACTTAGTTCCTTCTCATTTAGAAAAGATTATTAAGGTTGGATTTAGAGTTAATGTTCCTTTTGGAAAAACAAAAAGAGTTGGCTTTGTAGTTGGATTAAAGGATTCTACAGATTATTCTAAGGGATTAAGAACAATATTAGATGTTATTGATATTTATCCATTATTAAATAATGAATTTATTGAGCTTGCTAAGTATATCGCAACAAATAATTTTTCATTCTACGCAACTGCCTTAGAAACAATGATTCCAAGTGCCTTAAAGATTAAATATAAAAAGGTAGCTAGATTAAATACAGAAAACCCAAGTCTAGAATTAAAGGAATTATTTAAAAGAAAAGAAATTAATTTAGATTCTTTAACAGATGATAAATTAAAAATCATTTATGATGAGGCATCAGTAGGTAATGTTATATTAGATACCATCCTAAAGAAAAAGAAGGATTCTAATATAGTTAAATATGTAAAGCTTATAGATGAGACTTTATATTCAAGTAAAAAAGGAAAGATGTTACTTGATTATTTAGTTGAATTTGATGATTTAATTGAATTAGATCTATTAACATCTGATATGGGCTATTCTAAGGATGTAATATCTACATTAGAAAAAAATGGTGCTATATCAATTATTGAAAAAGAAGTAATTAAAGAAAAAAATGATATTGAATATAAAGATATTAGACATGAACTAAATAAGTATCAACAAAACGCAGTTGATGAAATTGACCTAACTTATCATGATACATATTTAATTCATGGTATTACAGGCTCAGGTAAAACTGAGGTTTATATGGATTTAATAGAAAAAACTATTAATTCAGGCAAAGATGCCATAATGCTTGTTCCTGAAATATCTTTAACACCACAAATTACTGCACTTTTTAAAGCTAGATTTAAATCTAATATTGCAATCCTACATTCAAGATTAAAAACATTAGAGCGTTATAATGAATGGAAAAGAATTTATAATGGTGATGTTCATATTGTTGTTGGTGCAAGATCAGCTATATTTGCCCCTCTTAATAAATTAGGAATTATTATAATTGATGAAGAGCATGAAGCATCTTATAATCAATTAAATAACCCTAAATATAAGGCAATAGATATTGCCATTAAAAGAGGAGAAACTCATAACTGCCCTGTTGTATTAGGTTCTGCAACACCTAGAATAAGTGATTATTATAAGGCATTAGAAGGAGAATATAATTTAATTACTCTTCCTGAAAGAACTAATAAAAAGCCTTTACCTAAGGCAAAGGTTATTAATATGGCAGATGAATTAAGGCATGGTAATAAATCAGTATTATCTAAGGATTTACAGGAAGCCTTAAAGAAAAGATATAAAGATGGTGAGCAATCTATTTTATTTTTAAATAGAAGAGGCTATTCATCATTTGTTATGTGTAGAAGCTGTGGGGAAGCAATTAAATGTCCTCATTGTGATGTTGCCCTAACTTATCATTCTAGAACACAAAGCTTAAAATGCCATTATTGTGGCTTTGAGCGTCCTAATGTAAGCCGTTGTGAGGAATGTGGTTCTGATAAGATTAGATTTGTTGGTTCTGGTACTGAAAAGATTGCTGAAGCTGCAAATCTATTAATTCCTGAGGCAAAAATTATAAGACTTGATTTAGATACAACATCTAAGCTTTTAGATTATGAGGATGCCTTCAACAAATTTAAAAATAAGGAAGCTGATATCCTAGTTGGTACTCAAATGATAACTAAGGGACTAGATTTTGAAAATGTAACACTTGTTGGTGTTGTTAATGCAGATCTTGCCTTAAATTATCCTTTATTTGATGCTTGTGAGGTTGCCTATGATTTAATCGAACAGGTATCAGGTAGAGCTGGTAGAAGCAACTTAGAAGGTGAGGTAATTATCCAAACTTATAAGCCAAATCATTATGTTATTGAAACAGTTAAAAATCATGATTATGATTCATTTTATAACATTGAAATTAGAAATAGGAAATTTGCTAATCTACCTCCTTATTCTAATTTAGTTGATATAGCTGTTTCATCAAGTGATTGTAATCTATGCTATAATGAGGCAAAAAACATTGTTAATAATCTAAAAAAGGTATCTAAAGAATCAGTTGTTTTAGGACCTGCTGAGGATTTCATTTTTAAGAAAAATGATATATTTACATTTAAGATTCAAATTAAAATATTAGAAGATGAGGTTGAGGATAAGATAAAAGAAATATATCCTTATTATCAATCTAATCCTAATGTTAATATATCTATTACAAGGATGTGATTTTAATGAAAATTGTATTTATGGGAACTCCAGACTTTTCTGTTCCAATTTTAAAAGCATTAGAAGAAAAATATGATGTAGCACTTGTTATTTCTCAACCTAATAGAGTTAAGAAAAAAGGTGTATTTGTTGATACACCTGTTGCCGCTTGTGCTAAGGAATTAGGTCTTCACTTAATTCAACCTGAGCATATAAAGGATAGTATGGAAGATGTTATAGGTAAAGGTGACATTTTAGTTACTGCAGCCTATGGACAATATGTTCCGTCTAAAATATTAAATTCATTTAAAAAATGTATAAATGTTCATGCATCACTTTTACCTCATCATAGAGGCGGCGCACCTATTCAAAGATGTTTAATGAATGGCGATTTAAAAACTGGCGTTACCATTATGGAAATGACTAAAAAATTAGATGCGGGAAAAATGTTTGCTAAAGTAGAATATGAAATAAAAGAAGATGATAATAATAGCACATTATTTAATAAGCTTTCTCTTTTAGGTCGTGATTTATTATTAGAAAACATTGAAGATATTTATGAAGGTAAAAATTTAGGTGTTGAACAAAATGAAGAAGAAGCTACTGTTTCACCTAATATTTTACCTGAAGAGGAAAAAATAGATTTAAATGATAAAACAGTAAATATTATTAATAAAATAAGAGGCCTTGCGATGGAACCGGGTGCTTATTTATTAGTTGATGATATTAAATTAAAAATCTTTAAGGCTCATGATATAAATTATATAGGCAATGAGCCTACAGGATATGTTTTAGAAACTAAGAAAAAAATAGTATTAAAAACAAGTGATAGTGCTATTGAGCTTGATTTAGTTTTATATCCTGGTAAAAAGATTTTAAGTGGTAAAGATTTTTCAAATGGACAAAAGCTATTTGTAAAGGATAGCCTATTAAAATAGGGGCAAATATGTTAAAATAATTATTTGGAAGGAGTTGTTAATTTGAGTATATTAGATAAAATTAAATCAAAAATCAAAAATAACGCTCTTTTCGATAAGTGGTTTTCATTTGAAAGCGGAATAGATATTACAAATGATAATCAGGTGCTATATAGAAAGAATGTTGTTATTAAAAATATAATCTTCTTTTCAAACTTACTATACACATTGATTTTTACTATTGTATCTATTTCTGAACCTTCTAACTGGCTATTAACAGTTATTTTATTTCCAGTAACATTTGTAGTTAACTTATCATTAAAGAATTTGATTCGTAAGGGTCCTGAGGATAAGATGAGTCAAAATATAGCAATGTATGTATCCTGTCTATATATGTTCTTATCATCTATTTTGATTTATATTAAATTAAAATATGGTCAATCAGCATATTTAATGGAAACAGGATATATCCTTATATATTATTCTTTAGCAGTTTGTGCCTTCTATCAGGACAAAAAGATGCTAAAAAATATTAGTGTATGGGTATTAATATTAGTTACTATTCTTCACTTTACTGTTACATATTCATTAATTAATAGTGATGTTGCAACAGACGTAAGTAAAATAGCTTTATTATTTACTGGTGAAGCTATGAAAGATATTATTATAAGAACATTATTATTAATGATGTTCATGCTAGTTTTATATGTTAATGTTGCCATGGTTAACTTCATGCAGGAAGAAAGAAAGCGTGAATTAATTAAAAGAAGAGAGGTTCAAGAGGATTTCACTAAGGTTGTCACAGAAATATTTGATGTTACTTTAGCTAATAATGATATTTCTGAAGATGATAAAAAGGAAGCTGTTGTATTATCTACAATGGTTAAAAAGCTTGCTTCCCTATCTAATTTAAAGCCAGAGGAAGCAAAAGAGGTTTATGAATTTTCAAAAATTCATATTGAGAAAAATGTTAATTTTAAAGGCGATGAATATTCAAATGAGGATGAAAAGTTTGAAGCTTTAAGAAAGGAAACTGAGCTAGGCTCTAAGCTTATCGCAAGAATCCATTTAAAGCGTGAGTGCGAAGAATTAATAAGATCTACATTTGAAGCATCTACATCTCCTCAATTTATCGATAAGGTAAGAGAATCATTAAGAGGAGATTCTTATTCTCAAATTATTTTAATATGTGATTTATATGTTACAATGCGTAGCTTTAAATCATATAAGAGAGCATATAATCATAAAATAACTATGGAATACTTTGAGAATCATTTTAAGATTTATTTTGATCAAGATATATTTGATAGATTTATGAAGTTTGATACAGACTTTGAAGAAATTTATCAAGAGATTTAAGGAGGATTTATCATGGATTATGTATATAAGCCAGAGGGCGTATGTTCTCAATTAATTAAATTTAGTTTAGAAGATGGAAAGTTGCATAATGTTTCTTTTGAAAGAGGCTGTCCTGGTAATTTAAAGGCAATCTCTAAATTAGTAGAAGGAATGGAAGCATCTAAGGTTGTTAGTATTTTAGAAGGCAATACTTGTGGAGCTAAACCTACAAGCTGTGCCGATCAATTAGCAAAAGCAATAAAGGAGAAATTATAATGAGAAAGTTTTTTACATCAGAATCAGTGACTGAAGGTCACCCAGATAAAATTGCAGACCAAATTAGTGATGCAATATTAGATGATATTTTAGCAAATGATCCAAACGGAAGAGTAGCTTGTGAAACTATTTGTACAACAGGTATGGTTATGGTATTTGGTGAAATCACAACTAACCATTATGTTGATGTTCAAAAAATCGTAAGAGATACTGTAACTGAAATTGGTTATGTTAGAGGTAAATTCGGCTTCGATGCTGAAAATTTAGCTGTACTTTGTGCAAGTGATCGTCAATCACCAGATATCGCTATGGGTGTTGATGAGAAAGAAGATCATGAACAAGGTGCAGGTGACCAAGGTATTATGTTTGGTTATGCTTGTGATGAAACTGAAGTTTATATGCCTTTAGCTATTACTTTAGCTCATAAGCTTGCAAAGAGATTAACAGATGTTAGAAAAAATGGTACATTACCTTATTTAAGACCAGATGGAAAGACTCAAGTAACAGTTGAATATGATGATTTTGGTAAGGTATCAAGAATTGATACTATCTTAATTTCATCTCAACATTCACCTGATGTTGAATTAGATCAATTAGCAAAGGATATTAAGAAATATGTTGTTGATGAAGTAGTACCAGCTAATTTAGTTGATAAGGATACTAAATTCTTATGTAACCCTACAGGAAGATTCGTTGTAGGTGGACCTGCAGGTGACTCTGGTTTAACAGGAAGAAAGATTATTGTTGATACTTATGGTGGAGCTGCATGCCATGGTGGTGGAGCATTCTCAGGAAAGGACCCATCTAAGGTAGATAGATCAGCATCATATATGGCAAGATATATTGCTAAAAATGTTGTTGCTGCAGGTCTTGCTTCTAAGTGTCAAATCCAATTATCATACGCAATCGGTGTAGCACAACCTACATCAGTTTTAGTTGATACATTTGGTACAGCTAAGGTTAGTGAAGAATTGATTTCTAATAAGGTATTAGAATTATTTAGATTAACTCCAAAGGGAATTATTGAATCATTAGATTTAAAGAGACCTATCTATAAGCAAACAGCAGCTTATGGTCACTTCGGAAGAACAGATATTGATCTTCCTTGGGAACGTTTAGATAAGGTTGAAGAATTAAAGAAATTATTAAAGTAATATTATAAAGAGAAAAGTATTTGAGTAATTTAAAACGATTACTCAAATATTTTTGAATATATCGATTAGTATTTATGATATATAAGGAGAGTTTTTAAATGGATGATGAATTATTAGAGCCACTTGAAGGGTATAAGGTTTATTATAAGGATAAGTTTAAGAAAGTAGCTAAGGAATACTTTGATGAATTAAAGGAAAAATCAAAGGTAGATGTCGAAGCTAATAAAGAAACTAATAAGATATTAAAGGAAAAGAAAGCAGAGCTTGAAGAAGCTAAAAAGAAATTAAATGGTTCAAGAGGTGTTAATACCTTTTTAACTATATTATTAATAGTTGGTATAGTATTAGGCGCTGGTGCTATATTTTTAATAGCTAATGAAGGCTTTTCTGTTGCTAAGCTTGTTGTATCAATTGTTGGCTTATTAGCTGCCTTAATTTCTTTAATAATAAAGCTTAAGGTTATGAGAAATAAGCTTCATAACCTACAAGCACAAGTTAATAAAAAGGTTAATGAGTGTAATGAATTAATTAATGAAGCTAAAAAGCAAATGGCTCCATTAAATGCTTTATTTGATTGGAATATTCCAGTTATATTAACTAGAAAAACTATCCCTACATTAGAATTAGATCAATATTTTGATGCTAAAAAATTTGTTTATTTAAATAAAAAATACGGATTAAATAATGATGATAAAAATAGAAGTACAGTATATTGTCAATCAGGATCTGTTTTAGGTAATCCTTTCTTAATTTGTAAGGATTATATAACAAGCATGGTCAAAAAGACTTATTCAAATTCTATTACTATTCATTGGACAACTACTGTTCATACTAAAAATGGAACAAGAACAGTTCATCATACTCAAACATTAACAGCTTATGTTTATGCACCAGCACCAAGCTATAGATATTCAACATATCTAGTTTATGGTAATGAAGCAGCTCCTCATTTATCTTTTTTAAGATTTCCAACTGAGGTTGAAAATATGACTGATAAGCAAATTGAAAAATTTGTTAAGACAGAGGTTAAAAAGCTAAATAAGAAGGAAACTAAGGCTTTAACTGATAATGACCCAAATACTAATTACTCTAGATTTGGAAACGATGAATTTGAAGCTATTTTTGGTGGTACAAATAGAGATAATGAAGTTGAATATAACCTATTATTTACACCACTTGCTCAAGCAAACATTTTAAAGCTATTAAAGGATAAAGAAAAGATAGCTTATGGTGATGACTTTATGTTTGAAAAGAGAAAATGCTTAAATTATGTAAAGTCAGCACACTCACAAGCTATTGATTATAGTGCTAAGCCTACTAACTTTATGGGCTATGACATTGAAGATATGGAAGAATTCTTTATTGAATATAACTCTGAATGGTTTAAATCATTTTATTTTGATTTAGCACCTATTTTATCTATTCCTTTATATCAAACACATAAATCAAAGGAATTTATCTATAAAGAAGATATATTAGCTAATTTAAGTACATATGAATATGAAGTAATGGCAAATGGATTTGATCCATCACTTTTAAGCCATGAGGATGCATGTACACCTAACATTTATAAAACACAGTTTGTTAAATCAAAAGGTAATACAGATGAATTTAATGTTACAGCTTATGCATATCGTGGTGAAAGAAGAGTTACTTATATCACTAAATGGGGTAGAGATGGACATTCACATGTTATTCCTGTTCATTGGATTGAATATTTCCCAGTAGAAAAGGAAACTTTAATGTCTATCAATAAAAATAATCAATCAAGATATGAATATAATAATACTGACCATCCAAAGCTTTCTAATTTAAATACTCACTTTGAAAGAGGCTTATTAGGTATTTTAGGATACCAAGCAATGTTTGATGCTGATGAAGCTGTAGCAAGTACAGTAGTTAAAGAAGAAGGATTTAACTTAGAAAAAACAATTGCTGATTTAGAGCGTGAATTAGATGAGCTAGATAAAAAGCAAGCTGATGATCAAGAAGGCTATATGCCAGCTGATGATAAATTATCAGGTGAAGAAAAAGAAGTATCAACAAATGATATTGAAACAGGCTCAGATTCAGATGATGATTCAGACGATGAAATTAATGAATAGTTATATACATCTTTTTAAAAATTTGCTATAATGTTTACTAAAGGAAAAGGAGATTTATAAAAAATGGCTAATGAATTAGATGAAATGAATGACCCTATTTTAGAAGAGGGTAGAGACGTTAATGTTATTAACAAGCAAGTTGCTGTTAAAACAGGTGTTGGCTCAATTATTTTTGAAGTTTTATTATGGGTTTTAGGTATCATTCCTGGTATCGTATTTACTGTAATGAAAATTCATGCAAGAACTGAATTACAACAAATCCAACAAAAGCTTCAACATGATGCTTCTCAAATCGATAACTATATGGAACAAAGAGTTGTTATTTTAACAAATCTTTCTAAGCTAGTTGAAAAGGCAGTTGACC
>JAEEGL010954007.1_pt1 | contig 10774 bp, 10 predicted proteins | sample 9134231 | NCBI WGS metagenome assembly JAEEGL01 (sample SAMN16246548, study PRJNA631951) | gut metagenome | biome: gut microbiome; feature: rumen; material: fiber-attached | host: Bos | place: Iran: Karaj | collected 2018-10
AATTGTGATAATATTTCTATTAAAGGTCTTATGAGTGTTGCTCCTTATGATGAAAATTTAGAAAATATTAGACCTTTGTTTGAAGCTGTTAAGGCTAAATATGATGAACTTTCTATGATAGATAATCCAAAACTTGATTTTTGTTATTTATCAATGGGTATGTCCGGAGATTATCCTATTGCTATTAAAGCTGGTTCTAATATGGTTAGGATTGGTACTGCAATTTTTGGAGAACGTGATTATAGTAAATAAAAAAGAACTGTTAAGTTCTTTTTTTATTTGTTTAGTTTTATCTTTTTAAACTCTTCTTCTCCGATGATATCTCTTATTTCTTTTAAATGTCCTTTATTATCTGGATTTAACATATAGTTTTGTGTTGGTCCATAACTAGGACATTCGTTTCCTTCGATAATAGCAGGTCCTGTTTCAGTTATTGCTACATCCCAACCTATATATCTTAGTTCTGGTACTAATGTAGCTGCTTCTTTTACCATTTCTATTGCTTCTTTAACATATGGGATTTTCTTTAAATTTTTTATTTCATATCCTGTTAAAGGGTGTTTTTCATGTAATGTTCCATTATCATCCCACATTCCACTTGCTGGTGTTCCATTTTCATTTATTCTCATATCTCCATCAAAACATGCTAAGGCTGGATCACTATCTAATCCTATTCTAATTACATGATCAAATGTAAATACTTCTCCATCTTTATATAGAGTTATTATTCTAAATGATGATACACAATCTGGATTTATTTCATTTAATACTTTATTTTGTTTTAATCCTTCTTCTAAAAGATATTGTTTTTTATTTAATAGTTCTTGTTTAAATTTTTGAATATCTTTTATATCTTTTATATCTATTTTAGATATTCCGTGTCCTCCGAAATCTGTTATTGGTTTTGCAAAAACACTATCTTTTCCTTTTAGGAACTTCTTTATATCTTCTTCAGATGATCTTCTTACATCTAAATATTCTCTTTTTAGATAGTCTTTAAATAAATTATTAAACACTAATTTATTTAGCGTTATTACTCTGTATGGCTTTGGATTTAAATATGCTAATACGTTTATATAGTTTTTTGATGTTACATAGTTCTTTTTTTGTTCTTCCGTTAAATTTATATAATTTCCTTTAAAATAATCTGTATATCCTATTTTATGTTTTAAAAAGTTTTTTACCATATCTCTTTTTACATATGAAACTGATTTATTATTTTCTTCTGCAATTCTTTTAGCTAAAAGATTTAATCTTTTTGGATTAATTGATTTTACTTTTTCTAACATTATTTTAGTTGTACTCATATTTATACCTCTTTTCTATATTATTATGATACCATATTTTAAAAGAAAAACACAATTTTTATTGTGTTTTATTTGTTAAATCTAAAATGACATATATCTCCATCTTGCATTAAATAGTCTTTTCCTTCAAGTCTTAATTTTCCTTCTTCTTTTACTTTTTGCTCGCTACCTAACTCTATTAAATCATTATATGATATTACTTCTGCTTTAATAAAGCCTTTTTCAAAGTCTGTATGAATTATTCCAGCACATTCTTTGGCATTCATACCATCTTTGTATGTCCAAGCTCTTACTTCAGGTTCTCCTGCGGTAAAATATGTTTTTAATCCTAGAAGACTATATGTTGTTTCTACTAGTTTATCTAATCCACTTTTTTCTATACCTAATTCTTTTAACATTTCATTTTTATCTTCATCGTCTAATTCTGCAAGTTCTGATTCTATTTTTGCAGATATACTTATTACTTTTGAATTTTCTTTTAAGGCATATTCTGTAAGTGTTTTTACATAATCATTTTCTGTATTTATATCTTCTTCACTTATATTTGCTAAGTATATATGTGGTTTTAGTGTTAATAAATTAAATGATTTTAAAGCAAATAGTTCATCTTTATCATAATTTATTAATCTTAATGGTATGTTTTTTTCTAAAGCTTCTTTTGATTTTTCTAAGGCACTTAGTTCTATAAGTGCTTCTTTTTCTTTAGTTGTTTGTGCTTTTTTTCTTATTTTATCTAATCTATTAGATACTATTTCTAGATCCGCTAAAGCGAGTTCTAGATTTATTATTTCAACGTCTCTTATTGGATCTACTGATCCTTCGACATGAGTTATTTCTTTATTTTCAAAGCATCTTACTACTTCACAAATAGCATCTACTTCTCTAATATGAGATAAAAATTTATTACCTAAGCCTTCTCCTTCTGATGCTCCTTTTACAATACCTGCGATATCTACAAATTCAAAAGCTGCTGGTTTTATTTCTTTTGGATTATACATACTTGCTAATTTTTGTAATCTATCGTCTGGTACATTTACTATTCCTACATTTGGATCTATTGTTGCAAAAGGATAATTTGCTATTAAGATGTCTTTTTTTGTTATTGCATTGAATAAAGTTGATTTTCCTACATTTGGAAGTCCTACTATGCCTGCTTTTAAACTCATGTTAATACCTCCCTACTCTATAATACAGGATATACTCCAGGTCCTAAAGGTAATCCTATTAAATACCATAATATAATTATTGCTATCCATGTTATAGAAAGTGCTATCATATATGGCATCATTAGTTTTATACCATCACGTATTCCATATACTTTCTTTTCTTCTTTGTTATAGATATTTAAATATCCTATATATACTATGAAATATGCTAAAAGTGGCGTAATTCCATTTGTCATTGATTCTGCTGCTCTAAAGATGAATTGTGAAAATTGTGGTGACATATTAAGTTGCATCATTGCTGGAACAAATATTGGTGAAACTACTGCCCACTTAGTTATTGTACTAGGTACAAATATATTTGCTAAAGCTATTAAAAGCATTGCTACTACTATTAAAACTATTCCTGATAATGGTAATGCTTTTAATAGATGTGCTAAAAGAACTACTACCATTGTTCCAATATTAGTTTCTTTAAATATTGCGATATATTGTGATGCAAAGAACACCATTACTAATAATATTCCTAAATTGCTTAGTTTTTTTGCTAATTTTTGATATAATTCTGCATCATTTTCTATTTGTTTTGCTCCAAATGCATAAGCTATTCCAGTTATTATCATAAATAACGAGAACATATAAGTGAATCCTGCTTCTAAATAAGAATGTTCACCAAACAACTGATATGCATAAGCTTTTTGAGTGTTATCTAGAAGTGCTCCAGAAAGTGGAAGACCTGGAATAATCATATAGATAAATATTAATCCTACGACTATTGCTGCAATAAGCGCATATCTTAAACCTTTCTTTTCGCTTTCTTCTTCTTTTAATTTCTTTTGTTCTTCATATCTTAAATCTAGATATTCTATTTCTTTAGTATGATCTAATTCATCTTTTGTTTTAGATACATATCTACCTATTTTTTTAACTATATATTTTTCAGTAATAATAGTAGCTATCATAGATATTATTATTCCAGAGAATATCATAATAAATAGATTTGATGTCATTTCTACATAGAAGGCATCATCTATTAAGTTAGCAGCTGCTTTGGTATATGGTATTAAAGCCATATCTGTTGCTCCAACAAAGAAACTGATACTATATCCAAAAGCTACTCCTGCAAAGGCTGCGCATATTCCTGCTAAAGGGTTACGTCCATTAAATAGGAATAGAAGTGCTCCTAAAGGAATTAAAACTGCATAACCTACTTCATTTACTATACTTGAGAAAACTGCTGTTAGTATTAGTAAAAATGTTATTAGTTTTGGATTTAATTTTGCCATTTTTCTTTTCATAAATGTTTGAATTAAACCTGTTTCTTCAGCGATACCTATGCCCATTAGTGTAATGATTAAGGTACTAACTGTAGTAAAACTTACAAAATTAGTTGAAGCGTTACTAATCATTGATTTAATTCCATCAAATGACAACATATTATTTATTGTTACCATTGATTGCTCTAATTCATTATTTTTAATATTAACGCTATCATAAGATACAGTTATATTAAATAATGATAAGATAGCACTTAATAGTATTGTTATTGCTATTAAAACGATGAATCCTGTTATCGGATGAAGTTTTAATTTTTTTTCTTTCTTTTTCCTAGCCATAGATTACTCCTCCACTATTTTCTTTAATTTTTTATTAAATTCAACTCTTGGAATCATTACTAATCTTCCACAGTTTAAACATTTTAATTTTATATCTGCTCCGAGTCTTACTATTTCCCATAGGTTTGTTCCACAAGGATGAGCTTTTTTCATTATTACTTTAGTTCCTAAACTATAATTATTTTGCATTTTTTACCTCTATTATATTAAATGGTATTGATATACCAGCTTTATCAAATTCTTCTTTTATAGTTCTATTAGCTTTTCTTCTTATTTTAAATTCATTTTCTGGTTTTACTGGTACACTCATTCTATATTTGATATATGAATCTTCAAAAGAACTAAAGTCTAATGTAGTTATACTATCTATTATATCTTCTTCTTTTTCTAGTCTTTTTACTATATTTGCAACTATTTCATCAGCTTTTTTTGTTGGTACATCATATGGCATTGGAATACTGATTAATAGATTTAAGTTCTTTTTTGAGTGATTACTTACTTCTGTAATCATTCTATTTGGTATTGTTACTACAACATTTTCAAATGTTTCTAGTGTTGTTGTTTTTAAATTAACTTTTTTAATTATTCCAGAATATCCATTTATATCTACATAATCTCCAACATCATATTGTTCTTCAAAAACAATAGCAAAACCTACTAAATAGTCTTTCATTAGATCTTGAAGTGATAGTCCTACTACTACTCCAATTATTCCTACTCCTGCAAGCATACTTGTAACATTTATTCCAAATACATGTAATATTGCTATTAATACTATAATTGCTATAACATATTTGAATATATGTCTTACTAATGTAGCAATAGTAATTCCACGTTTTGATTTTATTTTACTAGTTCCTTTTTTTATTATTTTAGATATCATTTGATAAATTATATAACCTACTATAATATAGATTATTATTAAATGATAATCATGTTTTACAAAATATTCAAAGAAAGATGATATACCCATATAAATTCACCTACTTATTATAATTAATTATTTCTAGGATTCTATTTAAATCTTGTTCATTTTCATAATTTATTTCTAATTTTTTATTTTTTATTCTTACTTTTGTTCCTAAATAGTTTTCTAAATCTTGTTCTAATAGTTCATATTCTTTAGATTTGAAGCTATTATTACGATTTTGTTTTACTTTTTTAGGAGTTTCTTTTACTTCATTTTCTAAATCTCTTACATTTAATTTTTCATTTATTATTTTATCTACTAATTCATTTATTTTTACTGGATCTTCTATTTTTGATAGTGTTCTAGCATGACTTGGACTTATTTTTCCTTCTTTTACGTCTTTTTGTACTTCTGCTGGAAGGGATAAAAGTCCTAGCATATTTGTTATATAACTTCTGCTTTTGCCTACTTTTTTAGCTAATTCATCTTGTGTTAGATGAAGATTTCTCATAAGCATATCGAAACCTTGTGCTTCTTCTATAGCATTCAAATCTTCTCTTTGCAAGTTTTCTAAAACTGCTATTTCCATCATTTGATCATCAGTAAAATCTCTTATGATACATGGTATTGTAGTTTTTCCTGCTAGGCGTGAAGCTCTATAACGGCGTTCTCCTGCTACAATTTCGTATCCTTTAATACTTTTCTTTACTATTATTGGTTGTATTACTCCGTGTTCTTTTATAGAATCTGCAAGTTCTCTTAGACTTTCATCTTTAAATGTTTTTCTTGGTTGATATGGATTTACTCTTAATTCTGTTAATGGTATTTCTTTTACTTCTTTTTCATTTGCAGTTTCCATTATTTTTTCTTCTATCTTGTTGTAATTAATATCTTCAATATTAAATAGTTCTTCTAACCCTCTTCCTAGGGCTCTTCTTTTGTTATTATCATTCATTAGCTTTAATCACCTCTTTGGCTAAATTTAAATATGCTTCTGATCCACGAGATTTTGGATCATAAGCTACTATTGGTTTTCCATGTGATGGTGCTTCTGTTAATCTGATTAATCTTGGTATTATTGTGTTATAAACCTTATCTTTAAAGTAGCTTCTTATTTCTTCAACTACTTCGAGACCTAAATTAGTTCTAGCATCAAGCATTGTTAAAAGTACACCTTCGATTGATAAATTTGGATTTAAGTTTGCTTGAGTATACATTATTGCTTTTAATAATTGTGTTATTCCTTCCAAAGCGAAGAATTCACATTGAACTGGAATTATTACTGAATCTGATGCTGTTAAGGCATTAGTTGTTATTATTCCTAATGAAGGAGGACAATCTATTAAAACAAAGTCATAGTCATTTTTTATTTGATCTACTTGATGTTTTAATTTTCCAGCTTTTGTTTCTCCTTTTTCAAATTCTGATTGATCTAGTTCTAGTGATACGCCTGCTAAATTAATGTTTGCAGGTATTACAAATAAGTTTTTATATTTTGTTTTTGTAACTGTATCTTCTATTTTTGATGTTCCATTGAATACATTATAGATACTTTTTTCTATATCACCTTTATTTAATCCTATTCCAGTTGTAGCATTACATTGTGGATCTAAATCTATTAATAGTACTTTTTTACCTAATAAAGCTAGAGATGCTGCAAGATTGATACTTGTCGTTGTCTTACCTACTCCACCTTTTTGATTTATTAATGAAATTACTTTGCCCATATCGTTGTCACTTCTCCTTTTTTTCGCTATTTCTATTTTATCAAATTTTTCATTTTTTTTAAAGTTTTTTTGGCTATTTTTTAGAAAGAAAAAAAGCTCTGTTTAGAGCCTATTTTTTATCTATATCTATTACTATTTGATATTTATCACCATTATCATATTCATTAGCTGTTACCTTAAAGCCAAATTTTTCTGTATTTTGAATTGCTTGTCTAAAATTATTAATAGCAAATCTTAAGTCGTACATATCATTTACGTCTCCTGTTTGAATTGTAGCTTCTGGGTCAGATGCATTTATAACACTTGAAACATCTGGTGTTGGAAGTACCATTGGTTCTTTATCTACAGGTTCTGTTGATTGAACTCTCAATTTATCAAAAATATTGCTTGGTGCTGCTTGTTGCATAGGTTCTGTTTCTGCAGGAGCAATATCTACTTGAACTTCTGGCATTTCTGTAGCTGGGGCAATTTCTAGTTGTGGTTCTGCTACTGGTGTAACAGGTTTTGGTTCCGTTTCTGGAACAGATGGTGTTTCAGATATTGGTGCTAGATCTACTGGTGTTTGTTCAGGAGCCGGTTCAGAAACTGGTGCTTCTGCCGTTACTGAAATAGGTTCAGTTATTGGAGTAGGTTCTGGAGTTGTTAGTTCTGGTTGTGGTTCTACTACTGGTGTTTCTGGCACTACTGGTTCTTCTGAAACCGGAGCTACTTCTTGAATTGGTGCCTCAGGTACTGGTTGTGGTTCTACCGCAGGTGTTTCTGGCACTACTGGCGCTTCTGAAACTGGGGTTACTTCTGGAGTTGGCGCATCAGCTACTGGTTGTGGTTCTACTGCAGGTGTTTCTTGCGCTACTGGGGTTTCTGAAACTGGGGCTACTTCTTGAATTGGTGCCTCAGGTACTGGTTGTGGTTCTACCGCAGGTGTTTCTGGTACTACTGGCGCTTCTGAAACTGGGGCTACTGGTGTTTGTGGTTGTTCAACTGGTTTTTCTGGCGCTGTTTCAGGTGTTACTTCTTGAGTTACTGCTGTAGGTTCTTCTTTTGGTATATCATTAACAGCTGGTGCTGGATTATTATCTGTTACTGGTTTTACTTCTTCACTTGGTGCAGGAGTTTGATTCATTTCACTTGGACCTCCTTCTTCTATATCTGATTGTTCAACTGGTGCTTTTCCTGTTAACTTCATAACTTCTTCATCTAATTGTCTTACTGTTAATTTTTCGTTTATTATTCTATGTAACATATCATCTTGTTGTGCTGGTGCTAAACTCAAAAGGCTTCTTGCATGTCTTTCTGATATTTGTGAGTTTAGAAGTGCTGTTTGTACTTCTTCACTTAAAGTTAAAAGCCTTAATTTGTTTGCTATTGTTGGTTGTGATTTTCCTAAATTTGCTGCTAACTCATCTTGTGTTATATTATCTATTTTTAATATTGTTTGATAAGTTTTAGCTTCTTCGATAGGAGTTAAATTACTTCTTTGAAGATTTTCAAGTAATGCTATTTTTGCAGCTTCTTTATCATCTATATTTCTAACAAGAGCAGGGATTGTTTCTTTTCCAGCAAGTTTTGAAGCCCTATAACGGCGTTCTCCTGCTATGATTTCATATTTATCTCCAATTTTTCTTACTATTATTGGTTGAATTACTCCATGTTCTTTTATAGAATTTGATAATTCTTGTAATTCTTCGTCTTTAAAAATTTCTCTTGGTTGAAATCTATTAGGAATTATATCATTTAGTGATATCTCAAAGATTTCTTTTTCTAAGTTCATAAAATCCCTCTATTCTTTTTACATACTTTCTCTATATTAGCATTTTACACTAAAAAAAGAAATTTTACAATGACTTTTGCTTTATTTTTGTAAAATTTCTTTAGATTTAACATCATGTTTTGTAATTATAAAACTAATGGTTTCTTTTTTTAGAACTTCTTAGTTCATATACATCTTGGATTCTATCCAAATTATCCTCTATGTATGGCAATACACATTCTGAATATATAACATTTTTCATTGTTTCATCTGCTTTTTCTTTGTCTTTCACTACTAATTTACCATTTTCTAGATCATAACCTGCATATTCTTTTAGTTTAAATGCTTTTGCACTTGTATTATAACTGTTTATTAATTCTTCTTCTATTGCTTCTTCTAATTCTGGCATTGTTATATCTAATTCATTTGCTGTTTCTTCATTTGAATGATTGCTAATAAGTTCTTCAAATTTGTTTACTTCAGCCATTACTTTTTCTATATTTGATGAAATTTCTTCAACTATTTCAATCATATATGTATCAGTTGAGGTATCAGCTATCATTTCTTCTTTAGCTTTGAAGAACAATTCTACCATAGTATCTAGTTCTTCTTTATAATTATGCGGATTAGATGATAAAACTGTTGATATTGATTGAGATAATTCTCTTATTTCTTTGATTGGATCACATTTTACTTTTATTTGATCCCATTTTGATTTCATTTCTCTTAAATCAGGATCTGATAAAGATTTTGATACTTTATTAAATGTTCTTGAATATGGTTTTGATAATAATTCTTGAAATTCTAAATAAGATATTTCTTTTCTATCTTCATATATTGCCATTTCGTTTTTATCAAGTTCTCTCCAAGGTTGTGTAAATCTTGTATTTTCTCCTGTTATTCTGTTCCATTCAGAAAATTTCATTGTTAAACCTTCTAGATCTTCTTTTAATTCTTCTGATGGTTTTTTATATAATTCATCTAATACTTTTTTTAATTCTTCATTTGTTTTTGTTTCCATTTTATACACCTCTATTTTTAGTATATATCAAAACTTTCTTTTCTTACAAAGGTTTTTTATTAATTTGTGTAAACTTCCTTGGATATTTACCTATCTCTTTACCTTTTTTTATTTTTAATATTGTTCTTTGACTATTTTCGATTGGCAATAAAAATTTTTCTTCTTTTGTTAACTCTAGATTTAGTGTTTTTAGAGCTTTTTCTGATTCTTTTAATTCTTGATCAATATTTCCTTTTAAAAGTATGAAGTATCCATTTTCTTTGGCTAACTTATAAGCTAATTCTAGTAATATATTAGTTTTAGCTACTGCTCTTGATGTTACTATATCAAACTTTTCTTCTCTATAATCTTCAATTCTAGAATGAACTGTTTTTATATTTTTTAAATCTAATTCTTTTATTACTGTATTTAAGAAGTCAATTCTTTTATTTAGACTATCTAAAAGTGTTATTTTTAGATTTGGGAATACTATTTTTAGTACTAATCCCGGAAATCCAGCACCAGTTCCTATATCAATTAGTGATAAATTCCCTTTTAAATCAACAACTTTTACTATTGTCAAGCTATCATAAAAGTGTTTTAAATATACTTCTTTTTCTTCTGTTATTCTAGTTAAATTGGTTCTTTTATTTGTTTCTACTAGTAATTTATAATATTTTTCTAATTGCTCTTCTTGCTTTTTTGTTAATTCTATACCTAGTTTTTTTAATTCTTTTTTAAAGATTTCTTTATCCATTTTTACTCCTTAAATATAGCATTAATACACTTATATCACTTGGATTTACTCCACTTATTCTCATTGCTTGACCAATAGATGTTGGTTTTATTTTATTTAGTTTTTCTCTTGCTTCAAGTGCTAAATTAGGTACTTGTTCATAGTCTATTTCTTCACTTAATTTTATATCTTCATATTCTTTTTGTTTTTCAGCATCTTCAATTTGTTTTTTGATATATCCTTCGTATTTTATCATTATTTCTACTTCTTCTTTTACATCTTTTGGATATTCTTCTTTTATAAAATAGCTTAATTTATCTACTGTTACATCTGGCTTTTTTAGTAAATTATGTAGAGATACTTTATCTTGTATTGCTTTAATGTTACTCTCTTTTAATATTTCATTTATTTGTTTAGTTGGTGTTATAGTCTGTTCTAATTCATTTAAAAGTTTTTCTATTTGCTCTTTTTTTGTTTTGAATATTTCAGGCTTTTTATCTTTGAGTAATCCTACTTTTATACCATATTCTGAGAGTCTTAAATCGGCATTATCATCCCTTAAAAG
>JAEEGL011005166.1_pt1 | contig 10774 bp, 7 predicted proteins | sample 9134231 | NCBI WGS metagenome assembly JAEEGL01 (sample SAMN16246548, study PRJNA631951) | gut metagenome | biome: gut microbiome; feature: rumen; material: fiber-attached | host: Bos | place: Iran: Karaj | collected 2018-10
ATTAATCATACTTATAAAGATGAAAATGCTATTAAGAATTGTGCTCGTTTTGTACTAGCTTATGAAACAGCTTATAACTTATTAGTAAATGGATTAAAAGAATATAATACGTTAATTACCAATTATAATGAAACTTATCCAGATACTGCTAAGAATGTAGTAGAAGATAAGTATACTAACTATATAGATTTTAATGGAGATGGCAATTACGTAGGAAAGTAAGGGAATTATGTCTAAGAAAGAGAAGAAAGTAAAAAGCAAAATTGATAAACAGATTTCTTTCAAAAAGGGATTATTAGTATTACTTGCCGTTGGATTAATGATGATGGGAAGTGGATTATTTGTTTTATATGGACCATGGAATTATCTAAGAGAATGGTTAGTTACAACTGCTATGACTACTATGACTCACCAATATTTAGCAACTAGTTTCTATAATGAAAAAACTGTTGCTAATGTATTAGATCATAATAAAGTTATAGAAGTTAATGAAGAAACTGATACTAATTTAATAGACCCAACTAAAAGACATAGTGGAACTGTTTATGCTAATGAATATGAAAAAGCAATACTTGAACATGATGAAGATGCATTATATAAAATAATTAATATTAATGATCCAGGTTATAGAGGTTATTTAGTAGCTGTTTATAATCCAGCTAATGTTCATATTGCAGTAACTAAGTATTTAGGTACAAGAGGAGAAAGTACTAAAGAAATAGCTAGAGAACATGATGCTCCGGTTGTAATGAATGCTGGTGGATTCTATGATCCAGACTGGAATTCAAGAGGACAACAACCACATGGAACTGTTTATAGTTTCGGTAAAAAGATTGGATCTTGGTCAGATGCTGCAGTAGGTGGCGGATTCATGGGATTTACTAAAGATGATGTATTCGTTCTATGCCCTGGTTGTAATGATTCTAAAATCGCTGCTTTAAATGTACGTGATGGAGTAGAATTTGGACCATTCTTAATTGTTAATGGTAAAGCTTCATTCGTATCAGGTAATGGTGGTTGGGGAACAGCACCAAGAAGTGCTATTGGTCAAAGAGAAGATGGAATAGTACTAATGCTAGTAATGGATGGAAGAGACTATAAAGGTGGAGTTCTTGGAGCTGATATGGTATTCTTAACAGAAACTATGAAGAAGTATGGAGCTGTAAATGCTGCTAACTTAGATGGTGGTTCATCTAGTTCACTAGTTATTGAAGGAAAAGTACATAATAAACCAGTTGCTGGAGGAGATGAAGGACTTCGTTTCATTCCAACATTCTGGGTTGTAACAAAAGATTAAGACACGTAATAGTGTCTTTTTTTGACAAATAATATTTATTGTGATATAATGTTCGGGTATTTCACAAAGGGGGAGTTTGAAATGCCAAGTTATACAGGTATAAATGGAATTAGACATGAATTTGATTATCATGAAATAGAATTAGATGACATGCCTAAAGAACAAGAAGGAGTAAGTTATTATCCAGTCGCTGGATATGATGAAGAAGGAAATAAATACTATACTTATAAAGTAGTACCAGCCCAAGAAAGATTAGATGTTATTACAGCTATCAAGAATTTAACAGGTGTTGAAGATAAAGAAGCTAGTTTAATAGCAGGAATCTATTTTAGAAAACTAAGTTACGGTGAATTTAGTAGACTATATGACAGAATTAAGGAAGAAGCTAATGAAGTAACATTAGATAGACGTCCAGTTGATATAGTTAAAGAATCTCTTTCAAGAATAAGACATGCTTTACACTATGCTGAAGGTGCTAGACATTTAAAAGTAAAGCTTGCAGATGAAAGCTTAAGAGATCTTTTATATAAGGGATTAGAAGTAGAAAATAAAAGAGAAGTAAAGAAAATTGATCTAGCTACTGAATATCCAAATATAATGGAAAGAATTAAATTCTTAAATGATTATAATAAGCCAGTAAATAATTTTGGTACTATAGAAGCTGGTAAGAAGTATTACGAAGATAATAGAAATAGCTATGTTAAAGTAATATCTAGATAAAAGGACTTAGTCCTTTTATTTTTTTGTCATAATTTGACAATATTATACAAAAGTGATATAATAGCAGCCAATTAAAAAGGAGGTTATTATGGCTGACGGATTTGATTTTGCAGGACAAGTAAATGAGAAGGTTACTTTATATAGTCCTAAATTTAATTTTGCAAGTATAGATGAAGCTATGGCTAATAATTACAAGTTAATTGTTAAAACAAGAGAAGATAATTTAGCTTCTTACTATAAGATTGTGAGAGTAGAACGTGAAGTAATGGAACAAGCACAAGAAGCTTTAATAAATTCTAATGTTGAACCTAGTTTAGAAAATATTCGTATTTTAGTAAGAGGTTACTATCGTAATAATATTGATCTAAGTCGTAAATTAAACGAAGAAGAAATGAATGAGGAATTATATTCAATATTAGAAAAAGAAGCTGAAGTTAAAAAATATCCAGTATTAAGAGATATAGTTCCAGATAATTATATAGAAGGAAAAGAATATAAAGTATTAAAAAAGAAATATGTTAGTAATACATTCGGGGGTAATATAAATGGTTAAAACTAATGAATTAGTACTTTCTGAAGCTAATAAAAATGCTTTTACAAAGTTACTAGGTAAAGATTCATTCGATAATTTTGAATGGTTAGGTTTTACTACAGATTTATATAATCTTTTATGTGGTAAAGAAGATATGATAGATTTTATCAATGACTATTATTTAGAGTACGGTAAATTACTTAGATATGCTTCTAAACATTTTGGAACTAAATATACTGAAAGATTAAAGAAACATAAAGATGAATATGAATCTTTATATAAAGAATTTGATCTAAAAGATTATTTAAAGAGTACTAAGGTTATAGTAGAAGATGAAGTAATAGAACCATCTGTATTAGATGTTGCTAAAGCTTATTGTTATGTAGATGATGCTAATTTACCTATAATTGATGGTAATATGAAAGTTGCTATTAGAGCACTTATGCGTAAACAATTATCTATGGATGATCCAGTAGGAGCAAGAAGAGAGTTACTAAAGAGTGTTTCTAAAATAGAAAGAGTATCTAGAACATACTCATATAGATTTAATAATAGATAATAAAAATAAGATATGATTTTCATATCTTTTTTTTTGACTTTGTTCTATAATTATAATGAGAATAATAGGAGGATTTATGGAACAAAAAATAATGGATGGAAATGAAGCATGTGCCTATGTGTCTTATCAATTTACTGAAGTAGCTGGAATATATCCAATTACTCCATCTAGTCCAATGGCTGAGAATGTAGATTCTTGGAGTAAAACTGGTAAATTAAACTTCTTTGGTAATCCAGTTAACGTAGTAGAAATGCAAAGTGAAGCTGGAGCAGCAGGTATGGTACATGGTTCTTTATTAAATGGATGTTTAACTAGTACTTATACAGCAAGCCAAGGATTATTATTAATGATTCCTAATATGTATAAAATAGCAGGGGAAATGTTACCTTGTGTTATTAATGTGGCTGCAAGAACTTTAGCTACTCATGCTTTATCTATATTTGGAGATCACTCAGATATATATGCAACTAGAAGTACAGGATTTGCTATACTTGCATCTAGTTCTGTACAAGAAGTAATGGATTTAACAAGTGTTGCTTATTTATCAGCAATAAGAGGAAAAGTTCCTTTCTTAAATGTTCAAGACGGATTTAGAACAAGTCATGAATTATCTAAGATAGATGTAATAGATATGAATAGTGTTAAAGATCTACTTGATATGGGTGCTGTTAAAGAATTTAGAAGTAGAGCTATGAATATAGATAAACCTACTACTAGAGGAACTAATGAAAATGATGATATTTATTTCCAAGCAGTAGAAAGTAGAAATAAATATTATGATGCTCTACCAGATATAGTAGAAAATTATATGAATGAAATTAGTACTATTACTGGAAGAGTATATAAACCATTTAATTATTATGGATCACCTAATGCTAGACGTGTAATTGTAGCAATGGGTTCTGTTTGTGAAACAATAAAAGAAACTATTGATACATTAAATGCTGATGGCTATGATGTAGGTTTAATAGAAGTACATTTATATAGACCATTTAGTGCTAAACACTTCTTATCAGTTTTACCTGAATCAGTTAAAGAAATAGCTGTACTAGATAGAACTAAAGAAGCTGGAGCTTTAGGAGAACCATTATTCTTAGATGTATCATCATTATTAAAAACAACTAATAAACGTATTAATGTTATTGGTGGTAGATATGGATTATCAAGTAAAAATACTACTCCAGGAATGATTAGAGCAGTATATGATTTCTTAGATAATAGAGATAAATTTACTGGATTTACTATTGGTATTGAAGATGATGTTACTAATAGAAGTTTACCTTATGAAGAATTAACTCTAAAGAATAATAATGTATCATTCATGGTATATGGATATGGATCAGATGGTATGGTTACTGCTGGTAAAGATATTATGCATATTACTGGTGAATTTACTAGAGCCTATGTACAAGGTTATTTCCAATATGACTCAAAGAAGAGTGGAGGAGTAACAATTGGACATTTAAGATTTGGCTCATCTCCTATTAGAAGTAGTTATTATATATCTACTGCAGATGTAGTAATTCTTACTAAAGAAAGTTATCTAAAGAAATATGAAATGTTAAATAATATTAAGAAACATGGAATATTTATTATAAATACTAAAGAAGATGTAAATGGATTAAATAAGATTTTATCTAATAAAGATAAAAAGATCTTAAAAGATAGAAATGTAAAAGTATACTATATGGATGCTGAAGCAATAGCAGAATCTGTTGGTTTAGGTAAAAAGATTAGTGCTATTATGGAAATTGCTATATTTAAAGCTACTAAGTTACTAGACTATGACTTTGCTAAGACAAAGATGATTGAAAGTATTCATAAGAAGTTTGATAAAAAAGGTAATAATATAGCAGAAAAGAATATTGAAGCATTAGAAAGAGTAGAATCTGATTTACATGAATTAAATTTAGATGAATTAACTGTTGATAAATCTAAAGATGAAGAAATAGATAAGTCTATTTATAATATGATGGATCATAGATTAGGAGATAGTCTTCCAGTATCAGCATTTAAAGATATGGAAGATGGTGTCTTTGCTGGAGGAACATCTAAATTAGAAAAACGTGCTATTACTGATAATGCACCTAAGTGGGATATTAATAAATGTATTATGTGTAACCAATGTTCAGTAGCATGTCCTCATGGTGCAATTAGACCATTCTTGCTAAATAAAGAAGAACTTGATAATGCTCCTGAATCAGTTAAGAAGATGTGTAAGCCAGCTAATATTCCTAACGAAGAATTATATTTCACAGTTGCAATTAGTACAAAAGATTGTACTGGATGTGGTTCATGTGTTAATGTTTGTCCAGGATTAAAGGGAGAAAAAGCTTTAATTATGGAAAACTTAAATATGGAAGAAACTGAAAGAGTTGAAGCTTGGGAATATTTATATAACAATGTATCTGAAAAAGATGTAATGAATAAAGCTACTATTAAAGGAAGTCAATTTAAGAAACCTAGATTTGAATTTAGTGGAGCTTGTGCTGGCTGTGGAGAAACTCCATATATTAAGTTATTAACTCAATTATTTGGTTCTAATATGGTTATTAGTAATGCTACAGGTTGTTCTTCTATTTACGGAGCACCTGCACCATCTATGCCATATTCAATACCTTGGGCTAACTCTTTATTTGAAGATAATGCTGAATTTGGATTTGGATTTAGTATTGCTGACATGACTATGAAAGAGAATATAAAGACTTTAATAGAAAAGAATTTATATTTAGTTCCAAAGAATGAGATAGAACCATATAATGAATATTTAAAAGATATTACTATTGAATCTGGTAATAAATTATATGATACAGTTGATTTAGATCGTATTCCTGGATTAAAGGATTTAAAAGATTTCATTAAGAAGAAATCATTCTGGATTATCGGTGGAGATGGATGGGCTTATGATATTGGTTATGGTGGAATAGACCATGTTCTTGCAAATAACCAAGATGTTAATATTTTAGTACTTGATACAGAAGTTTATTCAAATACTGGAGGACAAGCATCTAAGTCATCTAGAACTGGTGCTATTGCTAAATTTGCTGCTGATGGTAAGAAGATTGCTAAGAAAGATTTAACAGCAATTGCTATTACTTATCCACATGTATATGTAGGTGCTATATCACTTGGTGCTAATATGCAACAAGCTATAAAAGTACTTACTGAAGCAGAAGCACATAAAGGACCATCTCTAATAATTGCCTATGCTCCTTGTATATCTCATGGAATATTAAAAGGAATGGAGAATTCTATCTTAGAAGAAAAACTAGCTACTGAAGCTGGATACTTCCCATTATTCCATAGAAACCCAAGTGATGGTAAATTCGTATTAGAGTCTAAAGCTGATTTTGATAAATATCGTGAATTCGTTGAAGGTGAAGATAGATATCGTATGCTAAAGACTATTAATCCAGATCATGCCGAAGAATTATTAGAAATTAATAAGCAAAATGCTATAAACCGTTATAAATACTATGAAAGACTTGCAAAAGTAACTAATGAAGAAGGAGTAACGGAAGAACCTAAACAAGAAGAAAGCACTACAGAATAGTGCTTTTTTATTGAAAAAAAATAATCTCTATCTTATAATTATATTAAAGTAGGATACTACTTGGGAAGGAGTGCTTTAATGGAAACTAAAGCAAAATCAACAAGAAATGTTGCAATAGAATTTTGGCGTGTATTTTGTTCTATCGCAATAGTTGGATTCCATCTAGGCTGGATCATTGCAAGAGCATGTAATGGATCTAACGGATATTGGATGGAAACATCTAACTGGTTCTTTGGCTCTTCAGAAGTTTTACTATTATTCACAGTTACTGCTGGATATTTCTTAGTAAGACACTATAAGAAGTTAGCTAAAGATAAAGAATACACAGAAAGGAGTGCATCAAGTAGAGCTTGGGAATACACTTGGGCTAGAGTTAAGGCTTTATTACCAGTTTTAATTCTAGGTTATATTCTAGGAGTTATTATTTCAACACCATTCTATTATCCAGATTATGGAGTACAAGAATACTTCACAATGATTGTTAATAGTATTTGGGAATTCTTAGGATTCCATGCTGTAGGTCTAAGAAGTGCAGGTGGACAATTCTTCAATACTAACGGAGTACTATGGTTCATTTCTGCTATCATCATTTTTGGATACTTCATTTATTGGGGTCTATGCAAGAATGAAGACTTCTTCAGTGGAGTAGTTGCACCATTCGGAGCAATCTTCTTTGCTGGTTGGTGGAGTTTCACTGGAACTCGTGCTGCTCAAACTGCTTGGAGTACATTTGGTCTTCAAACTGCTTCAACAAACGGAATGGGCGGAGCTGCCGGAGCTACAACAGCAACACTTGGATTCAACAACGGATTTATCTTCGTTGGAATCGGTATGTTAATCGGTGTAATAGCTTACTATTTAATTGAAGCTGCTTCAAAGAAAAAATTAAATAGAATGGCATTAACTTGCTTAAACTTAGTATGCTCAGTTTTACTTGCTTGGTATATAATTTATCAGCCAACTTGGTTCAATCTTGAAAGATGGACAGTAGCATTCTTATGTATCGTAGTAATAGTACTATCATTATTAAATGAAGACTATCTATCTAAGGCACTAAATAATAATGTTACACATGGTATATTAGAATACTTTGGTGGTATTTCTCTATATATCTACATGCTACACTATCCAGTAGCAATCGGAGTAATTAGACTATTAGGACAAAATACTCAAGAAACAATTTATGGTTTCTGGAAGGTTTATGTTCCAACACTCGTATTAACAGTTGCTTTATCAATTGTTACTAAATGGGTTATGGAACATACTGTTCTTAAGAAATAAATATTTTGAAAGGAGGAAAAAATGGAGAAAACAAATAAGAGAAATGTAGCTATTGAATTTTGGAGATTCTTTTTCGCTATTGCTATTATGGGTTACCACATTGGTACAATTTATGCACCAAGAACTCTAGTAGGAATGGTTGAAGCTTCAACTACTATGGCTGGAGCTGGAGAAATATTATTCGTATTTACTCTAACTTCTGGTTATTTCTTAGTTAAGCACTTTAAGAGATTACAAAAAGATCCTGAATATGTAAAAGAATCTGCTGCTAAGAGAGCATGGGAATATTTAGCTGGACGTCTTAAAGCTTTACTACCAGTACTTGCTTTAGGTATTATTCTAGGTGTTATTTCTCAAGCTTTATTCCAAAAAGCAACTTTAGGCGCTGCTTTATTATCAGTACTTAACGGACTTTGGGAATTCTTAGGATTATATTCAGCTGGTTTCCCAGCTGCATTCAGCCAAGCTAATGGTGCAATGTGGTTTATTTCAAGCTTATTACTTTGTTCTTACTTCTTATATTTCTTATTATGCAGAAATGAAGAAAAGACAATTGGTTTAACAGTACCTGGATTATTCGTATTCCTAGGTGGCTGGTGGTATTGGAATGGAACTAGAGCATCTCAAGCTGGATGGTCTACATTCGGAGTTCAAAATGCAACTAACAAGGCAGTTATTGGTACACCTGTTACAGATGCTGTTTTCGGTATTAATAACGGATTATTATTCGTATTAACTGGTATGTGTGGCGGAATTCTTCTATATTATTTAATTGAAGGATTAAGAAAACATAAATTTACTGAAGTTGAAAAAGCATTATTAACAGTATTATACCTAGCTGTTGCAGCATTATTAGTAGTTTATACTATTAAACCAGAACTTGTTGCTGGTACTTATAGTATTACTAATAACCCTACTGGTGGTTCTTTAACAAGATCTGCTGTACACTTACTATGTATCTTATTAGTAGGATTAACTCTACTAGGAGAAGATGGCATTTCTAAATTATTAAATAACAAGTATACTGCTGGTATATTTAACTATTTAGGTGGCGCTTCATTATACATTTATATGTTGCATTGTCCATTTATTTTCTTATACTGTGTTATAAGAGGTATGACTCCAGAAGTACCATACACTTTTGGAGAAGTATATGTAGCAGTTGCAGTCGTTTCTATATTATTAGGCGCTGTTGTAAAACATATAATGGATAAATACGTGATTAAACGTTAATAAATAATACACAAAAAAAGAGATGCAAATGCATCTCTTTTATTTTCCACTCAAGAGGCTACACCCCCTGAAGAGAATAGCCTCCTAAAAAGAATAAAAAGGGGTTGGCTAGTGTGATACTAGCACCAATTCGCCTTTAAGTGAATTGGTGATTTATATACTACCCAAAAGATGTACCTTTGTCAATAAAAAACACGAAAAAAAATTATATTTTAAAAATGGCCTATTTATGGTATAATATGCACTGAAAAGGATGTGGAGTTATGGTACCAGTAGGTAAAGTAAAAGGTGTTGGCCCTAAATCCTTAGCTTTGTTAAAAAAGATAGGAATAGAATCAGTAGATGACTTAGTAAATCATTATCCCTTTAGATATGATGTACTAGTAAATACTGATGTTGATAATGTATTAGATGGAGAAAAAGTAATAATTGATGGTAAAGTAGAAAGCTTACCTATATTACTTAGATTTAAAGGTGGCTTAAATAAACTTAACTTTAGATTAGTATCTGGTACTAAAGTATATGGAGTATCAATATTTAATAGAGCATTTTTAAAGAGTAAACTTACAATTGGTACTACGGTAATAGTAATAGGTAAAATAGATAAAACTAAAAATATTATTACGGCATCTGACTTAAAATTTGGATCTTTATCTAAAGAAGGTAAGATAGAACCTATATATCATACAACTCAAGGACTTAATAGTAAGAGTATTAATTCTTTTGTTAATCAAGCATTACTTGATTATGGTAATGATATAGAAGATAAGATACCTGATTATTTAATTAAAAAATATAACTTTTCTAATAAGAAAACTGTACTTAATATAGTACATAATCCACCTAGTATGGATAAAGTAACTGCTGCTGCAGAAAGACTTAAATATGAAGAACTATTTGGATTTATGTTTAAGATTAATTATTTAAAACTAAATAATACTAAAAAAGATGGTATTAAAAGAGAAATAGATGAATCTAAAATAGAAGAATTTATTAAAGGTCTTCCATTTGAACTAACTGGAGACCAAGTAAAGGTAACTAAAGAAATATTAAAGGATATGGAATCCTCTAAGAGAATGAATAGATTAGTAGAGGGTGATGTAGGTAGTGGTAAGACTATTGTTTCGATCATTGCTATGTACGCCAATAAGCTTTCTGGTTACCAAAGTGCTTTAATGGCACCTACTGAAATACTTGCTAAACAACATTTTGATAATGTTAAACGCATTTTAAGGGGTACAGGACTAAGAATTAGGCTTCTAACCGGTAGTACTCCAAAAGAAGAAAAAACAGAGATTTATGATGATTTAGAGAGTGGAAAAATAGATGTTGTAATTGGAACACATGCTCTAATTCAAGAAAATGTAAAATATCATAATCTAGGTTTAGTAGTAACAGATGAACAACATCGTTTTGGAGTAAATCAAAGATTATTATTAAAGAATAAAGGAATAACACCAGATGTTCTTTATATGAGTGCTACTCCTATTCCAAGAACATATGCATTAACAATCTATGGAGATATGGATGTTTCTATAATTAAAGAAATGCCTAAAGGTAGACTTCCTATTAAAACTACTGTTAAATCTAAAGATGAGA
>JAEEGL011557735.1_pt1 | contig 10774 bp, 7 predicted proteins | sample 9134231 | NCBI WGS metagenome assembly JAEEGL01 (sample SAMN16246548, study PRJNA631951) | gut metagenome | biome: gut microbiome; feature: rumen; material: fiber-attached | host: Bos | place: Iran: Karaj | collected 2018-10
CTATCGTGCTCTATCATTACTTAAAGAGTCAGGCGCTCACGCTGGCAACAGGACTAAAGTCCATCGGTTGGTACATGCTTTTCTTCTACCTCTTAGGAATCCTAAGCCTATATCTTTCCAATATTTTGATCACTTGGCGTGCGCTGGGACTTCCCGCACTCTCCACCTCCATACAGTCCCTGGAAGCCTTTTACACCTGCCCCATCTCCATGACGCTCGGCAGCCTATGGCTTTTGTGGTTACTGTTTAAGACCTGCACGCTTTTGTTTTTACTGTTTCTCGGGATCCTATGTCTTTCCCGTAAGCATCCCCTGCCTGCGACACTGTTCCTTGTGCTTCTTCTCGCTTTGGAATGGATGTCCAGTCGCTATGAAGGAAAGCTTCCTGTCCTAATGTACCTGCGTGAAATCAATTTGTTCTCTGGCATTACGGCAGAACGCTTCTTCAACCGTTATTTGAATGTTGGCTTTACCGTTCAGGCTTACCCAAGATTATGGATGTTCCTTTTGACCTTTACCCTGCCCTTCCTGCTTCTGTTCCTGTTCTCCCTGCGAAAGCTTCAGGCCTTCGGAGAGAATGCACGGACTGCACTACAAAAGGTCTATTTCGATGAAATTGACCAGCGCTATCAGGAGACTCGTAGGCTCTGGCACGATTTCAATAATCACCTTTTGACGATCAAGGCGCTATATGGTTCTGGTCATGCATCCGAGGCTGAGGATTATATTGAACAGCTCTCCGAGCAGGGCCGACAAATCCTGCTTCCTGCCAAAACGGGTTCCAATGCCGTTGACCTGTTACTCTTCCAAAAATCGCAGATTTGCCGGGAAAAGGACATTCACATTGCCTTTACCATCAGCTGCAATTTAAGAACTCTCGGCATTCAGGATTTTGATTTTTGCAGCCTTCTTGGAAATCTTTTAGACAATGCCATTGAAGCATCGGAAGGCATTACGGACAAGACGCCAGAGATTGCACTTCGCATGGAGGAACGAGGGCAGATGCTTTTTATCTCCTGCAAAAACGAATTTCGCGGAGAACGCCTCGAAAAGAATGGTCAGCTACTGACGACGAAAAAGGATTCCTCAGGGCATGGTCTAGGTCTTCTCTCCGCCAAGCAAATCTGTGAGAAATACGGAGGCAATTTAGAGACGCAAATTCAGGAGCCAGAGTTCATGGTAACGCTCCTACTCAACGGAAAGCGTGCAAAAGAGTCACGAAAAAGCTTATAAATGGATGCAGAAATGACCACTTCTGCTCGAAAAACAACCACTTCTGCCGAAGCGGTTGTTTTTCTTTTTTGCGGTCTATACAATAAGCTTAAGGAAGCATCAAAAAGACTCGGGGGGTGGTTGGAATGGCAAAAAGAGCATGTTGGTTATTAGGATTGTTGCTTAGCATAGTGGCGTTGTGCGGTTGTGCGACGGGGGAATCGGAGGAGGGAAGGCAGCCGTCTGGTTCTGGGAAAGTGACGAAGTTTGTGTCTGAGGATTTTGTGACCGGAAATCACAGGGCAAGTAGTCCCATGACCAATTTGCATCCTCATCCCATCATGGAGACGGAGCGTGGCTATTATTATTGTGAACGAAGCGGAAAGCTGAGTCTTCACTTTTATGACAAGACAAATCACAAAGATATTGTTCTTTGTAATAAGCCTGAATGTAAGCATGATGGAAATGCGTTTTGTGTTGCGACAAATAAAAAGTATATTACTGGCGGTTATCAGCTCTACAATGGAAGAATCATTGCCGTTTCAACGGTCTTTGAGGATAGTAACATGCATGTGAAGCTTTTGGAAATCTCCTTGGACGGTTCGGAGCTGACAGAACTTGCAAGCCTTTATTCCATTCCAAATGAAGAAGGTTCCCTTTCCATCGCTACGGATCTGTTGATTCACAGAAATTATGTCTGCGTCTTTCTTGGAATCGCGAATCCCATCAGCTTAGAGGAAACAGCAGAATACGGGACCCTCTTCTATAACCTGGAAACAGGAGAAACCTTTTTTGCAAATGAGGAAGCCCTGTCCCACGAAAATCCCAAGTGGTATAAGACCAATGCCCTGGGGGATAACATTTACTATGTACAGAAGATGCCCCGCGGTCATCAAAAGCTTCATCGTTACCATCTGACTACCAGAACGGATGAGGAACTTTCACTACTTACAAACTTTTCAGGGAACTATGTACCGCTGGACGAAAACAATATTTTCTATGTTCGCGGCGAGGCGAACGGACGCCTTTGCATATATCACCCCGAAGACCAAAGCAATGTGGAATTGGGTCTTACCACCCATGAATATGAAGATGAACGCGGTGAAACATATGTTACACAAGTCAATCTGGGGCAGCTCTACTCTGACGGGCAGTATATCTATACACCGAGCAAGCTTACTTATGGACCATACATGGGAACTGCCATACTCGTATACTCTACTACTGGCGAGTACCTAAAGGCCGTTCCCCTTCCCAATCCTGGAGAGTTTCAAACTCCTACCCTCTCCGAGGATACTTCCGTATTGGGGGAGGCAGATGCCAATGGGTTCTTGAATCTCTGGTTCTTAAATGACAAGGTATATTACTCCTGGGGTTCTACCATCTATGTAACATCCCTTGAAGCCCTCCTGCAAGGAAACGCAGAACAAGATATTGCATACGAAGTCTTAACAACCCTTTCGGAAGCAAACAACTAAAGCATTCTCTGCAATAGCACATTTGAAAGTGTCAAATAAAAAAGGCGGTGACCCATAATCATGTTAAGAGAAAAAAGAAACGAGAAAAAGATAGACAGATTTCGATGGAAAATTTCTTCGTTTTCTATGTTATTCGTCTATTCTCTGATATTTAGCATACTACTAGCTGGCTGTAATCAAGAAAACCTATCTTCTTTCACCATTGAATCCGAGGACAGCCTACAGGGTAACCCTTCCTATGTCAGCATGTTTCAGCTCGAAGGCAGCAATGTCATGCGTTTGGGAAATGGAATTTATTATAATATTGGCAGCGGAGGTGCATTTCTAAATCTACACTATTTTGACCTGTCTACGAAAAAGGATGTCATTTTGTGTAATAAGCCAGAATGCAAGCATGATGGGAACGAATACTGTGCTGCGACCAATGCCAATTATCATCCCCTTGCCTTTCAGGTTTACAGCGGAAGCATCTTTGCCACGGCCTATTGCATGGATCAGGAAAAGCTGGAATTCAAGCTTCTGCGTTTTGCGCCCGATGGCTCCAGTCTTTCCGAGATCGCTACCTACTACTCCACGACCTCCGCAAATATTGAGTTTGTTAATACCTTTTGGGGGGTTGGCTCAACTCCTGACAGATTTGGGTATAACTTTTTGTTGATTCATCGCAACAAGGCTTATTTGCCGTTCAGTTTTCATTCAGAAAACACAGACGATGATGCCAATGTTTTTGGTCTTACGGAGCTGGATTTGGATACAAAAGAAATGAAAAGCGTTTATGAAGAGGTGGCAAGCGAGGAAAACATGCCTTGGTACGAAGTTTCTGCGCGCGGTGATTTCATTTATTATGTCACGGAAGAACCGCATAAGCGTCTCTTGCATCGCCGTTCCCTTTTAGATTCATCCGATGAGGTGCTGACACTTCTTACGAACTTCACGGGGAAATATGTTGTGTATGATGACAATCATATCGCCTATCTCAGAAGTTTAAACGAACTAGTCATTTATAGTCTGATTGACGGAAGCAATGAAAAAATCACTTTAATGACGAATAAATCTTACACAACACACACGAGAGAAGTTTCTTATGAGGAGCTAGTTGATGAAAACGCGCCTGAAAAAGGTTATCAGACCGTATTTCGGAGCGAAGTGACTGGCGGCGGATACGAAGAGGTTACTCCATATGATTATAATCCTACAGCCCTAAGCACCGATGGCAAGTATTTGTATGTCGTTCAAATGGCAAACTGGGCCTATGTCGGTGATGAAATTTATGGAAGCGAGTATTATTGTCGAATTCATGTGTTTCATGCGAACTTAGAAGAGCTCGTTGTCGTAACCATTCCCAATCCAGCGTATCTTCTTGATCCTAGTAAGGCACAGATTGTGAACCTGCAGATTTATGGGATGGGCGTTGGTATCAATTATGTCGGAGACCAAGTTTACCTTACTTACAATAAAAATGTCTTCTCCTGCTCCATGGAAGACTTCCTAACGGGAGAACCAACCTTTTCATTCCTCTTTCAAAAGCAATAGCTAAAAGCGGAAAACCATTACTCGCGAGGGGACGAAAGCATTTCTGAAAGGAGAAAAACATGCAAGCGAAAACACAATTCTCAAATTACAAAAAGCAATTACTGCCATGTTTTCTAATGGCAACCTTGCTTTTACTTAGCACCCTTCTAGCCGCTTGCCGTCAGGACAAGATTCCTTCCTTAAGCATTGTGTCCGAGGATAACCTACCAGGAAATCCTTCGTTTATCAGCAGTTCCCTGCCCGACGGAAGCAGTATTCTTAGATTAGGAAACGGAATCTATTATAATGCTGGAAGCAATCTTAATTTGCATTATTACGATTTGACCACGCAAAAGGATGTCATCCTGTGCAACAAGCCTGAATGCAAGCATGACGGAAATGAATACTGCGTTGCCACCAATGCAAAGTACCATCCCATTGCCTTTCAGGTATATAGCGGCAGCATCTTTGCAACGGCCTATTGCATGGACGAGGAAAAGATGGAATTTAAGCTTCTTCGCTTTGCTCCTGACGGCTCAAGCCTTTCGGAGGTTGTGACCTACTACTCCACGATCTCTACGAAAATTGATCAAATTCCCATTACTTCCCTTGCTCTAAGCAATGACGGATACGGTTATAATTTTCTCTTCCTTCATCGTAACAAAGCCTACCTGCCCTTCTTCTTTCATAAGGAGTATGCAGACAAACATGAATATGTCTATGGACTGATGGAGCTTTCTTTGGATTCCATGGAGCTGAAAAGTGTTTTTGAAGAAACGGCCAGTGAAAACAATACACCGTGGTATAAGCTTTCTGCGCAGGGCGACTATGTGTACTATGTGGCGGATGAACCCCATAAGCATCTATTACACCGTCGTTCCATTCTGGATTCCTCCGATGAAGTCATAAAGCTTCTCACGAACTTTACGGGAGATTATGTGATTTTAGATGAAAATCGCATCGCTTATCTTAGAAATCAGGGAGAGCTTGTTATTCATCATTTGACGGACGGAAATGATGAAAAAATCACCCTGATGGACGATGAAAAACTTGGCGAAGCGATTATGTCCGTCTATAAAAAAGGGCAAAGCATCTATGATGATGTTTTAATTTCTTCTAGTTTCGCAAAAACCGAGCCTTATCTTTATCATGCGCGGGACCTCTATACGGACGGCATGTATCTTTACGTCATTCAGCCACACGCCGTTAATTATTTTGAGGATCAGGTCTATGGAAACGAATGCTATTATCGCATTCATATTTTCAATACCGACATGGAGGAAATCACCGAGGTAAAACTTCCCGATCCTCAGCTTCTCACCGGAGAGCCGCTTGTCTATGACACAAACAGGCGCGCTTATGACAAATGGCTCAGCGTGCGTTATTTAGGCGACCAGGTTTACTACAGCTATAAAGAATTTGTGTTCTCCAGTTCCATGGAGGATTTCCTTACGGGGAAACCAAACTTTCAGCTTGTTTATCAAAAACAATATAAGAAAGGGGAATATCCTTATGAAGAAAACTAAATTTACTCATCCATTTGCAAAAAAAGCATGTATGAAACGAAGCTTCTATCAGCCTACCATTCGTCATCTGCCATACTTGCGCACATTGCTCCTGCTTATTATTTCGGTGCTCTTGCTTACTTTCGCAGGCTGTGAAAATGCTGCAAATCCTGTTCGACAGCCCATCGCCTCCGAGGACAGCCAGCTAGGTAATACTGTTTCCAACAGCTATGACCGCATCATGGCGTCAAACAATGGATATTATTATAATGAATCCCCCTATGTACTAAGCCTCCATTATCAAGATGCCGCGACGGGAAAGGACATGCTGCTTTGCAACAAGCCCGAGTGCCGACACGACGGAAATCAGTACTGCGTCGCCACAAATGCGAACTACACTCCCATCGCATTTCAGTATTACGCTGGCAGCATCTTTGTATGTGCTTACGAAATTGTAGACGATACCTTGAATTATAAGCTGTTACAGATCGCGCCAGATGGCTCCAGTCTGTCAGAGCTTGCAACCTATTTCACCACTCCCGCAAGCGGCATTGATAAGACAGCGGCACCAGAAAACACGACGGGCATGCTCATACATCGCAATAAGGCCATCATCAACTATTCCTATCATAAGGAGGATGCGGAAAAGGATGCCTACTGCAATGGCGTTGCCATCGTTGACCTAAATGACTTCTCCGTGACACAAGCCTATGAAGAGGCTGCCAGCTCAGATAATCTGCCATGGATACACCTTATGGCAAGGGATGACTTTCTGTATTATGTCATCAAGGAAGCGCACAAATTTGTCCTTCACAAACGGAACCTGACAGATGGAACGGATGCGACCTTAAAGCTTGCCACAGGCTTTGGAGGGGATTTCGTAGTGCTTGAGGGAGACCGCATCGTCTATACCAGAAAAGTCGGTCAAAGCATGTTTCTCTATGATCCAAAGGACGAAAGCAATACGGAAACAACTGTCACAAAGGAACAAGACCTCACCCTTCACTTTACTTGGAGTGATAAGGTTCGGGCATATATCCCCGGTTATGTGGAAGAGACAAAAACCGATCCCCAAATCTATGCCATCGACTCCATTGCGACGGACGGCGAGAAGCTCTATGTCCTTGAAAAACCAAGGACCTATCAATTACGGACAGATTCGGATAACTATGTTTCCCTTGAAGAAATTAGTTATTCCTATACTTTTTTTGCTGTTGTACACATTTTTAATGCGAAGCTTGAAGAAACAAATACCACCTATGTCTTCTACCCACATGAAGCGATGGGAATGGATACGGTCGCTTTCGAACAATGGCTCCGGTCTCAGGGTAACGCCCTAAGTGTCGGAACTCTCCGCTTCCTTGGAGATCAGGTCTACTTTTCCTTCCCGAAGGCGACCCTCTTTTGTAGTCTGCAATCCTTCCTTAACGGAAAGCCAGACTTTCAAATGGCCTACGAAAAGCAATGGGTAGTTACGGAAGATCCCTATTAAGTTTTTATGCTAACCTACTATGATAATGTCTGGCTATCAAAGGTTGATCACTTGTGGTTTCACAAAGAAAACTATAACTTTAGTTTGTCAAAAGGAGTAATGCAATGTTAGAACTAAAGGATTGTACAAAAAAGTATGGAAATAAGACGGCGTTGGATCATTTGAACGTTATGTTTGAGACGGGCGTCTATGGTCTTCTGGGAGCCAACGGCGCGGGAAAATCCACGATGCTGAATCTCATCACGGACAACATTCCTAGGACGGAGGGACAGATTCTCTATAATGGCAAGGAGATTCTTACCATCAAGCGCTCCTACTTCAAAAAAATCGGATACACGCCGCAGCTTCAGGGCATGTATGATGATTTTACGGCGCGGGATTTTCTGCATTATGTCGGTTCCCTAAAAGGAATGAAATCCAAGGAATGTAAAAAGCAGACGGAGGAATTCCTAGAACTAGTCTGCCTCCTTGACGATGCCCACCACAGGCTCGGCTCCTTCTCGGGCGGCATGCGTCAGCGCGTCCTTCTTGCTGCTGCCATGCTGGACAATCCAGAAATTCTCATTCTGGATGAGCCCACCGCAGGACTCGATCCAACACAGCGAATCCGCCTTCGCGATTATATCGCATCCATTGCAAACGAGCGCACCGTCCTCCTTGCAACGCATGTCATCAGTGACATTGAGACCGTTGCGAAAAAGGTTTTAATCCTTAGTCAGGGAACGCTTCTTCGCTTTGATACGCCTGCGAACCTGATTTCAGAGACTGCGAACCTAATGTATGAGGAAGGTCTCACGCCGCCAGACCCCATGACGCTGGAGGACGTGTATCTCTTCCACGCCAAGGAAGCCCTGCACTGGGACTAGGCTTTTGAACAATCTTTCCATAAAAATATTTGAGAACAGTCGTATCGTAAAATGATTCTTTGACCCTGAATGATATAGGAGGCCTGCCATGGCAGAAATGAAACGAGTTCTACTCGGCCGCAAATCCTTAACTCTCCTTTTGATTGTGATTTTTTTGCACGCCGTGTTTTTCTTTTATCAGTGCAATGACGTCAAGCGCGACACGCTTTCAGGCGTGGAGCTGGAAGAATATGTCAATGGTTATCAGGAATATGTCAGCGGCGTTTTAACCAATGCGGAGGAAATGCTGGAGAATCCTTTATTCTCCAATGAAAACACGCATGTCTATCGTAATCTCGTAAAAACATGGTGGGATTATCAGGGGCTTTTAGACATTATGCCTGTTGTCGGAGAAAACCGCGGTATCATGGCGATGATTCCGTTCCGTCTTACGGGATATCTCATGCTTCTCATGGGAATTTATTATGTTCTTTGCTTTATGGCAGAGCGCCAAAAGGGCTTATATCTTCTCGTGCGCTGTACAAGTCGCGGACGCTTCCCTCTCTCGCTCGAGCGTATTCTCACACTGATTTTGGGGCTCTTTATCACAGGTATTCTACTGTTTCTAACAGTGCTACCTGTTGCCATGCTGCGCTTTCCTGGAGCAAACCTCTCGAGACCAATTCAGTCCATTCCCGAGTTTTCTGGCGTGTTGTCCCATGTCTCCATCTTCGGGTATCTTTGCCTTTTGACGCTGCGAAAAATCCTAGGCTGCATCGTGACCTGTATGCTCCTTTATTTCTGCATGTCCCTGCTTCGCTCCAGCCTTTGTATCCTGCTGTTCTTAGGCGTATTCTTAGGCGAATACTTGCTCTATGCGCTTCTTCTGCCGACGGATCGCCTTTGCATCTTAAAGTATGTCAATCTTTACACGCTCATCTTTTCAACGCAGGACTACGCGCATTATTACAACATGAATCTCTTCGGTCATCCTGTGCTCACAGGTACCAGCAGTGACCTAGTGGCAGCAATCGCGTTCCTTGTTTTTTCCCTGCTGGCCCTATGGCAATTTACGCGTCAATATCCCAAGGCAGAAGGAAAACGCTTCCCTTTGTTGGATCGCATTTCAGCTGGCATCAGCAAGAAAAAGCCTCAGCTGACGCCCTTCCTATGGGAGTGCAAAAAGATTCTGTTTTCCCAGAAGGCACTGCTGATTCTTTGTATCGTGCTCTACCTTGCCTGGTCCTCCTCGCAGGAGATTTCCTATCGAGATTATCGAAGCAAATATGTTCTCAATTGGTATGAGGAATTTCAGGGAAAAATTGATGAAGCGAAGCTAAAAGACATGCAAAAGCAGATGGACAAGCTCGTGAAAAAGCTCGGAAAGCTGGAAGCCTCCCTGGAGTATCAGCAGGAGCTTCTACCCCTTGAAATCCAAAAGGGTCATGACACTTCAAAAATCGCTCAAAACATTGCTTCGCTGTCAGCAGCCATTCGCGAATATAACCTGAATATCAAAGGCCTAAACGAGGTGCAGGAACATGCTAAAGCCAACTATGAATTTACGAAAACCTCTGGCATCACGGTGGACCTCTTAGATCCTACCTGCTATGAATTGCTGCTGAGTAAGGATTATCAGACGGTGCGGCAGAATTATCTCTATGTCCTGCTTGCGGTCATCTTTATGTTTTCCGGTGTCATGGCCATCGAGAGTTCCTCCAACGTAAAGCCTCTGCTGCACGTACTCCCTAGGGGCGGGCGACCAATGCTACTTCGCAAGCTCGCAATTGTTTTTCTGCTCAGCGTCATCTGTGCACTATTTATTCACTTCATTCAGTATATCCAGATAGGCAAGATCCTGCCCTATCATTCGATGGATGCGGTCATTCAGAGCATCCCCTGCGTGCATTACCTGCCAATCATCATGACGATTCGAACCTACCTGATCCTGCTATATGCTTTTCGATGCTTCCTTGCGTTTTTGCTTGGCATCGCCGTCATGACAATCAGTCATTATAGTAAAAATAGGAGCAACACCATCGCCCTGAGTGTGTTCCTCCTGGTTATTCCGATGGTATTGCTCTCTTATTTCTTCCTCGCCACAGGGGCATAGCTTGTAAGTGTTAAGGTCAGGCCTCGGGGCTAGGTTGGGACCATCTTTCTGGTAACCTTTGAACCCAGAAAGATGGTCCCAACCTTCCCCTCGAGATATCCCGTTATCAAACTTAATGACATTTTAATTCATACCTACGGCGAGACATTATCAGTTCGCATTATCTGTACTCGTGTCATCTACAATCGCATCATCCGCTGGCGAGGAATCCTTTTTATCGTTCGCTGCGTTTTGATTTTTCTTTACAAGGTATTCGGCGAATTCGTCGGCGGGCAGGGGCTTGGAGTAGTAATAGCCTTGAATGTAGTCGCCGCCAAGCTCGGAAATACGCTCCATTTGTTCCTTGGTCTCCACGCCCTCTGCCACCGTTTTCAGGTTCAGCATTTTTGCGAGCTGCATGGAGAATTCAAGGATGTTCTTTTCGGAACCTGGCTTGTCGTTTTCGATAATGCTACGGTCCAGCTTCAGGACATCCAAATCCATGCTGCTTAGGGCGATCAATGAGGAATATCCCGTTCCAAAATCATCCATCTCAATCACAAAGCCATTGTCATGAAGCTTTTTCACGGTCTCAGTGATTTTCTGCGGGTCATCGGAATATGCGGACTCCGTGACCTC
>JAEEGL011849000.1_pt1 | contig 10774 bp, 8 predicted proteins | sample 9134231 | NCBI WGS metagenome assembly JAEEGL01 (sample SAMN16246548, study PRJNA631951) | gut metagenome | biome: gut microbiome; feature: rumen; material: fiber-attached | host: Bos | place: Iran: Karaj | collected 2018-10
GTTTGAGCAGGGCCTGCTGGACGCCTTCGCCCGACACATCACGGGTAATCGAGGGATTGTCGCCCTTGCGCGCAATCTTGTCGATCTCGTCGATGAACACGATGCCTTTCTCGGCCAGCGGCACCTGATAGTTCGCCACCTGCAGCAGCCGCGTCAGGATGCTCTCGACGTCCTCGCCCACATAACCGGCTTCGGTAAGGACAGTGGCATCGACAATGGCGAACGGCACCGAAAGGCAGCGGGCAATGGTCTTGGCAAGCAGCGTCTTGCCGGTACCCGTCGGTCCGACGAGGATGATGTTCGATTTTTCGATCTCAACATTGTCATCCGACTCCGGCTGCAGGATGCGCTTGTAATGGTTGTACACCGACACGGCCAGATATTTCTTGGCGGTGTCCTGACCGATGACATAGTCATCGAGAAAATGCTTTATCTCAGTAGGTTTCGGAAGATGTTCGGCATCGATGCCGACCAAGGGCTCCCCTTCTTCTTCTTCCGGCATCTGCGGCATCGCGTCCTGCATAATCCGGTATGCCTGGCCCACACATTCGTCGCAGATAAAGTTTCCGTTTCCGCCGATAAGCAGCCGCACCTCGCGGCGCCCGCGGCCACAGAACACACATCGGTCCTCCCTTTCGGCCATGGATTATTTCTTGGTTTTCGGATGGTACAACACCTCATCTATCATGCCATAGGCCTTTGCCTCTTCCGCGGTCATCCAATAGTCGCGGTCGGCATCTTTCTCCACCTGGGCATACGGTTTCCCGCTGTGTTCGGAGATGATGGTGTAAAGTTCTTTCTTCAGTTTCAGGATTTCGCGCACCGTGATTTCCATGTCGGAGGCCTGTCCTTCGACACCGCCCATCGGCTGATGGATCATCACCCGGGAGTGACGCAGGCAGGAGCGCTTGCCGGGGGCGCCGGCGCAGAGAAGCACCGACCCCATCGAAGCGGCCATGCCCGTGCAGATGGTCGCCACGTCGGCGTGAATCCACTGCATGGTGTCGTAGATGCCCAGACCGGCACTGACAGAACCTCCGGGCGTATTGAGGTAAATCTGGATGTCGCGGTCGGGATCGGCCGAATCGAGGAACAGCAGCTGGGCCTGGATGATGTTGGCCACTTCGTCGTCGATGGGTGCGCCGAGGAAGATGATGCGGTCCATCATCAAGCGGGAAAAGACGTCCATCGAAGCCACGTTGAGCGGGCGTTCCTCGATGATGGTGGGCGAGACATAGCCGGCCACGGCCGACATGTAGCGGTGCATGGTCATGCTGCCGATACCCTGGTGCCTGACGGCATATTTCAGAAATTCGTCCTGTTTCATGGCTTTGGTTTTATTTGCTTTGCGGCTGTTCGGCGGCCAGCATGCTGCGGTACTCGTCCATCGAGACTTTCGCGGTATCCAGCGTCACCGTCTCGCGGACATACTGCAGCGCACGCTGTTCGCACAGCTGCTCGAAAATACGGCGGGCTTCCTGCTCGTTCTGGAGCATGGTCCGGGCATAACCGTCGATGTTCTCATCGGGCACGTTCAGCATGCCGTACTGGGCGAACTGGCGGCGGGCGATGTCGCGGGCAAATGCCACGACGTCGTTTTCACCTATCTCGATTTTCTGGGCACGGATAATTTCGTTGACAATAATCTGCCATTTGAGGTCGCGGGAGAATCCTTCGTAATCGCTGTCGGCGGCCGTCTGTTCCTTCTCGTCCTTGGCCTGCTTCCGCATCCATTTCTTGAGGAATTCTTCCGGCAGTTCCATCGGGAACTTGTCCAGCAGCGCGCTGCGGACATCCACCCGGAATTTGTATTCGGCATCCTCGGCGAGATGCTGCGCGATTTCCTCGCGGATGCGGCCGCGGAACTCGTCCTCGGTCTTCACCTGCCCTTCGCCGTACACTTTGTCGAACAACTCCGTGTCGAGCGCTGCGTTCTCAAAACGGGCCACGGTGGCCAGCGTGAACGAGAACTGCGGCTGCAGGTCTTTCACGGCAGCCTTGTCGATGCCCAGCATCGAGGAGATTTCGACTTCGTTCGGGAAGGCCTTCTGCAGTTCTATGATGACTTCGTCACCGGCTTTGCGGCCGATGAACTGTTTCCTAGTCTCTTCGTCCTTCAGGAATTCCAGGTATATCGAGGCCTCTTCCTTGACGACGCCGCCTTCTTTCGGGGTCTTGTCTTCGTTCAGTTCGACCATCTTGCCCTTGAGCATCTCGTCGCCTTCGGAGACCGTGTCGCGCGAGACGAACTGGCCGAAACGGCGGGCGTAGTTGCGGATATAGGCATCCTCCATTTCCTGGTCGGGCTGGATTTCGTAAGCCTTGATCTTGTCGTCCTTCGACAGTTGTATGTCGGGCTGGGGCGCAATGCCGATTTCGAAGGAGAACGCATAGTCGCCGTCGTATTTCCAGTCGACGGGCTCCTCGTTTTCGACCGGCAGCGGGTCGCCCAGCAGCTGCAGTTTCTCTTCGGAGATATACTTCGTTATCGCTTCGGACGTCACCTTGCCGACTTCGTCCATCAGTACATACTTGCCGTACATTTTCCGGATGATGCCGTCGGGCACATGTCCCGGACGGAAGCCCGGCAGGCGGGCTGATTTCTTGTATCCTTTCAGGCCCTGCTCCACTTGCGAAGCATAATCTTCGGGCGTCAACTGCACTTTCAAGACAGCATGCTGGCTGCCGACGGTTTCTTTTGTTATGTTCATATCCTCTGTGTTTATGTTCGTACGGACGGAGGGACTCGAACCCTCACGCCTTGCGGCACCAGATCCTAAGTCTGGCTCGGCTACCAATTACGACACGTCCGCTGAGCGCGCGCAAAGGTAGCTATTTTTTTCAAACCATAATGTGAATGCGCACTCAACGCATTCCATGTCAGGCATGGGCTTCCAGCCAGTTGGTTCCGGTCCCGGCCGATACCGTGAGCGGCACCTGCAGCGGCATGGCGTTTTCCATGGCGTCCTTCACGAGCGCCGTCACTTCGTCTTTCTCGGAAAGGAACACATCGAACACCAGTTCGTCGTGCACCTGCAGGATCATGCGGGAACGGAGGCCGCGCGCCAGAAGTTCCCGGTGGATGGTCACCATGGCCTTCTTGATGATGTCGGCGGCCGTGCCCTGGATGGGGGCGTTGATGGCGTTCCGTTCGGCCATGCCCCGCACGTTGGCGTTGCGCGAGTTGATGTCCGGCAGATAGCGCCGGCGTCCCATCAGCGTCGTGACGAATCCCTGACGCGCCGCTTCGGCCACAGCGTCCTGCATGTACCGGTGCACGCCGGGAAACACGCGGAAATAGTCGGCGATGAATGTGGTCGCCTCAGACCGCGGGATGTGCATGCGCTGCGCCAGCCCGAAGGCCGAAATGCCGTAGATGATGCCGAAATTGGCAGTCTTGGCCTTGCTGCGCATTTCGCGCGTGACCTCGGGGAGGGGCGTATTGTATATTTTCGAGGCCGTCATGGCATGAATGTCCACGTCGTGGGCAAAGGCATGCAGCATCGATTCGTCGCCGCTGATGGCCGCCATGAGCCGTAATTCTATCTGCGAATAGTCGGCAGCCAGCAGGACGGAGTCGGTATGCGAAGGCACGAAGGCTTTGCGCATTTCCCTGCCCCGGGCTTCGCGCACCGGGATGTTCTGCAGGTTCGGATCGGCGGAACTCAGGCGCCCGGTGGCGGTGACGGCCTGGTTGAAGGTCGTATGGATGCGGCCTGTGACGGGGGATATCATCTGCGGCAGGGCTTCGACATAGGTCGAGAGCAGTTTTTTCACCGAGCGGTAGGCCAGGATGGTGTTCACCACCGGATGTTTGTCGGCCAGCGTCAGCAGGACTTCCTCGCTGGTGGACATCTGCCGGGTCTTGGTCTTCTTGATCCGGTCGGACAGTTGCAGCCGGTCCGCCAGGATCTCTCCCAGCTGCTTGGGCGACGACAGGTTGAATTCCGTACCGGCCCAGTCGAAGACCTGACGTTCGAGTTCGGCGGCCTCCTTCTGCAGCGATGCGGCGAAATCGACCATGTTTTCTTTCGAGAACGACACCCCTTCCAGCTCCATGTCGGCCAGCACGGCGATCAGCGGCATTTCGACTTCCTCCGCCAGCCGGGTCATGTCCACCTGCTGCAGCGCCGTCTCGAGCAACGGACAAAGCGCGGCCGCCACGGCCGTCTGCTCTGCCAGGCAGTCCACCGGCAACGCGGTATCGGCGTCCGAAAACAGCGTATCGAGCGTCCGGCGGTCGAGATTGTAGTCGTTTTTTTCTGGCTCGTAATGCAGATATTCCGAAGCGAGCAGAAACAGGTCGTGCCGACGCTCCGGCTGCAGCAGATAGTGCGCGATGAGCACATCGAACAACGGTCCGTCCGTCCGGATGCCGCGCAGGGCCAGGGCCTTGATGCCGGGCTTCAGGTCATAGCCTGTCTTGCGGATGTCCTTGCTTTCGAACAAAGATTTGAAAGGCGCGAGCCATCGTGCGGAGGCATCCCGGCCGGCCGGCACCGGTACGTACCAGACTTCGTCGCCCGTGTCGGTCAGCAGCAGACCGGTGATGTCGGCGGTGAAGACATCCGACGAGGACTGGACAACCTGGAAGCACACGTCCCGGCTATCTGCGAGCCGCTTCGCCAGTTGCCGGCAGGCGACCTCCGTATCGACGGTATGGCATGCACGGGGACGGCGCGGCTGCCCGGGGACGGCCTGCACGGGCGGCGCATCGGGCGATTCCGCCAGCCGGCGTTCGTTGAGACGTGTCAGGAAGGAGCGGAAGCTGTATTTCCGGAACAGCGGCACCAGACGGTCGTAGTCCGGTGTACGGAGCCGGCAGCAATCTGCGGAGAACTGAATCGGAACATCCGTCTTAATCGTAACTAATTCCTTAGAAAGTAGAATATTATCGTGACTTTCTATAACCTTTTCTTTAATGCTTCCCTTGAGTTCGTCCACATGCGCCAGCAGCGATTCGACCGAGCCGTAGGTCTTCAGCAGATTGACGGCGCCTTTCTGTCCGATGCCCTTGGCGCCGGGCACATTGTCGGACGCATCGCCCATCAGGGCCAGCAGGTCGATCATCTGCCGGGGCGAAGAGATGCCATAGCCGGCACAGGCCGCCGCCGCATCCAGCACTTCGATGTCCGACCCGCCGTGCCGGGGCTTGTAGAGCAGCACCCGGTCGCCGACGAGCTGCACGTAATCCTTGTCGGGGGTCATCATGTACACCGTGATTCCTTCGGCCGATGCCTGCCGGGCAAGGGTGCCCACCACGTCGTCCGCCTCGTAGCCCTCCACCTGCAGCACGGGGATGCGATAGGCCGCAAGGATTTCCTGAATGACGGGCACCGACTCCCGGATTTCCTCTGGCGTGGCCGGCCGGTTGGCCTTGTACGCGGCGTAGGCTTTGTGCCGGAAGGTCGGTCCTGGCGGGTCGAACACTGCGGCTATGTGCGTCGGATGCTCTTTGTTCAACACATCTTCCAGGGCATTGACAAAGCCGAACACGGTGGAGGTGTTAAAGCCGCTGTCGCTGAACATCGGATGCCGGAACATGGCATAATACGCTCTGTATATCAGCGCATAGGAATCGATAAGGAAAAGTTTTTCCGAGTTATTTTCCGGGTGGTTCATGTAAAAATCAGTAATATCTGCCGGGAATCGGCGGTGACGGGCATTCGCATACCGGCGGCCCGTTCCACAAATGTACGGCTTATCTTCTTTTTTTTGTGTAGATTTGTCGTTGAAATTTTGCTTCGCTTTGAATCCGCTCAAGAAACTGGCAGGACAGACCGTCATCTACGGGTTGGGCAGCGTGGTTCCCCGCTTCCTGAACTACCTGCTGGTTCCGTATCACACCCATTTGTTCGAAAAAGCCGAGTACGGCATCATCACCGAACTGTACACCTACATGACGTTCATGGTGATTCTGCTGACCTACGGCATGGAGACCGGCTTCTTCCGTTTTACGCAGAACAGCGAGGACAAACCGTATGCGTACGGGTCGGCTTTCGTGAGCCTGCTCACGACGTCGTCGCTTTTCGTCGCCGGCATCTACCTCCTCACCGGGCCTATCACGCAGGCGCTGGGCTATACCGCACACCCCGAATACATCCGATGGTTTGCCTGGATTCTGGCGCTGGACGCCGTCTGTGCCGTGCCGTTCGCGCGGCTGCGCCAGCAGAACAAGCCCTTGCAGTTTGCCGGCATCAAGATTGTCAATGTCCTGACAAACATTTTCTTTACGTTCTTCTTCTTCTGGTTCTGCCCGAAATACGCCCACACGGCTTTCATCCAGTCGTTCTGGTCGCCGGACGTCGGAGTCGGCTATGTGTTCATCGCCAACCTCATCGCCTCGGTGGTCAGCCTGCTGTTGCTGATGCCACACATTATCGGGGTGGAAATCAGGTTCCGCTGGGAGGTCTGGAAACGGATGATCGTCTATGCGCTGCCGCTGCTGCTGGCCGGGTTGGCCGGCAATGTGAACGAAGCCATCGACCGGACCATGCTCAAGCATCTGCTCCCGCTGCCGGAGCATGAAGCGATGGCGGAACTCGGCGTCTATGGCGCCAACATCAAGATCGCGGTGCTCATGACACTGTTCATCCAGATGTTCCGCTACGCCGCTGAGCCGTTCTTCTTCAACGACGCACGCAAGGCGAACTCCCGGCAGACCATCGCGGACACAACCAAATACTTCATTCTCTTTGCGTTGCTCATTTTCCTGGGCATTACGCTGTATATCGACATTTTCAAGTATTTCATCGAGCCGCGCTACTGGGAAGGACTGCACATCGTCCCGGTCATGGCGGCGGCCAACATGATGCTCGGCATCTACTATACCATTTCCATCTGGTTCAAACTGAACAATAAAACGCACTTCGCGCTCATCATCGCCAGCATAGGCGCCATCATCAGCATCACGGGCAACCTGCTGCTCATCCCGGTGATCGGCTACACCGGATCGGCCTGCATCCATCTGTTTTGCTACTCCGTCATGGTCTTCCTGACCTGGCGGGCGGGACAGAAACACTACCCGGTACCGTACGACTGGAAAACCATCGGCAAATTCGCGGCGCTGGCGGCGGTGCTGTTCGCCGCAGCCCGGCTGACGATGCTGCCGAATCTTGCACTCAATTTGCTGAAAAACACGATTTTGATAGGCATCTTCTGTTTCGTTGCCTACAAAAAGGAGTATCACAACTTTATCTCGTACAACGCATGAAAGTAAAACTCGTCAACAAGTCGCACCACAATGCACCGGCATACAGCACGCCGCTTTCGGCCGGTATGGACCTCCGGGCCAACCTTGACGCGCCCGTGACGCTCCGCCCGGGCGAACGCCGGCTCATCCCGACCGGCCTGTACATCTCATTGCCGGCCGGATTCGAGGCGCAAATCCGTCCGCGCAGCGGCCTGGCCCTCAAAAAAGGCATCAGCATCGTCAATACGCCCGGCACCATCGACGCCGACTACCGCGGCGAGATCGGCATCATCCTGATCAACCACTCGCAGGAGGATTTCACGGTGCAGGACGGAGAGCGCATCTGCCAGATGGTGGTGGCCCGGCACGAAACCGTGGAATGGGACCTGTGCGACACGCTGGACGAAACAGAACGCGGCGAAGGGGGATTTGGGCATACAGGAAAATTATAATAATTTGTGTCTCAATAATATGAACAGCATCAAACCTGTCTTCTGGGTGGTCATCTGCCTCGCGTTCGTCCTCGTCGGCTGCTCGCGCAAAAACGCGATACCCGGCACGGCCGTCCTGCCTTCCGGAGAGGCCTGCTACCCGCAGCGGACGTTGTCGGTTTCAGGCGGGAACCTGAACTATTCCGACAGCAAGAAATCGCTGGCTGCCAGCTACCAGCTGTTCCTGGACAAGGAGGAGGCCTGTTATTTTCAGGCCAGTGTGCTGTTCATCGAGGCGGCCCGCGGCCTGGTGACCCGCGATTCGTTCTTCCTGCTGAACAGGCTGGAACGCACCTGCATGCAGGGTTCGCTGGCCGACCTGGAGCAGAGTTTCGGCATCAAGGCTTCCCCGAAGATTCTGTTCACGCTGTTCTCGGGTAATTTCTGCCCCGACGCCATCGTGGAAACAGGCCTCAAGCCGGTGGTCTCCACGACAGATCTGGTGCGTTACACCTCGCCGATGCAATATCAGCTTACCGTAAGCAGACGTTCCGGCACGAACTGCATGGAGCAGATGCTCATTACCGACCAGCGCGGCCGGACGGTCGTCCAGGCCGACTTCTCTAATTTTCATGTCGTCGATGGATGCGAAGTCCCGGCGCAAATCCGCATCACACAGCCGGAACAGCATCGCGAGATCAGCATCCGATGCAACAATTTCGCCTTCGGCACGCAAAAAGAGATTAATTTTGCCGTGCCCGCCAATTACAAAAGGGTACGCCTGACCTTCGAATGAAAAATCCGTTGCCATATTGTTTCTGCTGTTTCGTCCTCTGCCTGACGTTTGCCAGTGCATACGGACAAACGCGCGAAAGTCTGGAGAAACAGCGGGCACAGACGCAGAAGGAAATTGATGAAACCGAGAAGCTGCTTCAACAAACCATTCAGAAGAAGTCATCTTCTCTGCAGGCAATAAGCCTTTTAAACACCAAGATTCAGCAACGGAACAACCTGATTTCGTCCATCCGGTCTGATATAGCCGAGGCCGACCGACGCATCGCAGAAACCAATGCGGACATCGCATTTGCGCGGAAGAACATCGAGGCCATCCGGAAGAAATACGCCGCACTGGTTCAGCAAGCCTATCGCATGCGAAGCCAATACACTGATTTAATGTTGATTCTGGGTGCTTCAAGCCTCAATGAAGCCTATCTGAGGACCAAATATTTCAAAGAAATCTCCGACTACCGTAAAAAGCAGGTCGAAGTACTCGCCGCCGAGCAGCAGGCGCTCGATGCCTCGCTGGCACAACTTCAGTCTCAGCGGGCGGAGAAGACGGCGCTGTTGCAGGAGGAGCAGCAGGAGCAAAGCAAACTGAATGCCGAGCGGCAACAGCAGGATAAGATGGCTAAACAGCTGAACGTCAAGGAGAGTCAACTCAAAAAGGATTTGGCTGCACAGAAGAAGGAGGCCGAAAAACTCGAAAAAACCATCCAGGATTTGATTGCGAAGGAAGCGGCCCGTCGCAAGGCTGAGGCCCAGACAAAGCCAGAATCCGCCGCAACCCAGCAAGTGGTGGAGAAACTGTCCGCCACGTTCAAGGAAAACAAAGGCAAACTGCCCTGGCCGTGCGCACAGGGGGTTATCACCGGACGCTTCGGCACGTACGCGCATCCCATCTACAAAGACATTTCGCTGCAGAATTCGGGCATCGACATCACAGCGCCCGCACGGACATCGGCTCAGGCGATATTCGAGGGCGAGGTGCTTTATCTGGCACTGGTTCCCGGTTCGAACATGGCGGTGGTCATCCAACACGGCAATTACATTTCGCTGTACCAGAATTTGGTGGATGTCCCCGTCAAGAAAGGCGACCACGTTGCCACAGGACAGCCCATCGGCACTATCTATACCGACCCGCAGAGTCAGACGGGCACACTGCATCTCGAAATCTGGGAAGGGCAGACCAAACTCAATCCCGCACAATGGTTACGATCCAAATAAATCTGCCATGATACGCTATGCCATAGAAGCTGCGCGCTTCGCACTGAAAGAACGTCGGAAACGCACCGCCTGGATTGCAGACGTCATCCGCCGACACGGCAAAATGCCTGGTGAAATACAGTACATTTTCACTGACGACGACCATATTCTGAAAATAAACCGCGAATTCCTGCAACACGATTACTGCACGGATATCATCACCTTCGATTACACCGAAGGAAATACGCTGTCGGGCGACATCTTCATCAGCATCGACACGGTACGGGACAATGCGCAGACCTATGGGGAAACGTTTCGGAGGGAGTTGCTGCGCGTCATGATACACGGCGTGTTGCATCTGGCCGGATTCAACGACAAGACCGAAGCCGAGCAGCGCATGATGCGCGCCCAGGAAAATGCCGCGCTCGAGCTCTGGGCGACACAGTTCGAAGAGGAGGACGCAAATCCATCACAGAAATGACCGGACGGACCTTCGAGGTGATTGTGGTCGGCGCCGGCCATGCCGGATGCGAAGCCGCCGCCGCAGCCGCCCGTTTGGGCGCGCGGACGCTGCTCATCACCATTGACATGGAAAAGATGGGGCAGATGTCGTGCAATCCGGCCATGGGCGGCATCGCCAAAGGGCAGATCCTGCGCGAGATCGATGCCATGGGCGGAACGTCCGCCATTATAACCGACCGCACCTCCATTCAGTTCCGCATGCTCAACCGTTCGAAAGGTCCGGCCATGTGGAGTCCGCGTGCCCAGTGCGACCGCCGGAAATTTTCGACGGCGTGGCGCGAGGAGCTGGAAAGCATCCCGAATCTGTTTTTCTGGCAGGACATCGTAACAGAAGTGACCGCAGAAGCAGGGCAGGTGACAGGGGTCCGCACCCGGCTGGGCGTTACATTCAAAGCCGAAGCCGTCATTCTCACCACAGGAACTTTCCTCAACGGCCTCATGCACGTGGGCCGCTGCCAGACGGCCGGCGGCCGCATTGCCGAACCGGCAGCTATCGGCTTGACGGAATCGCTCGTCCAACTCGGATTCGAGACCGGCCGCATGAAGACCGGCACACCGGCCCGGTTGGACGGTCGCACCATCGACTTCGACCGGCTGCAGCGCCAGGACGGCGACGAAGGGGAGGGGCAATTCTCATTTATGCCCA
>JAEEGL012949290.1_pt1 | contig 10774 bp, 5 predicted proteins | sample 9134231 | NCBI WGS metagenome assembly JAEEGL01 (sample SAMN16246548, study PRJNA631951) | gut metagenome | biome: gut microbiome; feature: rumen; material: fiber-attached | host: Bos | place: Iran: Karaj | collected 2018-10
TGGAGGGCATCGGGTGTGATGGTCTCCTTTTTATCAACGATGCTGTTGATAGTTTTGGAGGCATCGAAGAGGTGAGAGATGACGATGGGGGTGTTGAAGTCATCGTAGAGAGCATCGTAGCAACGCTGCTTGAGGGCATCGACAAAGTGGCTGCTTACAGAAGCACCTTCGGTGGGGGTGATGGATTGAAGGGCTTTCCAAGCGTCAAGAAGGCGTTCCAAGCCCTTTTCGGCTGCCTGAAGGGCATCGTTGCTGAAATCGACGGTGGAGCGGTAGTGTGCCTGTAGGATGAAGAAACGGATGGTCATGGGTGAATAGGCACGGTCGAGCTTTGGATGGTCGCCACTAAAGAATTGCGGTAGGGTGATAAAGTTGCCGAGTGATTTGCCCATCTTCTGTCCGTCGATGGTTATCATGTTGTTATGCAACCAATAAGTCACCATCTGGTCGCCTTGGCTGGCTACGGCCTGAGCTATCTCGCACTCATGGTGTGGGAAGATGAGATCCATACCGCCACCATGGATGTCGAAGTGGTTTCCCAAATACTTTCTGCCCATCGCTGTGCATTCGCAGTGCCAACCAGGGAAGCCATCGCTCCAAGGACTTGGCCAACGCATGATGTGTTCGGGTTGGGCAGCTTTCCAAAGCGCAAAGTCGGCTTGGTTCTTCTTCTCCCCCACCCCTGCCAAGTCGCGGCTGGCATCTTTCACATTCTCGAGGCTTCGACCTGAGAGGATGCCGTACTTATGCTGTTGGTTGTACTTCTCTACATCAAAATAAATCGACCCGTTGCTTTCGTAGGCAAAACCATTGTCGAGAATCTGCTGAACAAGTTGTTGCTGTTCGATGATGTGTCCTGTGGCATGAGGTTCGATGCTGGGCGGCAAGCAGTTGAGGGCATCCATCGCCTCATGGTAGCGATTGGTGTAATACTGAGCCACTTCCATCGGCTCCAGCTCTTCCAAACGTGCTTTCTTGGCAATCTTGTCCTCCCCTTCGTCGGCATCGTGCTCCAAGTGACCCACGTCGGTGATGTTCCTCACATAGCGCACCTTATAGCCGAGGTGTTTGAGGAAGCGGAAAACGATGTCGAATGTGATAGCTGGACGTGCGTGTCCGAGATGTGCGTCACCATATACTGTAGGTCCGCAGACGTACATGCCCACGTGTGGCGCATGCAGTGGGCGGAACACCTCTTTCTTTCTGGTCAGGGTGTTGTAAACGTAAAGTGCCTGTTCCATTTTCTTTCGCTTTTACTGAAAAACAGCACAAAGGTACGAAGAAGCACGCATATAACCAAGAAAAACAGAACTTTTGCGAAAAAAGTTTGCCTTTTTTTGTTCCTTTTTGAGAAATAATCACTACTTTTGTGGCGCAGACATTTTATAACACGTAATTCTAACCTAATGCCGATGCTAAAATTAACCCGCAGGATTCTCGCCATCGCCTTTTGGCTGGGAATCACCCTCTTGTTCCTCGACTTTACGGGAACCATGCAGCCCATCCTGGGATGGATGGCGAAGCTGCAGTTCTTGCCCAGCGTGATGGCGGTAAATCTCATTTCCATCGCTATCGTGCTTGTAGCTACCCTATTGCTGGGACGTATGTATTGTTCGGTCGTCTGTCCGTTAGGTGTCCTGCAGGACTTCTTTGCATGGATAGGTCGATGGCGCATTTTCCGCAAGAACAAAAAGGCAAAGTTTGCCAACAAGTACAGCTATTCGAAACCCAAGACATGGCTGAGACTCACCGTGTTGGCACTGTTCATCATGATGTTGCTGGCTGGCTTCAATGCCTGCTTCGTACTCTTGGCACCTTACAGTGCCTACGGGCGTATCGTAGCCTCGTTACTACAACCCATCTACATTGACGTAAACAACTTGCTGGCACAATGGTCGGAAGCGAACGACAATTTCCTCTTCTACCAAGTGGAGCCACATAACAACCCGATGCTACTGGGTTTGGTCGCCTGTGTGACGGCTCTCATCTTGTTTGTGGTGGCCTTCATGCACGGACGTACCTACTGTAACACGATTTGTCCTGTAGGCACCACCCTCGGCTACCTCGCCAAGTTCTCCTGGCTGAAGATGCGGGTGGACGAGGACAAGTGCATCAAGTGTGGTCTCTGCGAGAAAAACTGTAAGGCAGCTTGCATCAAGGTGGAGAAAGGTGTACCCGTGAAATTTGATTATACCCGCTGCATCACCTGTGGCGACTGCCAAGAAGTGTGTGGCAAGGGGGCGTTGCATTTAGCACCAGCGAGAAGAAAGAGTAATTCTAGCCTTTCTAGTGAAGCTAGTACTTCTAGCAAGGCTAATACTAGTACATCTAGTTCTTCTGACCTTTCGCGTCGCTCTTTCCTCGCCATCACAGGCACAACCGTAGCCGCTGCAGCCCTCAAAGCTCAGGAGAAAACGACCGACGGTGGATTGGCGGCCATCGAAGACAAGCAGATACATACGCGCAAGACTCCTCTCACCCCTCCAGGGTCGCTCTCGGCTGCTAATTTGCAACAGCATTGCACAGCTTGCCAACTCTGCATTGCCAACTGCCCGAACGAGGTGCTGCATCCATCGACCGACATGAAACACTTCCTGCAACCGACCATGGAGTACACTAACGGCTACTGCCGCCCTGAATGTACACGTTGTGCGGATGTCTGCCCTGCAGGTGCCATCCAGCCCATCACAAAGGAGGAAAAGACCGCTATCCAAATTGGCCATGCGGTGTGGGTGAAGGAGAACTGTCTGCCTGTGGCTCAAGAACAGCGATGTGGTAGCTGTGCCGCCCACTGTCCTGCCGAGGCCATTCAGATGGTGCCGATTGATAAGAGCATCAAGCAGAACCCAGAGGATGGACAGTGGTATGATGCCGAGGGGAATCAGTTGGATTGGCGTGCCGTCAACAGTCTCCTACGCATCCCTGTGGTAGATACAGAAAAATGTATTGGTTGCGGCAAGTGCGAGTACCTCTGTCCTGCTCGCCCATTCAGCGCAATCTATGTAGAAGGACACGAACAACACCGAGAAATATGAAAAACGTAAACAGAAGAGATTTCCTCAAAATAGCAGGTGCCGCTACTGCCACAGCAACCCTTGCCGCTTGTGTAGGCAAGACGGGCAGTGAACTCGGCGACCTCGATCCAGCCGGACACCACACGGGTGCCATTCCGACAGACAAAATGACCTATCGCACGAATCACAATTCGGGCGACAAGGTGTCCATCTTGGGTTATGGCATGATGCGTCTGCCTAACAAGCCAGCGGCTCCCACCAGCGACCCAAGTGCGCCCGCTCCCGAAGAGATAGACCAAGAACAGGTGAACAAGTTGGTGAAGTTTGCCCTCGACCACGGAGTGAACTACTTCGACACCAGCCCTGCCTATTGCCGAGGCCACTCGGAGGAGAGTACAGGCATCGCATTGAAAGCATCGGGCTACGACCGCTCGAAGTTCTTCATCGCCACAAAGTTGAGTAACTTCGCACCTCAACAGCAGACATATAAGGAAAGCGTGAAGATGTTCCAGAACTCGCTCAAGTACCTACAAACCGACTACATCGACTATCTGTTGCTCCATGCCGTCGGTGGAGGTGGTCTGGAGAACTTCAACAGACGTTTCGTGGACAACGGGATGCTTGACTACCTCATGCAGCAACGGGAAAAAGGTGTAATCCGTAACCTCGGCTTCTCCTATCATGGCGACATTGCGGTGTTTGACTACCTGATGGAGAAGCACGACACCTACCACTGGGACTTTGTGCAGATTCAGCTGAATTATGTGGATTGGAACACAGCTAATCAGGGCAACCCACTCAATCCTAACGGTGCCTACCTGTATAACGAATTGGAAAAGCGCAACATCCCTGCCGTCATCATGGAGCCACTGCTTGGCGGACGACTCTCGAAGATGCCCGACCACATCGTAGCGACCCTCAAGCAACAGCGTCCCGAAGACAGCGTCGCCTCGTGGGCATTCCGTTACGTCGGCTCAAAGCCCAACACGCTTACCGCACTGAGCGGCATGACTTATATGGAACACTTAGAGGACAACATCCGCACTTACAGTCCCCTCGTTCCTCTCAGCGAGCAAGAAATAGAGTGGCTCGAAGGCGAGATAGCTAACCTTTATGTGTCCTATCCCACGATTCCCTGCAACGACTGCAAGTACTGCATGCCATGTCCTTACGGGCTTGACATTCCAGCCATCTTCGTACATTATAATAAATGTGTGAACAAGGGCAACGTCCCCGAAAACCAACAGGCGGAGAACTACCGTGAGGCGCGACGTGCTTTCTTGGTGGGCTACGATCGTGCGGTGCCCAAGCTACGCCAAGCCAGCCACTGCATCTCCTGCGGCAAATGCGTTCCCCATTGCCCACAAAACATCCGCATCCCCATGGAGTTGCACCGCATTGATGACTTCGTGGAAAAACTCAAACAAAACACCCTCTAACCCTTTCCCGTGTATGGCGGTTTACCCGCCATAATAAAAAAACAATACCCCATGATACAACCCCTATTCCTCGGCCTCGGCATACAAGAAATCATCGTCATTCTCGTTATTGTCCTCCTCCTGTTCGGTGGTAAGAAAATCCCCGAACTCATGCGTGGTGCCGGCAAAGGTGTCCGCGCCTTCAAGGACGGCATGAAGGAAGTGACCACTGATGAAGCCGAAAAAGATAAGCAAGTGTCCTAACATCCCGAAAGGCTCTGGTAAATAGTAATTTGTCAAATTGTCCATTACCATGACTTTCTGGGACCATCTCGAAGAACTGCGTAGAGTGCTCATCCGATGCCTCATCGTTGTGGCACTCTTCGCCATCCTCGCCTTTATCTTCAAAGACGAGGTTTTCCTTGTTATTTTTGCCCCTAAAAGCCCCGACTTCCTCTCCTTCCGTATCGTGGCAGGAGGTTTCCCCTCCAGCATCTCCCCTTTCGGCTCCACCCCCGAAATCCAACTCATCAACACAGAACTGACTCGCCAATTCATTATCCACATGATGACCAGCTTCTACGTTGGCCTCATCGTGGCAGCACCCTACATTCTCTACCAACTCTACCATTTCGTCTCTCCCGCACTCTACGAAAACGAACGACGCTACTCCACACCGCTCGTCATTGCTTCCTACCTCATGTTCATGTTGGGTGTCCTCTTCAGCTATTTCGTCGTATTCCCTATCACCTTCCGCTTCCTCGGCAACTACCAAGTGTCCGACGATGTCCAAAACCTTATCTCCCTCGAAAGCTACATCGACACCCTCGTTTTCCTTTCCCTCGCCATGGGCATCACCTTCGAAATTCCCATCCTCTCTTGGCTTCTCGGTCGCCTCGGCATCCTGCATCGCCATCAGATGCAGCAATTCCGCCGCCACGCCATCGTTGCCATCCTCCTCATTGCCGCCATCATCACCCCTACCTCCGATGCCTTCACCCTCGCCATCGTTTCCCTCCCTATGTACCTCCTCTACGAACTGAGTATCCTGCTCGTACCACGGAAACGAAACACAAAATAAGGCATACAAAATGCCGCCCTAACCTACAAGAGGAGGGCGGCATCACTGAATGAACTTAATCAACCGTTACTTCACAATCACCTTTTTTCCACCACGGATGTAGATGCCCTTGGGCAAGTTCTTCTGCATCGTGTTACCATCCGACACTTTCCGGCCTTGCAGGTCGTAGATGGGCTGTACCTTGTCATCGGCTGCGATTGGCGCATGGATGGTAGTTGGGTCTTCAACCGTCAGCATACCATTCACGTAGGTGATGTCATAGTTCTGCGCCTCAGCTCCATAAACTCGAATTTCATATACCCCAGCAGGGCTGTCGGCTGTGGCATCGCACTCGACGACGGGCGGCGTGATGAACACATCGGCATTCTCGCGGTTCCTGAAGGAGCGATAAGTCAGAGCGAACTCAGGATTCTCTTCGCCCACATTGCGAGTGTAGGACTTGGCCGTGATGGTGAGAGGTGCGGGGATGACGGTCAGCTTGCCATCCACACAGGTGAGGCCAGCACTCGTGATGCTGCCAGGTTCCACCGTGATGACATAATCACCCACAGGCGACGTGACATCCACCTCGCAACTCAATACTGGCTCGCCATTGATGGGCGCACCATCCACGTCGTAGTACCACATATTGATGGCATGACCGTATTCGTTCTCACGGTTAGCAGCCGTTACGACGGGCAGACCCGTGTAGGGCTTGGTGGTGAAGCGCGACCAATATTCGTCCGCTTGATATGCCTCCACCAAAGCCTCGGGCACATAGAGCGTGGCGGTAGAAACAAGGAGTGAGTTAGTGCTATTCTCTGGCAGTGTTCCCTCATGGAGAATCGCCACATACTTCATCTTGCTGCATGAACTAAACGCATTCTTGCCAATCTGAGACACACCAGCAGGAAGGTAAAGAGACATCAGGCTCGAACAGCCTCGGAACGCATTCTCAGGGATGGAGGTCAAGCCCGTGAAGTAGCGCAGTTCTTCAAAGCTCCTTACAGTCGTCTTCGAGCGGAAGGTTTCACCGATGTCCGCCACGGCAGCAGCCTCTTCCACACTCAGTTCGCCGTCGTTGTTCATGTCCCAAGCACCCACACAGATGCTCTTGGTCGCACTGTCTGCAAAGTCGATGAAATGCAGCTTTCCTTTGAGCGACACAATGGCATCCTCCAGCTCTGCTTGTGTAGCTTCTGGGTTGTCATAGACAGCCTGTTCTGCCGTAGCATCCACACCCTGTTGAGCTGCAATGTCCAAATACTCCTTCAGCGTCGCCACCACTTTGTTGAAAGCTGCCACTGCGTTGTAGTCTTCCACCCTCACGAAAGCCCACAGACAGCGGTCTGCATTCTCCGCATAGTCGAAGTCCCAATAAGCACCGTAGGTAGGATAGTTATTCGATTCATGGTCGGGATTCACACCTAGATAGCTTGCATCAGCACCTGGCACTTGAATGGTGTAACGCAAATCGCCCATATCGGTGATAGTCCAGTAAGCCTTTTCCGTGAGCGATCCGTCCACGAAGCAAGCCTTCACGCCCGTGCCCACCTTCGAGTCGGAATCCGTGCGGAAGAGCACCTTCCCATCCTTCCCCGTTTCAGGCGAATAGAGGTAATAAGTACCCTCTGGCATAGTGGCGGTGCGCATCACCTGATACTTCAAACCCGTCAACTTCGTTACGGCCTGTGTGCCCCAAGCCTCGCCTTTGTTCATGTAGCGACGTTCGTTCACGTGGCAGATATAGACCATTGCATCCTCTTCTAACGGCGAGAAGGTTGGCATCTTGTTCGTGCGGAATTCCTCAATCCGTCCGAACTCCTTCCAGACGGGTGCCTTGGCATACTTCTCTTTCGAACCAAACGGCACGTAGAGTGTGGCCGCCTTCACATTCGTATCGGCAAAGGCCGTTTCGTCGATGTAGATAGAGGCAGGATTGGGGTTCGCCACACGCACCGTCTTCAGCGACGGACAGAAGCTGAAGCAGTTGAAGCCGATGTAGTTGATGTAAGCAGGAATGCTGATTTCCGTGAGTGACGAGCAGTTGTAGAACACGCGATAGTACATCCTTGCCACACTCTCAGGCAGCGTGAGAGAGGTCAACGACGAACATCCTTCGAACGAGTTGCCATCAAGGGTGGTCAAGTTGGTAAAGTACTTGATTTCGTCAAACGAAGTAAAGCTCTTTCCCAAGAACGTCCATCCCAGACTCGACACCATCGTTCCCTCCGTATAGCTGATTTCGCCATCACCGTCGAGGTCGAAGTTGGCCACACAGGTCTGCCGCACGGTCTCATCTGCAAAGTCGATGAACTTCAGTTTCTTGCGCAACGAGCGTTGAGCACCGAGCAATTCCTCGTAGGTGCTTTCCACATTGTCGAACACCGCCTCTTCACGCATTGCATCCACGTTCTTCTCTTCCGCAATCAGCAGCAAGTTCTCCAACGCCTTCGCCATTTCATACACGCCGTAAGTCTGTTCGTAATCGACAAACGCCCATTGGCAGTTTTCTTCATTCCCTACATACGGAATGTCGTAATAGACACCGTAGGTAGGACTCGCCACGTTGCTTTTGTGGCTGGTCTGCACACCCCAATACTGCCCTTCCGTATAATCATCCGAACCCGTAGGCGGCTGAATGGTGTAGCGGTTATCACCCACAGGCTGGATACTCCAAAGGGCGGTTTCCTCGTCGTAGCCATCCACAAATGCAGCCTTCACGCCCGTACCCACATTGTCATCCGTGCTGGTGCGGAAGAGCAGATGTCTTGTGTTCCCTGTCTCGTCGGAATAGATGTTATAGACCCCATCAGGCATGGAAGCATTGTGCTTCAAGATGAATTGCATGGCATCGTTGCCTACCACGGCTTGTGTACCCCAAGCCTCGCCCTTGGTCAGGTAACGCCCTGTGCCCACATTGTAAATGAACACACGACGCTCTACCGCTAACGGCACAAAGGTTGCCTCTGGTTCCGAACGCCGTTCCTTGATGGTGGCAAACTCTTTCCATTGGTCAGCCACGGCAAACAAAGCCTTTCCACCCTGCTGCACGATAAGGGTAGCTGAGGTAAATTTCAGATTCTCAAACACATTCTCACCCATCGTGATGTCGACAGGGTTCGACGCATGGACACGCAAGGTCTGCAACTTTGAGCAGTCGGCAAAGGCTCTGCTGCCTATCTCCGTCACACCCTCCGGCAACTCCATCTCCGTGATGGCGGCACACCCCTCAAAGGTGCTCTCCCCAATTCGGGTGATGGCCGAAGGTAATTCCATGTTGCCCAACACACGGCATCCGTTGAAAGCACCGTCACCTATCGACGTGATGCCCGATGGGAGGATGAGCGACTTCAAAGCACGACATCCGCTGAAGGCACGTACACCTATCTTCTTCACACTATTGGGCAGTACGATGGCCGTCATCGTGCGGCAACCTTCGAATGCGTCATCTGCCACCGACTCCAGTGCCGTGAAGTTGCGTAACTCGTTGAAAGACTTCATCGTACAGCCTTGGAACACCGTACCCAAATCCGTCACTTGGGCTGCCTCCCCATAGCTGAACACACCGTCACCATTGGCATCCCAATTCGTTACACAAAGTGTCTTCACCTTCGCGTCGGCAAACGGCACCGCCATTTCCGTGAAATTCTCTGGTTCAATGCCGATAATGGCCTCCACACCGCTGTTGTAGCCATCGCTGCTGGTTGATCCACCAATGCCCTGAGAGTTAGGAGCCAAGTTCGATAGCAGGTAGTAACCATCGCTCGAACCGCCCCATCCCCAGTTGATGTGGTAGTAGCGGTTGCCGTCGTAGCCGTCGCACAGGAAGGCATGACCTACCTCCGAGTTGGCACCGCTCAGATAGAACGGACGGCCAGCCGCCAACTCTCCGTAGAGCAACGCATCCCAATCGTCGTTGCTGAAAGTCGCCTCCAGCACATCGCGCACCGACGAGCCATAGCCAAAATAGTTCCGCAATGCCGTAGCGACATTGCTTGAATAGGCACCCGAAGAGCTGTTGGTGTAGTCCATTTGGACTGACACACCACAATAGAGCATCAGGTTAGCCACCGCCTCACGCTGCACTTCGGGTTCGGAACCCGAATAGCTGTTACGCATGTTGTCCCAGTCAATGGGTGAACCTTCGGGAATGCCCTCCACGTGCAGATGCCCGAATGTTTCGTGCGCCGTCTGGGTGTCGTAGGCAGGAATCTCCGCCAAGGTTCGGTCAGTCGATTTCGACCGCTGATAGTACATCAACTGCGCCATCGCCGTAGCCACACAACCCGTCACCGATGTGCCCAAACCGAAATAGTTGGGGCAGTTCATGTTGTAGGGATAGCCCTGATTCCAAGTGCTCGTCACCATCTCCTTGATGGCAGGATGCGTCGGCACACGGGCAGGTGCCTTGCTGTCCTCCCGACGCAACGTCTCGATTTGTTCCTCATAATAGTCCATCCAACTGCGCATGTTGTCGGGCAGTTGCGTGTAGTCGAACGCACCCTTGTCGCAATAGCCAAGCACTTCAGGCGCACGCTCGTCACCCGACACAATGATGAAGCCCTCGCCCTCACCACGATTGAACACGTGGTAAGCCACGGGAGCCGTTGCCGCACCCCGACGGGCAGGAGCCAGTTTGGCACGGCTTGTCACTGGTGCCAAACGACGACTTCCTTGTTTGTTTTGCAAAAACTCGTTGGCCATCTGCATGGCCTTCTCTCTCGTGATAGGTTGGGCACACACCACCATTGAGGCGAACAAGCCTATCAGCATCCATAATAATCTTTTCTTCATAGGTTAATATAGTTTAGCTATTTATCCTTTATCATTTTTCATTTATCATTTAGCGAAGCGTTCTTACAAAATACTTCGGGTAAATAGACATTCTTCAACGATAGGGCATCCTTGAACAGCGGTGCCACTTCGTCCTCGCTGTACCCTGCGATGCCACAGCCTATAGCCGTGACCAGGAAGATGTACTCCTGGTGCACCCGTGCATAGTCGATGAAACGCCCCACAGCCGCCTTCATGGATTCAAAGCCTTCCATCGTCGGCAAGGCATACGACCGGCCTTGCAGTCCTTCGCCTTGTCCCAAGATGGCACCGAAACGCTGCATGGCAAACCAAGCCGCACCACCGCCGTGCATGCCGTGGATATTGCTACCAAACACAAAAATCTCATTATCTTCCAGTTCGCCGATGCGGTCGCTGGCTATACGGAAACCGTTTTCCTCTCGTCTGTTTTTCATTTTCTTTACTTTTAGGTGAGCGATTGCAAA
>JAEEGL013345824.1_pt1 | contig 10774 bp, 14 predicted proteins | sample 9134231 | NCBI WGS metagenome assembly JAEEGL01 (sample SAMN16246548, study PRJNA631951) | gut metagenome | biome: gut microbiome; feature: rumen; material: fiber-attached | host: Bos | place: Iran: Karaj | collected 2018-10
CTTAATAAAATAACTAATTGGAAATACTGGCCATGTTATTTAATAGCACTTGTAGCTAGTGTAATATGGAACTTTACTTTAAATAGAGAATATACATTTAAATCAACAGCTAATGTTCCTGTCGCTATGATTAAAGTATTTATTTTTTATCTAATATTTACTCCAGTATCAACTATAGTAGGTAACTACTTAGCCGAAAACTTACATTGGAATGAGTATATTGTAACTGGTCTTAATATGATATGTAACTTCATATTAGAGTATCTATATGATAAATATATTGTATTTAGAGGTACAATAGATACTAAAGTAAAAAAGAGTTAAACTCTTTTTTTTCATGTGATATACTATTTATATAAATATTAGGAGGTATTATGGCTTATCCTATAGAATATTTAAATCTTTATGATAAAGAAGGTAACTTAGTTAATGAAAAAGGTATTAGAGGAGTACCATCAAATTATCTAAAGGGAATAGTAATTATTTATATTGAAAATTCTAAAGGGGAATTTTTAATTCAAAAAACCTCTAAGTCTAGAGGTAGTGTATTTGCTACTACTGGTGGACATGTAGATTATGGTGATACATTTGATAGCACTATAATAAAAGAAGTAAAAGAAGAACTTGGTTTAGATATATCTAATGATTTAGTTAAGGAAGTTACTTCGTTTACTTATGATACCGATATTCAAAAAGTATATTATTTAAAAAAAGATATCGATATAAAAGATATTACTATAAAAGAAGATGAAGTAGAATATGTTAAATGGATGAGTATAGATGAAATAAAAGAATTAATTGATAAAAATGAATATCGCGAAGGTAACATAGATGGATTTAATTATATCTTAAAACATAGAAAGGATTAAGTATGAAAAAGAAAGTATTATTAAGTTTATTAGTTATAGTATCTTTACTTGCTATAACCGCATGTGGTAAAAAAGAAGCACCTAAAAAGGAAGAACCAAAGCTAGCCAAAGACGAAGTTATATTAGAAAATATCAAGTACAAACTAGATCAAGATGATGAAGGATATGGATTAAAATATAAGATAGCATCTAACTTTAGAAGAAGCGATTTAGTAAATGCTATTAATTATTTTTCTGAACAAATAGATGGTAGTTCTTATTTTGTTATAAGAATATATAAATATCCTAATAAAGATATAGATTATGCCATTAATGATTCGGTGGAAACTGTAGAAAAGCAAGAACAAGTAACTGTAGGAGATAAAGAATATACTAAAGTATATTTTACTAACTATAATGGAGCTAAAACACATTTATATTACTATTCGCATAATAAGACAACATATACTTTTGTTTTTACAGCTAGTATAGATTTATCTAGATTAGAAAATATTTTCCTAGAAAACATTTCATATGAATAATAAAACTCAACATTATGTTGAGTTTTATTTATTCTATAAATATTTTATATGTTATAATCTAATTAGAAAGAAGGAGTATGTTTTGAAAATAACTAAAGGAAAAGTAATATTAGTGGCAGTAATCGTATATTTTACAATATTTGCATTTATTAACATTAATAAAGAAAAAGAATTAAATAAAAAAATATTAAAAGAAGTAGTTTATGTAACTGATGGAAAAGCAGATAGCAAAAATGAAGGGAAGCTAGTTTTAGTTTCTGGAAAGATTGCTTATGATAATTTAGTAACCTTTTTAGAGTTAGAAGATTTTGCTACTATTAAAATTAATCGTAAAGTAGAAGATTATAAAAAAGTATATGATGAAGATGATAATGAATATACCCTTGAATGGGAAGAAAGAACTGAACCTCTTGGCGGAGATAATTATATTGATCAATTAGTATCTGAAGAAAAAGTAGCTAATATTAGTATAGGGGAATTTACTCTTGATAAGAAGGGATTATCTTTAATACCAGCAGATAGTTACTATTCTAAACAAGAAAAAATAGGTGATTTAATTACATCTGGAATTGATTATCAACGTGATCCTCATGAAGAAGATTTAAAAGTTGGAGATGTAAAACTAACATATAAATATTACGACTTAGATAAATATCCAAATATGACAATTTTAGCTGTTCAAAAAGGCAATTCATTTATTCCTTATCAAGTTGATAAAAAGAAGGACTTTTATCAAGTGTTTACCAAGATTGTTGATAACAAAAAAGATTTAGAAAAAGAATTAAAAGCTAACGTTAAAAGAACTACAAAAGGGAAATTCTTATTTATAGCTATGATTTTAGGAGTAGGCGTATTCTTTATTGTTGATAGTAAAAAAGGCAAAAATGAAAAATAATAGAGTAAAAATATCAGTTGTTATTAATGTGTTAGTAACTGTATTAGTTTTATTAGCATGTATTATAATGTTTACTGGATTTAAGTTTATGACAGATATTGGACCAAAACTTGAAACAACAGGGTTAGGTATGTTAAGGTTTTTTACCATTGATTCTAATATCTTTGTAGGGATTATTTCTATACTATTTGCTATAGAAGAAATAAAGTTTTTAAAAGGTAAGATAAAAGATGTAAGTCCTTTAATGTATAAGCTTAAATTTATGGCAACAACAAGTGTTACCTTAACATTTTTTGTAGTATTTGCATACCTTGGACCTATATCTAAAGGAGGAGTTAAGACTCTTTTAGTAAATAGTAATTTATTTTTACATCTAATTATTCCGGTTCTTAGTATTATTACATTTACTATATTTGATAAAGAAGAAGAATTTAAATTTAAAAATACATTTTTTTCTATAATCCCAACGTTAGTATATGGAGTATTTTATTTAATAAATATTCTTGTTCATATGGAAGACGGTAAAGTATCTCCATTATATGATTGGTATTATTTTGTATATTATGGAGTATGGACTGCTATTATAGTTATACCTCTTATGTTAATAATTACTTATGTGCTCGGTTTAATACTTTGGCATTTAAATAAAAGATTGTAATTAATACAATCTTTTTTTATAATTATAATAGTGGTGATGCTAGATGAAAAAGACACTAAAAAACTTAATATATGTTTATAAAAATTATGGTAGAGATTATAAAAAGCATCTAATATATGAAACTATTGGATCAATTCTAGCAGTAGCTGTAGGAATTGCCTTACCAATACTTACTGCTAAACAGGTAGTTTATTTAACTGATAATGTTTGGAATCAATTAATAATAATGTCTTTAGTTATACTTGGGGTTAATATTATTGCTGCCTTAAAAACAGTTTTAATAAGAAAAAACACTCAAGCTTTTACTGTTGGATCATCAACTAAAATGCAAAAGGAATTATCTAAGGAAGTACTAAGAATATCTCAAAAAGAGATGGACAGAGCTTCTACTGGTTCTTTTGTTAATCGTTTAACTAATGATACTGGAGAACTAGTAAATATTTTTACTGTTGGATATGGTAGATTAGTTGGAATAGTATCAACAGTGGGGACTTTTATAGCAGTATTAGTAATAAATAGATATGTTTTCTTATTTTATTTAGTTGTAGCAATTTGTCTTACATCACTAAATGTTATTAAATCTAGAAAATATAATCAGAAAGATAGAGAAAAAAGAGATACTCTAGATACTGTTTCTAGTTTATCAAGCGAATTAGTTAGAGGCGTTAGAGATATCAAAATGCTTAACGCTAAAGAAAGCTTTAACAAATCGTTAGCTAGAAGGCTTAATCTTACTAAAGAAAAATATCTTGAAATGCGTAATGTAGAAATATTTTATAATAATATTATTGAAATATTAACAGCTGTATTTGAGTTTCTACTTATTATGATATTTATCTATCTAATAAAAGTAGGTGACCTATCTATAGCTATGGCAATTGCTTTATACTCATATCGTTATAGAATTATGTTTAACTTTATGGAGAATATTTCTTCATTAATTGATGAAGCTAATAACTTTAATTTATCTTTTGAAAGAGTATTTACCGTAATAGGCAATGAAACGTATGAAAAAGAAAAGTTTGGCAATGTTAAAATTAAACGTCTTAAGGGTAATTTTGAATTTAAAAATGTTAGATTTTCATATGATAAAGATATGCCTGTATTAAAAGATGTTTCCTTTAAAGTAGATGCTAATCAAACCGTAGGTTTTGTTGGAAAAAGCGGTAGTGGAAAGACAACTATATTTAATTTAATGTGCAAGTTTTATGATATAGATTCAGGAAGTATTTTAATAGATGGAAAAAATATAAAAGATTTAGATGAAGAATCTATAAGAGGTAATATAACTATAATTAGTCAAAATCCTTATATATTTAATATGTCTTTTATAGATAATATGAAACTTGTTAAATCAAATGTAACTTTAAAGGAGATTAAAGAAGCCTGCAAAGTTGCTTGTTTAGATGAATATATTGAATCTTTACCAGAAGGATATAATACTACAGTTGGAGAAGGTGGAGTTAATTTATCTGGTGGACAAAGACAAAGACTTGCAATTGCAAGAGCGTTAATACAAAAAACAGGTATTATTTTATTTGATGAAGCAACTTCTGCACTAGATAATGAAACTCAAATTAAGATTCAAAAAGCAATTGATAATTTAAAAGGTGATTATACAGTTATGATTATTGCACATCGTCTATCAACAATTATAAATTGTGATATAATATATGTATTAGATAATGGAAGTATAGTAGATAGTGGAACGCATAAACAGTTACTTAAGAAAAATAAGATGTATAAGAGATTATGTGAAACTGAATTAGTGGAAAAATAGAAAGGATAATTATGGATAGAGAATATGTAGAAAAACTAGAAGAACCAGCTGTTGATATGGAATACGTTATCAAAGAAGTAAGAAATTTAGTAAATGATAAATCTTATACAGAAGGTTTAATTGATTATGCTATAACTAATTTTTTAAAATGTGTAGATGCTTATAAAGAACATTATAATTCTGATAAGACATATTATAGAATAAGTTTAACGGATAGGGATCGTAATTTAGTTATTTTCCATGAAAATCTAGCTCACTTATTAGGCCTTCCTAATTATAGATATTTAAAAGAAGCTGTAATTATTAACAATATTATAGCAAGATATTATCCTCATCTTGATGCGCGCAATGCTTTAACGGTATTTACGCACATCATTAAAAATCTTAATTTAAAAAAAGAAATAATTGATTTTGATACAGATCAAAATAATGAGAATAAAGAAAAACTAAATTGGGATAAGATTGCTTATAAAGTATTTTGCTTTTTAAATCTAGGAGTAATATCTGAAAAAGAAACTTTTTCTCAGCAGATACTTCGAAATAAATTTACACCACCTAGTTCTCCGGATGTCATACTAACAAGGCAGTCTTATGATGGCTCAGGAAGTACTATAAGGTTAGAACTATTTGAAGAAGATTTTCCTGATGGCAAGATTTTAGTCCCACGTTCTATACGGTTGATAAAAAAGGATGATTCAAAAAGAATTGTTAATGGTTATAGGAACCCTACTTTGGCTTCTATTACAATGAAGAAGGAGGGTTTGTATGCCGGCAGATAAACTTAAACGAAGACAAAACAATTTTTATTTTAGTCTCAGTCAATATGATTATAACGATAATATTGAAATATATTTATATGATATGATAGCTCACATATTATTACGTAAGAATATTGTGGAACGTGATGACGATAGTGATTTATATTTAACTGAAAAGATAACTGCTCCTGATTTTGAAGAATATATATCTTTGGATGCCGAAGAGCTAGTCGAGTTGTTGCGAGTTATAGAAGAATATGGAATATCAGAAGATTTATATAAAATATTAAAAACGTTATATGTGTTAAACGAAGAAAGAATAGAACATGATTATTATTCTACTATGAAAAGTAGATATAATTATGAAGAAGAAATAGAATATGTTAGAAAGTGTTCTAGTACAAAGAAAATAATCTTTGATTATCTAACTAAAGCGGTAATAAAATATGATTCTTTTAAAGAAAGAATAGAAAAAATTGCTAAAGCTATTGATAATCATGATTTAGAGGATATCGAAAATAATGATTTAGAGTATCCAGAAGAAGACCATCCAAGATTTTTTTAAAAGGAAAGTATACTTTCCTTTTTTTATTTCATAATAAAAAGGGAGGATAATATGACACAAAAAGAATTAGCTTATTTAGAAGATGCTATTATGCATGAACAAAGTATAATTGGGATATGTGAAGATACAATCAATAATATTGATGATAGTTACCTAATGAATTACATGAAAAAAGAGTTAAGAAGGCACACTAATACGCATGAGTATTTAATAAAAAAATTGGAGGAAAAATCTAATGAGTGATAAGTTATATTTAGAAAACTATTTATTGGTATTAAAAAGTACTGTAGAAGTATTTGTACATGGAACATTAGAAAGCTCTAATCCAGACATTAGAAAGACCTTAAAGAAGGGTTTAGATGAAACGTTATTGAGCCAAGCAAATACTTATGATGAAATGTCTAATTATGGTTGGTACTCTACGGATAATGTTTCACCTAAAGATATATTAAAAGTTTATAATAAAGTAAATAAAGAGTGTTAACTTTTTATTTTTTTTATGTACTATAATATAATTATGATATAATTATTTATAGGAGGTATCTATATGGCAGAAAACGAAAATAAAGCAGTTGGAGGAACAATAGCAAGAAGAGAATTAGTAACAGCTATCATCTTATCTATTGTTACTTGTGGAATCTATGGTATTTATTGGTTTATTACAATATCTGAAGATGTTAATACTCTAACTGATGATCACACTACATCTGGTGGAATGGCATTTGTTCTTACATTAGTAACTTGTGGTATTTATGGTTATTTCTGGGTTTATAAACTAGGAAAAAGATTATATGAATACCAAAAAGCTAGAGGTGAAGAAGCATCTGATAATTCAATTTTATATGTAGTATTACAATTCTTTGGTTTAGGCATTGTAACATATGCATTAATCCAAGACACATTAAACAATTATGCTGCATAATAAAAAAGTTTTATTCTTTGGATTATTGTTACTTGCACTAATAGCATACTTTTTTGTTTATAAATATACAGGTCTTGCTATTCAGTGTCCAATTCACTTTGTTACTGGACTTTATTGTCCGGGATGTGGTTTAACAAGAATGCTGTTTGCAATTATTAAACTAGACTTTTATCAGGCATTTAGATTTAATCCGTTAGTTTTTATATTACTAGTTATATATATAATTTATTTTATTATTAAGTATATCTTTAAAGCTAACATTAAAATACCTAATAGAGTATCATATAGTTTAATTGTTGTATTAATTATTTATGGAATAATAAGAAACATACCATTGTTTTCTTATTTACAACCAACTATTATTCATTAATTAGTTGGTTTTCTTTTTATCTCATGATAAAATGATGGTGGTGATATTTATGAATAAAGATGAATATTTAGATATTATTAACAAAGCAAAAAAAGATATAGATAACCTTAGGGGGTTACTTTGATGTATCCAAAAAAGAAGAGGAACTATTAAGTTTAGAAGCAAAAACTAATAGCGAAGACTTTTGGAAGGATATAGATAAAGCCAATGACATTAATAAAAAGATAACTAATATAAAAAAACAGTTAGATGAGTTTAATAAACTAAATGACTTTATAAATGAGGCAAGTAGTATATTAAGCAGCGATGATGATGAATTGCTTGCTTTAGTGTCTAATGATATTATAAAAGTACCTGAACAAATAGAAGATTTAGAGTCCAAGTCTTTGCTCAATGGTGAGTTTGATTCAAATGATTGTTATTTAGAAATTCATCCTGGTGCAGGAGGCACCGAATCTTGTGATTGGTCTGACATGCTTCTTAGAATGTATCAGAGGTATGCTGAAAAAAATGATTATAAAGTAGAAGTAATTGATAAACAAGCTGGTGATGAAGCTGGCATTAAAAGTGTAACTTTAAAAATAAGTGGGGATAAAGCCTATGGATATTTAAAAAACGAAAACGGAGTTCACAGGTTAGTTAGAATATCTCCATTTGATTCAAATAAAAGAAGACATACTTCTTTTGCTTCTGTTACAGTAACTCCAGAAGTTAATAAAGATATTAATATAGATATAAAAGATTCTGATTTAAAAATAGATGTTTACCATAGTAGTGGTGCAGGAGGCCAATCAGTTAATACTGCTAATTCTGCCGTTAGAATAACTCATCTTCCATCAAAGATTGTTGTAACTTGTCAAAATGAAAGAAGCCAATTACAAAACAAAGAACAAGCAATGAAGATTTTAAAAAACAAGTTATATCTTCTTGAGCTTGCTAAACAAGAAGAAGAAATGGGAAATTTAAAAGATACATCATCAGCAATTAATTTTGGTAGTCAAATTAGAAGTTATGTCTTAGAGCCATATAAAATGGTAAAAGATAATAGAAGCGGATATGAAAGTACTGAACCAGATAAAATCCTAGATGGAGATTTAAATAATTTAATTAAATCTTTGTTGAAATTACACTAGAAATTAGTTAATATATTTAACGAGGAATTTTTATGCAAAAGTGTAAGAAGATTATAAAAGATAATATTAAAAATGGTAGTACTGTAGTAGTCTCTTGTTCTGGCGGTCCAGATTCAATGTGTCTTTTAAAAAATGTTATAGATTTAAAAGATGAGTTAGATTTAAAAATAGTGGTTGCTCATATTAATCATAATGTAAGAAAAGAATCTGACGCTGAAGAAGAAATGGTTAAAAATTATGCTTTAAATCATGATTTGATTTTTGTATCCCATAAAATTGAAGATTATTCCAAAGAAAACTTCCATAATGAGGCTAGAATTATTAGATATGATTTTATGAGAGAAGTAATAAAAGAGTATAAAGCAAAATACTTATTAACTGCTCATCACGCCGATGATTTAATGGAAACTATTTTGATGCGTATAGCTAGAGGTAGCAATTTAAAGGGATATTCTGGCTTTAAGATGATAAGTGATGAAAAAACTTATAAAGCAGTTCATCCACTTATTTATAATACTAAAGAGGAAATTATCAAATATGATGATGATAATAATATCAGCTATGCTATTGATGCAACTAATCTAACCGATGATTACACAAGAAATAGATATCGTAATCATGTGTTGCCTTTCTTAAAAGCTGAAAACAAAGATATTCATTTGAAATATTTAGATTATTCAAAAAAACTAATTGAAGCCGATGATTTTATTGATGACATTGTATCTAATATATATAAAGATATATATAAGGATAAAAAGCTTCTATTAGATGGATTTTTGGATAATAAAGAAATAATCCAAAGAAGAATATTAGAAAAATTTTTGTATGATACATATAAATATGATTTATATAATATTGGTGACAAAAACATTGATGAGATTATTAAGTTAATTAAGAAGAAAGGTAACGGAAAAGTTAATTTACCGCTTAACTTCTATGTATCAAAAGAATACTCATATTTAAGTATAAAAGAAGATAATGCTGTTGATAATTATAATGAAGAGTTAAAAGATAGCGTATCTATTAATGGGTTAGGTAGAGTATTTATTACTAGTGAAGTAGGTAATAATAATTATTTCTTGAAGCTCAATAGTAAAGAGGTAAAGATGCCATTATATGTCAGAAATAGATATGATGGAGATACTATCGAGGTTAAGAATTTAAATGGCAAGCAGAAAGTTAAAAAAATTTTTATTGACAATAAAATATCAAATAGCAAAAGAAGTATATGGCCAATAGTGTGTGATAGTGATAATAATATACTATGGATACCCGGTCTAAAAAAATCTAAATTTGATAAGAAAAACGAAGAATTATATGATATAATAATTAAGTACGAGGAGGAAGAAAATGAATAACAAAAAGAAACAAGGCTATGTAAAAAATTCTTTTCCCTATTTAATCTTAATAATTGTTGTTGTTGGAACATTATTACTATTAAACTTTTCTGGGAACAAAGTTAATGAACTAACTACAGGAGATTTAATTAAAGAGATAGATAAAGGATCTATTACAGAAATTACTTTAACTCCAAAAAGTAGTGAAAGTGTTTACTATATTGAAGGTAAACTAAAAAACTATAAAAAGAATGAATCTTTTAAAACTAAAGTAGTTGAAAAAGAATTGGATAGCATTATTGAATATGCTAATGCAAATGAACTAGAGGTATATGAAACTAAAAGTGATCCAGGAAGTTCAACACTTTTATATATAGTTGTTAATGTACTTCCATTTGCTATTATGATAATTGCATGTTATCTTCTATTATCTAGACTTGCTAATACTAATAAAGGAAGTATGGATTTTGGAAAGAGTAGAGCAAAATTATCAGATGATAATTACAAAGTTAAATTTAAAGATGTAGCAGGACTTAAGGAAGAAAAAGAAGAAGTTGCTGAATTAATCGATTTCTTAAAGAATCCTAAGAAGTTCCAAAAACTAGGTGCTAGAATTCCTAAAGGAGTATTACTTGTAGGTCCTCCAGGAACAGGTAAAACATTACTTGCTAAAGCAGTAGCTGGAGAAGCAAATGTACCATTCTTCTACATAAGTGGATCTGATTTCGTAGAATTATTCGTTGGAGTTGGAGCAAGCCGTGTAAGAGATATGTTTAAAGAAGCTAAAAGAAATGCTCCATGCTTAATCTTTATTGATGAGATTGATGCAGTAGGTCGACAAAGAGGTACTGGATTAGGTGGAGGACATGATGAACGTGAACAAACACTTAATCAACTACTTACTGAAATGGATGGATTTGGAGCTAATGAAGGAATAATCATTATTGCTGCTACTAACCGTCCAGA
>JAEEGL013474654.1_pt1 | contig 10774 bp, 6 predicted proteins | sample 9134231 | NCBI WGS metagenome assembly JAEEGL01 (sample SAMN16246548, study PRJNA631951) | gut metagenome | biome: gut microbiome; feature: rumen; material: fiber-attached | host: Bos | place: Iran: Karaj | collected 2018-10
GATCTCAAAATCAGTGAAGCCGACATAACTCTCAAAGTTAATTATGCCGGATACAGTGTTCCCTTCTCTGTTCGGCGTGATACTGTCCCGGATCAAATGGTTTTCATTCCAAACCTCTACTTTTCGCTTATCCTCGCCTCTGCTTTCAACTACTAATTCATAATCAGTATACTCAAAGAAAAGCGGCGGAACGGCGCAACCCTCCAACTCGGTGTCATCAATGAAAACCTTTATATCTTCTCCACAGTATACAGAAATCAAAGAAGATCTTTTTGCTCCGTCAAGCGATACTTTCCCCTTTGACTTGATCGAAATTGACACCTCAGTTGTATTAATCGATAATACCATATCAAATCCAGTAAGAAGTGAAACCGTCTTCCTCAAATTTTCTCATCATGTAGCAAATCTTTTGAACTGATTTCGGATACTTTTTCGGTTTGTCTGAGCAAATATATGACTGCATCTGTTTCCAGATCAAATCTGAACTTCCCGTCGTGAAATCTCCGCCGAATTCCTTGAACAGATCTATAAGAAGGTCTTTTACCGCTGTAGTGCTTCCTTGGATTCTGGGCAGAATCTTCTGCATTATTTCGAAGTCAAATGCTTCGTCACGTTTCAGCAATTCAGCTTCCAAGTTATTCAGCATGTAAAATACAATTTCATCTCGTACACGATAACCAACATGTGCATTGGCCTTCTCAAGAATCTTATTGACTTTCTGTAATTCCACGCATAATTCGGTAACAAAATCCTGCTGCTCACTCTTTATATCAATTTTAAGAACAAGATATTTCGATTTTAGAAAATCATTGTTTTGTTTGATCGGCTTTGCATCCAAGGCCTTTCCATTTTCAGTAAAATTCGGAATCAAATCCACATCCGAGAACTCGATAGTATTTGCACGATCAAGCACCTTTTTACTGAAAGGGAAAGTGGTCTCATCCATATTTACTGTGCCGACGATATATAAATTCTCTGGGATGCATAGCCCTGAGTATTCTTTACCTGCTGTTTCATCCATCTTAAGTGGAATTGTGACTATTTTTTCCCCCTTCCGCTCTCTGGTTTCGATCAAAGATAGAAAATCACTAAGGTAGTATTCTACACGTGCCATATTCATCTCATCTAAACAGACGAAGTGAGGTTTTTGAGGATTATCTGCCGCTCTCCTAATCGCTTTAAGAAGATCTCCGGTAATATAGTTTCCCTGAAGGTCTGTATGCCCAATCAAATCGGATGAATCCGACCAATCCGGTCGAACCGGGATCAAACTATAATCCGCTCCTATTGCTTCTGCGAATAGTTTTACCAGTTTTGATTTTCCTGTGCCGGAGGTCCCTGCAAGGATAACGAAGGGTTTGCTTTTCAGACACAGATAGTAATTCTTAATTATATGCGAATCAAAGCTAAACCCTGATCTTTTTATATATTCAACAATGCTATCAATTGCGTTCTGATAATTCATGGCCTCGTCATCTTTCTTATCAATCTCTATTTCTTCAGTTTTAGACATGGCCTTAATATACTTTGTGAACAATCCCAGCGCAGCATTTATGATACCATTCTGATAATGCCTATTAAAGTTTACGTAGTCCGGCATTCCTTTAATGCGGGCTACCACTTCAGCCAATTTAACCTCGTCACCAACTTCAAAAACGGGACATCCGATCTCAACTTTAGTAATTTCTTCTATTCTCTCTAGCACCCGTGCATAATCTTTGATCGCATCAAGAGTCCTTGGGCCAACCTGCGTGGTGTACGCCCAATTAATAAAGGTATCTTTATTCTTGTTTATGTCCATTTTTGTTACCTCGCAAATCATCTCAATACTATATGGGGCCCTATTCAATTCCATTTTCTTTTAGCTTGGCGACTACAGCAGCAATACCTTTTAGCTCTTTTTTCGAAAGCTGGGTGTACTGCAAATTGCAAAACTTTATAGCATAAGAAAGAGCATAAGCATCAGCATTATTAAGAACAGCCTGCTTTTTCCCTTTTTCGATGATGGCTTCCCAGTACGCTGCTCCCTTATTAAATATATCCATCTCACCCATAAGACTATTGTCATACTTTTGCTGTTTACGTGCTGCTGTAGCTTCCACAGCTTTTTCCCCTGGTGTAATTAATATTTCCATTAGATCTTCAGAGATAAGGTAAGGAACTTTAGATATAATCTCCCAGCACTCAGGTTTTTTACAATATGTTTCAACATTTGTTGATGAACGATTGGGATCATTTATTTTTTCGAATACTATCCTCCCGATATCTGCAATGTCTCTTTCAAACACATCCGGAACAGATTGCATGTTCCATATCTGAAGATAGTTAATTTCTCTATGCTCCGCTTTTGCCGACTGGACAAGTTTAGAAAAAGTATAGGCAACTATTTGTGGCCTATATGCCCGGTTTTCCTGATACCATCGCTGATCCGATATACAGTTTTCTATTTTTGAGAAAAGAATCTTCTTACCAATCAACTCTTTATAAAATAATTCATTGAAGACTGCATCATTCTTCTCCCATTGTTTTTCCATTGCGTTATGAAAATAGGAGGCATTAACTTCACCGCCCCAGGAAACATAGTGCGGAAGCATGTTCGCAGCATTCATATATTTGGCCAAGTCAGTTAAAGTAAAGCGCATACTCTTCGGTCGCGTAAGCTTGTAACTGTCGGCCTGAGCCTTCGTCATTTGCATAGTAGGTTGCTCATATTGCCCCCTGGCTCGCTCAAAGAACCACAACTTCTGCACCCGGCTTCCGCTGGACAAGGGCGCATAAATTCTTCGCGAGAAATCTTCCATTCTCACATAGAATGGATGGCTTGAATTCAGGTCGGCAGTCTTTACCTTATTCTGACTATTCGCATACTTCGCAATATTTCTAATCAGCTCAGGATTTGTTTCCTTTAGAACCGTCAGCTTCATCTGAACATAAATTCCACTTAAATCAGCATCATTTTTAATGCTTGTAGCAGCCAATGTAGCCGTTGTCTGCCCACCATTTATTATTTGCAGATCAACAAACTCTGTAATTAGCAAACCACTTTTTTCCTCTTTCACACAAACGCTTTTCGCTGTTGTAGATATTCCATTATTATATGTGAAGAAGCGTGATTTTTCATTCAAAATTGTACCACGAATTCCTTTGTTTACCGCTCCATTGAATTTCAAAAAGGATCGTACATTTGATTCCAAGAGAGAGGCGCTATACTTCTTATATATTTCAGCCAAGAACTCTCCAGGTACAATCGCCAAGTAGGACTCATATTGATCTGTCTCAATATTTGCCTTTATACAAGGTATCCCGGATATCCCATACTCTTCACATTTTATTATAACATCTTCTTTTTCAAATCCCGCAAGCCTAGATCTATAGATACCATCAATATCCAAAACATTAAGAACAACCTTGTAGTTTCTACCATTAAAACATAAATCTGGCATGTCAAGCTTTTTCACGCTTTTACTCAGCCTATTCGTACTTACTATAAGCAAATGAATAGAATAAATATCATCCCGATTATTCCGAATGTCTCTTGCAAGCTGAACCGCAGGATCTGCCTGCTCTGCTTGTGTAAAAAAGCCCTTAAGCGAGTTTTCAAAATAATTCAACATTAACTGGGTTTTGTTATTAATTACATCTGTTGTTATACTCGTAATCTCCCCATCATTGTAATCTGCACACAATAGATCTAGAGAGTTGGATACAAGGTCCAAATTTGCGGCATCTATGTGCATACTCTTATACGCGCGATTTCCCTTCGTAAAAGAGAAGTAACACTGGCTCATGTCCGTAATCAGAGAATAATCGTTTTTTAGGATATCTGCCGCGCTGTCAATAAACACCTCGACCGGATACCTAGACGACAATTCTGCCTCAGCATTTATATCTTCGTTTATATAGTTTTCTCTAAACTCAAGAACATCCATTAATATGTTCCTCCACGAATGGCGAAATAGCCGCGATACTAATTAAGTAACTAACATTTGTAATCTCAGGATGTCCGATCATGCGATCAGTAATTCTGGGGAAACCGTTATTTACGGCATAAACGTCTATGGATTTGATATTGAATCTCACCCTGTCCTCTTGCCCATAAATGTCAATCCCAGATTTATATACTTTTTCAATCAATATTCTTTCAGTCCTCTCGTCCGAAATCATATTTAAGATGCTTTTAACAATATCAATTATAGACGAATCTCGGCCTTTGTATTCCTCAGACATAGCCTCAACTCTTAATACAACAAGATGTCCATCAATATCAGAGGAAAGTTGCGCCAGGGATGAGATTTTGACGCTTTCTGCACTGGTTCCTACCGTCTTCACTTCAAACCAGTCCCTCGAAAGCGTAAAATCCTTACTCTGTTTATCCGGGCCACCCCATGACTGAACTGCCATATCAATACCAACCCTCGGCGCGATGACGCTTCTGAGCGTAACCAGTTCCCCAAATAATCCCATTAGACGCTCTGGCGATAAGTCCTTTGAAGTGTTTCTCTGGAAAAGATACTTCCACGTTCTAAAGCGTCTTTGCATTTGCTTCAATGCTTCCCGCTCCTCGTTGACCCCTATAACTGAGTCAATCATATTTTCGCAAAAGCTTACATACGCTTCATCAAGATCATTATCAAGAAGATCAAACGATGTCCAATATGATGCCGTGTCTTCTTTTCCCTGAATAACTCTAATTATTCTAGTTGACTCAAGCGATGCAGGATTGTTTTTTGATAAAAAAGAGAGCCTGAGCAATCCATCATGATTATACCCGAAAAAAACCTCTAGGGCCGACTCTACATCAATTTTCTTTTGCTCTCCATTCTTCTGATCTTTCAATATGGTATAATCAATCCGATAGTCACTCATCTTCATCCTCCTCTCCTTCATCCTCGTCGCCAAGTTCTATCCCCCTTGTTAACTGATTAATCTTCACAGCGTTCGCGCGATATTTAACCATAACTTTCCCCTTTGTCCCGGGAAACCCATAGGCAAATGCCATTAGGGGTTCCCCTTGTAGGCTTTCTTTGGCTTTAATTTTCCATGCTTCGTCGTTATCTTCAATCTTCAAATCGATGGGGAAAATAACAAGAATAGGGGTCGTTCTTTTTTCCAGATAGGCTTTTGCCGATAACGTTTCATTTGTTTTGATCCATAATCCCGCGTTAAACAATCCCGGATCTAGCACACGATTGTTTCCTTTTCCAATACGAAGAAAATCGTTTTCTCCTTTCATATGGAAAGATCGAACCACTGGATGTAAGTCATGAAACCTCATTCCGCTATTAGAGGTACCAGTTGCAATAACAACATCCCATACAGGGAAATTATCTGAATCTTCTGTATATTCAGCAATTCCATCAGTATTAAACTTCTTGTTTTCAATAGGAATACTGATTTCTTTAAAAAGCTGCGCTATATGATGCTGTGAAACTCCTTGCGCCATATAATATGGATGGTTATCATCCCCATTCCCGCTGGTTTCCTTAAACGCAACTTTTTCCATGAGGTGCTCTACCGCAGCGGTGTTCACCCTGTTTATTTGAGCATTTTGAAGGAGCTTCGACGTATCTGCATATACACCACTATAGTTCAGGCTTCGTTCAAATACCATAGTCCCCTTCATTTTTTTAGGCGAAGTGATAAGCAAAGAGGTTTCAAGCGTGTCAGGACATTCCTTTACCATCAGCCCAAAATCTATAGGTTTTTTGTCCCGCAAATTCATCTCATGAAATTGTTCTTTCAGATCTTCCGTTGCATCCAAAACTGCATCAAATTGGTCGATACTAATCTGTGTTAAATATATTCTACATAAATCCTTGTATTTGGGACGATAGCCAAACCAGCGACACATCTGAAGGAGTGTGTCATACGCTTCAGCATTTCGGCTGTAATAACTTGTCATTAGTCCTTCAAGAGTAAGGCCTCTGGAAAGAACCATCCCACCGATTGCAATTACCCTTGCCCCCTCATCCTTTAAATCATCATAATCAAACCTCTTCTTTTTCCCGGCGGGATCTACATTATTCATTTGCCCATTTCGGGAATTGATTATAACTATGATAAATTTCTTGATTTCAGCATATAATCCTTTTTGGATCATTTCCCAGGAGATGGGTTTATTTGAATCGTCTGACACTCCAGCTGATATTTCCTCAAAAAACGGGTCCGTCATATATAACGAATAAAGTGAATTACAGTATGAATTCTCGCGAAAGCTACTAACTGGCATATCACTTAACTGCTCAATAGCATTCTTCAATCTTTCAATGTATTCATTTACTTTATTCCATATTAGTGCCTGCGTGTCATTGAATCGTGTAATATTAATCATCATGCTTCGGTGCTTTGTTTCTTGCCCACGAATTGTTCTCACAACATTACAAATCAGAAATGTATTAATCGCCTCAATCAAACTCTTGGGCAAGGCTGGATAATCAACATATCGGTCATGGATTACAGGTAAGAAGTCTTTCTCGTTCTCATCCAATAATCGAACATATTTTGAATAGGTTCCTCCTTTTGGGAATACCGTTCTCCCTCCAAAGTATGTCCCTGGAGCATGAAGTTGCGCAATAAAATCGCTTGGGAACAGATCCATATATGATTCATCATCAAAAGGATCAATAAATATATTTGCGAATGGCGTCGCTGTAAACCCCACATATGAGGCAATTGGAAACTTATTAAATATATCCCTGATAAGCTTATTAATTGTTGTGGGCGTCTGCGGATTCTTTGCTGTATTCACCGAAGCATAGTCGGCCTCATCATCAATAATCAAAATGTTCTTTGTATCCAGTCCTTTTTCTGACAATTCTGATTGCAAACGATCCGCAACACTTTCTAGAATTCCTTTAACCTTTTTTACTACTAGTACGACCGGCTTTTTAATGTCGGCGAAAGCAATATTCAGGTTTTGCTGAACAAATTTTTTGAAATCATGAGTTCTATTTGTAAACGGGACCGCAAAGTGTTCCTTGGGTTTAAATCCCACTCCAATAAACTCAATACTATTTCCTATAGAATCGCTTACTGCGCCTATCACTCCACTGTCCATACGTTTCTGAGTCTGAGTACGAAGTGAATTAGTCACTCCTGCCAACAGAACAACTATTCTATATCCGTAATCATATGCCATATTTATCAACCCGAGGTAATTAGCAGTCTTGCCCGATTGTACATCTCCAACAACCAACCCCTTTTTCTTCTCAGCCTCAGCTGTTGTTTTGGGATTGGCACAACGCGCCAGAATCTGCTCACAAGATTTTTCAATATTATCAATTACCTTTCGCTCAAATCCCTCATTGGCCAAATACAACTTATATCGATCAAAGTACGCGTGAACAATCTTATTCTTCTGCTGAAACAGCCAGTATTTTGCGTTTTTTTCAACGTCAATAAACTCGGGATCATATGTTTGAATCCCCACTTCTATTGCATATCGATCAACTACTCTCTTTACAATTTCGTTATGTTCAGGAATGGCAATATAATCCTTCAAGGTCAAAGGATACAATAGTTTAGTGGTTTGAATCACTTCTGAACGGGGAACCTTTTTCCCTTGCAATATGGAATACACCGTCCCAAACAAATGGTCAATTTGTTCTTGATAACGCTCTATCATATCACCCATCCCCAAAGATCACTCCTTTGATTTCTTGTTTTCGTGTTAGCAGTCTCTGATAGTTCTCTGCCATAAAGATACTGTTAAATATGCTCTCTCTATCTTCTTCATCACACAGATCCAGAATAGTCTTGATTTCTTCTATCAGTCTATTTTCCTCTGCATCTTCTCCTGAATTGACTATGTTAAATGAATCCATATTATCATTGACGATAGAATACTTTGGCAGGTAACACTCAAGTTGGGATAGTACTATCTCCAACAACTCTTTTTCTCTCTCCCCAATATTGTTTTGTAATGTTACTATCGCTGGTGCTTTGCGATTAATCTGATAACGTATTCTTCCCTCATGCTCGTCAATTCGTTCCCATAATCTTTGCTGTTTGGACTGCTCTATTACCCCAGGGTGCCGTGTCGTCCTTTTACTTCTTCCTATAGAATCCTCCACTGCAGCTTTAATCTGGTTTTTTATAACATCAGGAATTTTCGCCGAAGATTTTTTCACGTCAAGTGTCCACACCTCATCTAATGAAGACGGAATATCCACTTTAATTCGTGCGAGTTTGTTAAGTTCGCTTCTTACGCCCATATTCATCCAACTTCCCCACGCAATTAAGCGCCGATTGCGGTACAGATAAAAACCCTGCTCATCATAAATGCTCTTTGGATTTCCCAGCAAATTCTTCTCTTCCAATGTAAGAGTATTTGCGAAAGGTAATGTATATGGGGTAACCGAAATCGTCGAACCGCTTATTGTGACTTCTGTTGTTCTTCCCACCTGCGTCCTGCCAAATGAATCCAACAAAAACGGATCTCTACGCTCAATCCGCTTATTATTTATATATATATCCACACTCTTATAAAACCGATGAAAAACAAGTTCTAAGTGTTTCTTTGCCTGTGACACAATACTCCTAAAACTATCCTCAAAACTCCTTGTAGTAGATTCAATCTTATCAAATTTCCGCCAAACGACCAGTGTTCCAGATGAATACTCCATAAGCTTCTCACAGTAAGGCAATGACTGTATTTCGTCTTTATCAAGCACTCTGAGCAACAACCTGTTTGTTTTCTCAATAATGTCCAAATCAAAGGCCATAGCATTTACTTGCCCCGACTTCTTACTAACAACAAGGAATTCTCTGCACTGTGAAAGCGATGCAGACTTTAGCCCGAGCCCAAATCGCCCCAATTCCAGTTCGCTATCCGCCTTTTTGCTTCTGTCGGATCCAAACAACATCGCATTATTTAACTCATCAGCATCCATCCCCCTCCCATCGTCTATAAAACAGAAGAATGGTTGGGAAGCAATTGGGTCAAAGAACAGATAAACATGCTTTGCCGCCGCAGAGATACTGTTGTCTATAATATCTGCAACCGCCGTTGAAAAACTATATCCAATAGCACGAAGTCCCTTCATAAGTTCTTTTGCCGGAAACTGTCTCTCAACTAATTCACTCATTTTTAACGCCTTTCTTCTTTTGACTCTACCGAGGATCTTTCCCTCCGACGTTTAGCAAATCTGCCCTCGAACATTGATTCAAAAACCGCCTGCAGAACATTAACCACTATAGAGTTCCCAATGACCTTATTCAGCTTTCTGTAGCTAAACCCCAATGCCGCTGCTTTCTCATACTCTTCATTTGTGAATCCCATAAGCAGGAATGCTTCTCGCAAGGTCAGTCGTCGATATGTGTTCCCCTTTGGCCCGCTATATCTAAACAATGCTGCTGTATGAGTTCTATCCATGTTACAGGTGATTGTCCTTATAATGGTCTTATCATTTATTTCCTTTCCATTGATGTCCCACATTATATCTCTAGAAGGCGTCTTATTCAGTTGAGCCATGTTCGCTTCTAACCGATATGTTCGATTAGAATAATCGTCCATTATAAAGTCATGGATATTAAACTCTCTTTTTTTCTTTCTGATTGATATCCCTGTTTCAACATCAATAGGTCCTCCCAGATGGCTAACGATAAAAGCTCTTTCTCTATCTTGCGGGATACCAAAATCTAATGCGTTTAGAATTAAACACTTACTGTTCCAGTATCCTAGGGAGCTCAAAAAACCAATCCACTGATCCAAATCAGCCTTATTCGTACTCGCCTTAATAGTTTTTACGTTCTCTAAAAGAAGAAACTCTGGCAAGCGATTAACCTCTTCAAGCTCTTTAAGTATCCTTTCTATTTCCCAAAGTAACCCCGATCTGGTTCCGGACCCTTTCTTCATTCCTTTCCCCAATCCGCCTGTAGATAGGTCCTGGCAAGGGAAACTATATACCAACAAATCTGTTTTCGGCATATCTTTTCCTTTAATATCTAAAATCGAACCATAGTTCTTTGCTTTTTTATTTGCACGATATAAATCCCTTCTTTTATCCTCGGATAATTTCATAACATTAGTCGGCTTCACCGATGTCGCACTAAAAGTAAAGTCGGATAGGTATTTATTTACTGCCTCAATTTCCTGCGGCACTTCAACACTCGTGTTTTCACAATGAAGGGCAGAATAACACTCCAACGCATCAATAAACCAATCACTAATGCCGACTATTTCGTAATCGATATCCATTCTCTCAAGCGCGGACGCTTGCGCCCCTATTCCGGCAAAAGCTTCAAACACGCGTAATTTTCTTTTCCGCATACGTTTTTCGTTGAACTCCTTATTCTGATGGGCATAAAAGCATACCCGTTTTCTTAGCAATCCTTTTTATATTCTCATTTTCACTACATACAATCAGATGCCATTGGTTATTGCTCTTTCTTTTCGCACCAATCCTTCTGGATTTCATTATCAAAAATGATTTCCTCAACAGCGCGGACACACTCGTCCAAATCTTTTGTTATTTCTTTCCCCCAAAACCTTATAACTGTCCATCCTAGAAACAACAGTTGTTTGTTCACAGCGTCATCACGCTCCATGTTTCTAACTATTTTGCAAACCCAGAAATCCCCATTGTTCCCACTTGCGAGATTTGGTCTGATAACTTCCCAATCTTTTCCATGAAAAAACTCACTATCACAAAAGATTGCTATTCTCTGCTTCGTCAATACTATATCCGGTTTACCAGGAAGTCCCTTATAGTTTTTCCTGTAACGAAATCCCTTTTTCCAGAGAGCCTTTCGAAGTCGAACTTCTATCGTTGTA
>JAEEGL013832344.1_pt1 | contig 10774 bp, 9 predicted proteins | sample 9134231 | NCBI WGS metagenome assembly JAEEGL01 (sample SAMN16246548, study PRJNA631951) | gut metagenome | biome: gut microbiome; feature: rumen; material: fiber-attached | host: Bos | place: Iran: Karaj | collected 2018-10
ACAGAAGGTTATGTTCGTGAGCAGGTTGTTTATGAAGATAGAAATTATCAGAAAATAGGGGAAGCATCCATCAGTGACCAGTTTCGTGGTCTTGGTGTGGATGTAGGAACAATCGTCCATACTCGCGATATCTTTTTAGACAAAGCATATCGTCAGGAGAATGGGCGACATTCTTTTTATGACGCTAGTTCAGAAGCGGTGCAGGAGGTTTACACACATCTGCAGGAGATTGACGGCGTAGCTTTTAAGGATGCCATCGCAAATTTCGAGGAGGCATTTGAAGAGTTCGCCAAAGATCCTTCGGATACTGTAAACCAGAATCTTGTGTTGCAAAGAGCTAGCCTTTTTTTGGATAGAGCACAAAAAGTGCAAAAGGGTTTTGAAGATTATCAGACCATCATCAATTCCAAAATTACAGAGGATTTGAACCGAATTAACCAGATTGGAAAAGAGATGGTTGAATACAATAAAAAGATTCAGGCGATTGAGGCTGGAAAAGTAGAAAAGGCTATGGAGCTTCGTGATAAAAGAGATTTACTTTTAGACGAGCTTTCAGGCCTTGTTCGTATGTCGTATGAGGAATTACCTAATGGCGTGGTAAAAGTTCAAATAGAGGGCGCTGAATTTGTTGATGAGATTAAATGCAATTACATCGGAAATCTTACGAACAAAAGAACAGGCTATGTCACTCCATATTGGCCACATCTTTCAGAGATAGTGGATGAGGTGGACGAATCAAAAAACTTCTACTATGAAGTATTTGATACAACCAATGTAAGCGCTGAGCAGAACTCAGATATGGGCGAAGTAAAAGCCCTTATTATGGCAAGAGGAACGGGCTGGAGTAATTTCCTTGGATTCTATGATGACCAGGGAAATCCGTTGTCAGCAGATGACTATAAGAAGGGCATCGCCAATTCCATAATGATGAATTCAGAGGCTGAGCTGGACACACTTGTACATAAGCTGGTAACGGCGATTAATGATATTTTTAGTCCGCTGACATCAGTCAAGGATGCATATTCTGATGCAGTTCAGGCAATTTATGAGGACGAAAATGGAGAGACTGTTATTGTTGATATGGACAAGACCAGAATCCTTGACGAAGTGCATTGTTCAGTAGGTAGCGATGATGAATTGCCACCTAGAGAGTTGTTCATCAGAAACAGCTGCGAGGATAGATATGTAAAAAGAACTGTGACTCTCACATATATTGATAGGGATGATCAGGGAAATGTAACTGGCTCACATACAGAAGACAAGGATATGTGGTTCTACAATGAAGAAGATTATACAGACCCTGACACCTGCTATTCGGTAAAGACCATTCACATTAACGAGGATTTGGAAAAGCAGGAATCTTATTTGCCACATCTAAAATATCTTGATCACAAGGGTGCGGTGGACATGGCGCTTGGTTCTGCATTAAGTAAGATTTGGAGCACTACAGATTTCAATCTTAATCCTGGTGATACAACTCCATGTGGCTATACAGGATTTTATGTAAAGTGGATTGGTGAAATTGGAAACACAGGTAACGTATATAAAACAACAGCCAAGTCTCTAGAGGGTACTAAAGAGGAAATAGAATTTAGCCGACAGGGTGTTATCGGTGTATCTTCCGATGAAGAACTTACAACAATGATTAAATATCAGTCAGCTTATAACGCAGCTAGCCGATATATAAATGTAGTAAATGAAATGATTGAACATGTGGTTACATCCCTGGGTAATGGATAGAAAGGATAGCCTATGGCATCAACATTTTTTGGTTTAACAATTGCAGCCTCTGGTCTAAATACATCTCAGGCTCAAATTAATACCACAGCCAACAATATTTCAAATGTAAATACAGATGGCTATAGCAGACAGACTGTAAACACAGTAGCATCATCTGCCCTTAGAGCCTATGCAAGCTGGGGCACAACCGGTACTGGTGTTGAGGCAGTGTCAGTTACTCAGCGCCGAGACCTTTATTATGATGAAAAATACTGGAATAATGAATCGGCTTTGGGCTTTTATACAAAAAAGCAGTATTACATGAATCAAATCGAGGATTATTTCAACGAGAACAACAGTAATACAGGATTTACAACTGTCTATACCAAGATGTTCAACTCCATGAGCACCATGCAGGGTAATCCTGGTGATGACACTATCAGAAAACAGTTTATTTCTAATGCAAAACAGCTTACAGAGTATTTTAATCAGTTATCTACAAAGCTTGAGGAATTACAGAACAATATCAACGATGAGATAAAGACAGCTGTTGATAACATTAATTCAATATCTGAAAAGGTGGCAATTTTAAACAGACAGATAAACGTAATCGAGCAGGGCGGTGGACACGCCAACGAGCTTAGAGATCAAAGAGCCCTTCTTATTGATGAGCTTTCAGATATTGTGGATGTAAAGGTGTCAGAGGTAGAGGTAAAAAATACAAATAACCCTGATATGAAAACAGGAGCTACTTACTACACAGTTTATATCAACGGTCAGGTTTTAGTAGATACCTATGAGCACTATGATTTGGCGGTTCAGTCCAGAGAGTTGACACAGAAGCACAATCAGTGTGATATAGATGGTTTATATGAAATCGTATGGTCACAGGATGGCAATGTGTTTAATGCAACCCCTAGCTCTAGTGGCGGAAGCTTAAAGGCTATGTTCGAGGTGCGAGATGGCAACAACAATGAGAACATGCATGGTGTTGTTACCAGCGATAGCCCAACATCTGTTACCATCACAGGCTTAAGCATAACTGATTTGAATGAACTGAATATGCCAAATAGAGGATCGTTGGATGTAAACAATACAGAATATACTTACCATGATTTTTCTTTTAACACAGATAAAGATGGAAAAGTTACATCAGTAACCTTTTATCTGGATCAGACACTATCTGTATCGGAGCAGGACGATTTGAGAGGCCAGAAGCTTCAGGTAGGTGATGATGTGGGTTACATGGGCATTCCATATTATCAGAATCAAATGAATCTGTTCTTAAGAAATTTCTGTCAGGCGTTCAATAATGAAGAGATTGGAACAGAAGTATATGATGCTGACGGAAATCCAATACTTTTTAAAGACTTTGACAAATATGTACAGGGAGAAGTCTTTGATGCAAACGGAGATGAGCTTAATGCAGAGGATTTGGAAAAGGCTCTCGCATCCATGGGTTCAGACTTAAACGATGATAGAATGGGAGCTTTCTTTATCTCGAAAGATAGAATTGATTTAAGTGTAGAGCATCAGATGAGAGGAAATGTTGGTAATGCTACTTTCTATAGTGACGAAGACACAGCTGATTCTACCAAAAAATATGAGTCATACTATCTTTTGACAGCTAAAAATGTATCTGTTGCCAAAGAGTCAGATAAGGACGCAGCAATTTTTGCAACCACAGTACATGGGAAATATAGTTCAGGCGTTGATGCAGCAGACTTAATTGAAAAGCTACAGCCACTACAGTCCAAGGAAAAGCTGTTTAGAGGCGGTGGAGGAAATGCATTTTTACAGTGTATTTACGCTGATGTTACAGTGGACACCCAGGAATGCAAGATATTTACTCAAAACTTTGAAAATATCGGAACGTCCATCAAAGAGCAGAGAATGTCAATCTCCGAAGTAGATGAAGATGATGAGGCACTGGATTTAATGAAATTCCAGAACGCCTACAACCTGGCATCTAAATGTATTTCAGTATTCTCCGAAATATATGATAGATTGATTTTAAACACCGGAGTTTAATTTTGAAACATAATAGCCTTCCCCTAGAGGGGAAGGGGGACCGCTTGCGGTGGATGAGGTGTTTTTGAGAAAGTAAAAAACTTTAGAGGTAATACTATGAGAGTCACAAACAAAATGATAATGAACAACGCATCTTCAAACATCAACAGTACCAAGGAGTGCGTCAACACAAGAAACAAGCAAATGACCAGTCAGAAAAAAATCGATCGTCCATCGGATGACCCGGTAATTGCTGTGCGCTCACTTAGATTGTCAACGACTCTCTCTCAGGTTACTCAATATCATCAAAAAAATATCCCTGATGCAACCAGCTGGATTGAGGTTACAGAAACATCTCTTATCAACATCAGAGCGTTATTTGGAGATTGTAAAACTATAGCTAATAAAGGTGCTAATGACACATATAATAAAGATGATAGAAACACAATGATTACCCAGATGGAAGCATTGCAGAAGCAGCTTTTCGAAGAGGGTAACTCAGATTATGCAAATCGTACTGTTTTTACAGGATATAGAACAAACAGTACCCTGACCTTCGCAGAAGAGGAAAAGGAGACTGCCTACAATATCACACAGCGACTTTCTATAGATGAAATGGAAGAGCATAGATATTATGATGGTGTTCAGGCCATTCCTACCACTGAAGAGGGTATTTTAGCGCCTACAAAAACCCCTGGCACTGCAGATTACAGGGAAGTTGACTATATTGAGCAGACTACATATTATAGGTTGCGCCTTAATTACGATAATATCGATTATGAGGCTATTACAGAAAACCTCACAATTACAGGCTCGGATTATCAGAACATCGGTTATGAGGCAATAATATTTGAAGATGAAGCTGACTGGAGCAATTATGAGCTGGCACCAGTTAATCCTGGTGGAGATCCGATAAAGGCAAAGGGAACAAAAACTGTTCCTGATGATAGAATTTTTATAATCAAGGAAACCGGAGATATAATTCTTGGAAAGGATGTGGCAGCAAATCTTAAAGAGAAAAAGGCTGTTATTGATATAAATTATTCAAAGACTGGATTTAATCAGGGAGAAATCCGTCCGGAGTTTTACTATAACTGTACCAAGACCGCAGATCCAAAGGAAAAAGTGCCTGTTACCTACACAAAGTACACCTTTGACGATACCACAAATAAATATGTGATGAACCGCAACTATTTTGACATCGAATATACAGTAGCAGCAAATCAGACTATGAATATCAATACAGAGGCCTGCGATGCATTTACAAATGATATTCAGCGTGACCTTACAGAGCTTATAAATGCAGTAAAAAGTCAGATTGCTGCCCACGATAAATACGACCAGCTTAAAAAGATGAAGGGCGAGTCCCAGTATCAGGCAGACAATGTTCAGGAACAGCTTGATATATGGATTGAGGCTCTAAAGAAGGAATGTGATTACTTTGATGATAATATTCAAAAACTTTTCTCCACAGAAATAGGCAAAATTGATGAATATTATGCTACAATAAGTTTATCTATAACTGATTTGGGTTGTAAGAAGGATTCTCTTGATCTTACTGGTAAAAGAGTGGGGGACCAGCGAGAGACGGTACAGAGTCTGCAATCTCAAAATGATGACCTAGATTTATCCCAAATCATCATTGACTATACAGCCGCTTACACCGCATATCAGGCATCGCTTACAGCCGCTGGAAAGCTGGGCGATTCGACATTACTTAACTACCTATAATAACGCACAAAGGAGAAGGGATAATGCAGGTAAAAACTAGACTGTTCGGTGAAATTGAAATTTCAGATGAAAAAGTCATCAATCTCATTCATGGGCTTATAGGTTTTCCAGACATGAAGAGATACACCCTCATTTTTGATGAGGAAAAAAAGGACAAAGGCAATATCATGTGGCTGCAATCTTTAGATGAAACAGATTTTGCAATGCCAGTTATGCTTCCTCACGTTGTAAAGCCAGACTATGCACCGGCTTTCAATACAGATGCATTAGAGCAGCTTGGGGAGCTTAACGAAGATAACACTTATGTACTTGTAACAGTTCGAGTTCCAAAAAATCCAAAAGAAGCATCTATTAATTTAAAGGCACCTATCGTCATCAATACAGACTCTAATGTTGGCGACCAGATTATTATTGATGGCAATGAGCCAGTCAGGTTCCTTATTCATGACGCAATACATGGAAAGGATGGTGAGTAGCGATGTTGGCATTAACTAGAAAAACAGGCGACGCAATCATGATCAACAACAACATCGAGATTACAGTCCTTGAAGTTCGCGGTGATCAGGTAAAGATTGGTATTTCAGCACCAAAGGAAGTGTCAATTTATAGAAAAGAAGTTTACTTAGAGATTCAGAAAGAAAATCAGGCAGCTCAACAGATCAGCATGGATGATGTTGAGGCACTTAAAAATTTACTATAGTTGTAGAAGAAATAGAGTCCGCTGGTTACGGTAACAATCTATTAGATATCTACGGTCGGCTAGGGATGCCGCCCTTAAGATACCTAATAGATTGTTACCTACCAGCTCATCTAGGCAAATAAGCTAGTCTAATAATTTAGACCAGCTTATTTTTTTGTTCTGTAGGACGAAAAAAATTATTTTTTTGCTATAAACTTTCCCCACTGACCCGACGATATAATGAATAGAAAACTATAGGTTTTTGATTTTCCTCAGAAAATCAATAACCGGACACAGACCAATATTTTCTGAAAGAAAATGTTGCCCGCCAAAGGCGTGTTCTTGTGGAATTTTTGCTGAAGTGGCCCACAAGAAGTCATGAAACTCTGATAATAATACAAGGATGTATAGAAGGAGGAAACAATGAAAATAGGCGAAGTAAGTAGTGCAATGAGTAGCTACCAGGGACAGGGAAGTTCAGCAAAAGCGGCGCCAGTACAAGAGACAAAACAAACGGGTTCACCTGTGGATTTCGCAACAGCAGCAAAGGAAATTCGCGCCAGTGATACTGAATATAAAAAATCTAACCAGAACGAGAATGGTGAAGAAGATGACAAGGCTCCACAGCCAACATCTTCTTTGAAGGAAGCAATCAGCAAAATTAATTCTGCACAGGGAAATGCCGAGGCAGTATTTGGAATTCATGAAGGCACAAATCGTGTGATGATCAAAATGGTAGACAAAGAGACAAAGAAGGTCATCAAGGAATTCCCTGCTGAGGAAACACTAGATTTAATTGCAAAGGCTTGGGAGCTTGCAGGAATTATGGTTGATGAGAAACGATAGTGATGATAGGAGGGTAAATTATGCCTATTAGACTTTCGGGCTTAACATCAGGCCTGGATACAGAGGCTCTTGTAGGAGCTCTTGTATCAGCCTACAGCTTTAAAAAAGACAAATATACCAAAGCTCAAACCAAGCTGACCTGGAAGCAGGATGCCTGGAAGAGCTTAAATAGTAAGGTATACAGCCTTTACACTGAGGTGGGTAACATGCGTTACTCTGGTAACTATGCCACCAGAAAGACCACACTTAGTGATAATACAAAAGCATCAGTTACCGCCAGTGGCAGTGCTATTACAGGAACCCAGACTTTAGAAGTCAAGCAGCTTGCAAAGACTGCGTATCTTACAGGCGGCGAGCTTGCAAAAACTACAACAGCTAAAACTGCACTTAAGGATCTGGGTCTTAAGACAGGCACATCTACCAGTGATGCAAGCATAGAAATTAAAACAGCCACATCTACTAAGACAATCTCCGTAGATGGTAATACCACAGTGCAGGAGTTTGTTGAAAAACTCAACGGTGCAGGAGTGCAGGCTAACTATGATGAAAAGCTTCACAGAATCTATGTCAGTGGAAAAACCTCAGGCAAGGATGGAGACTTTAGCATATCTGCAAACAACGAAATGGGTCTTACAGCCCTGCAGAGTGTAGGCTTGCTATCAGATAGTGAAGTTAACTCATATAATGACACATCGATTCAGGACAAGAATCTTGTAAGCAAGACCTTCACTTTTGCAGCAGATGGTCAGGATAATAACATTCTCACAAAGGATATCGCTGGATTTAAAGAAATGATTGATTTAATCCAGCAATCAAGGAAGACACTTAAAGAGAATCCTGACGATGAAGAGGCAAAGGCTGTTCTTGAAGATACAGCTACAGCAAGATTTGCTGAATATCTGGATGCAACATATCCACCTAGCACAAGGGAAGTGACAACCACTGATCCTGAAACAGGTGAAGAAACCACAACCACTGTTGAGACGCAGTGGTGGGAGATAAACAGTTCTGCAGATAACGAAGCTATTGCTACTGAAATATATAATTCTTCAACATACGATGTACATGCAGCAGAAGCAACCAATGAAAATATAAGCAAGGTTGTTAACGCAATAAGAGATGCCTATGTAACCTTGAATTCGGCTAACCCTTCTGATGAACAGATTAGGAAGGCTAATGAGACTCTGACAAAGTATGCCGACTGGAAGGACTATATAGAAAGCACATTCGGTGCTAAGAATTCTGATACAGATGAAAGCTACAGCAATTTCTGGACCCAAAGCGACAATAAGGAGTTAGTAGAGCGTGTGCAGTACAGAGTATCCCTCACAGCTGATAATCTGAATAAGCCAGAGGAAGAACGCGTCCAATCCAATGCCATAAAGATTGACGGACAGGATGCTCAGTTTATCATCAATAAGGAACACTATACCTCAAGCTCAAACACTATCACGGTAAATGGTTTGACTATAGATGCCCTTGCTGAGACTACAGATGCCATAAACATCACAGTTTCTACAGACACCGATGCACTCTATGATAAGATTAAGGATTTTTTGACTACCTATAATAATCTTATCAACGAGATGCAAAAGCTCTACAATGCAGATTCTGCAAAGGATTACGAGCCACTGACCGATGATGAAAAATCACAGATGTCAGAGACTGAAGTAGAGAAGTGGGAACAAAAGATTAAAGACTCTCTGCTTCGTAGAGATACAACATTAAGTGGTCTGATTTCAAGCATTACCACAGGTATGATGAAATCCTATGATATTAATGGCAAGATGTATTCCCTTGCGACCTTTGGAATTCAGACACTAGGAACACTTAGAGCTGAGAAAAACGAGAACTACGCTTATCACATCAATGGCGATTCAGAAGACACTTACACATCTGGCCTTACTGACAAGCTAAGGACTGCAATTGCAGAAGAACCTGACACAGTAATTGAATTCATGAAAAACCTTACCTCAGATTTGTACAACAATCTGGATAAGAGAATGAAGTCTACGGCAGTTAAATCCGTATATACGGTTTATAATGACAAGGAAATGGCTTCAGAGTACTCAAATTACAGCGATTTAATTAAGCAGTGGACAGACAGAATTAAGGACCAGGAAGATGCATACTACAAGAAGTTTGCGAAAATGGAATCTGCTTTAGCACAATTACAGAGCAATTCTTCTTCATTAACATCAATGCTTGGTGGTTGATGATTTAAGATATAGCCGAGATAAAAGGAATTACAGGAGGCGATTTTATGACCCCAATGAATGGATATGATGCTTACGCACGCAATAAAATACTGACAGCTAGCCCGGCTGAACTGACATTGATGCTTTCTGAAGGAGCTATCAAATTTTGTAACATTGCAATTGTAGCATGTGAGAACCACGATATTGAAAAGGCTCACAATAATATTAGAAAGACAGACCGTATCATCGAGGAGTTTGAAATTACCCTTGATGACAAATATCCAGTTGCAAAGGACTTTCATGCAGTATATTCTTATCTTAGGAGCTGCTTGAGACATGCAATGATTGATAAGGATCCAGAAACCTTGCGAGAGGTGCTAAAGCATTTACGCACCATGCGAGATGCCTGGAAGGATGTAATGAAACTGACCGCCAACGGAAAAAAGCTTGACGGGCAAACAAACATCGCAGGATAAATAAAAGCTCCTCACTAGAGGAGCTTTTTATTTACGAAAATTGGAGGTCAAAAGTTATGGAAAATATGGACTACGTAATAATGCTGCGTGAATCCCTGGAAAAAAAGGCTGACATATTAAGAGTGTTACAAATAAGAAATAAAGAACAGGCGGCCATTCTTCAGGATCCAAATACCACACCGGATGATTTGGAGAAAAACATGAATATGAAGTCTGAGCTCATCGACAGAATCATTATGCTTGATGAAGGCTTTGAACAGCTTTTCAACAGAGTAAAGGACATATTAGATGAAGACAGAGAAACCTATGCAGATGAGATTCGTCTTATGCAGGATTTAATCCGACAGATATCAGATCTTACTGCTGATGTAGAAGCTACAGAATATAAAAATAAAGAATATGCCAAGACCAGATTTGCGAACATCAAAAAAGACATCCGTGAAACAAAAAAATCTGGTGATGTTGTCACCTCTTATTATAAGAATATGATGGCTCATAATAAGGTAGGAGACCCAGCTTTCCTGGACAAAAAGAAATAATTTATAAAAATTTTGATTATTTTTTATAACATTTTTCACCGCATATACGAATTCCGCAAACCCAGTAAAATCAAGGGCTTGCGGTTTTTTTGTGGCATAAAAATTTAGGTGAGAATTATTAGACAATTTAACTTTTTTTCGAGAAAGGCTAAAGTTTTCAAGGCTTCCTTCGATAAATAAGGTGTAAGGAACAATTACCATACAAAATCACCTTACAAAATCGAATTCGAATCTTATTAAAATCAATTTAATAACAAGGCCAGACACGGATGTTGGGCTATCAAAACAAAACGGATTTAAATGCTAAAAGGACTTAGCAAGATCTCATGGAGGAATTATTATGGTAGTACAACATAACATGCAGGCAGCAAACTCATCAAGAACGCTGAATATAACAACAGACGCGCAGTCAAAGAGTACTGAGAAACTTTCTTCAGGATTTAAGATCAATAGAGCAGCCGATGATGCAGCAGGTCTTTCAATTTCTGAAAAGATGAGAAAGCAGATACGTGGTCTGACCCAGGCTTCTACAAACGCATCTGACGGCGTATCTTCAGTACAGACAGCTGAAGGTGC
>JAEEGL013986571.1_pt1 | contig 10774 bp, 15 predicted proteins | sample 9134231 | NCBI WGS metagenome assembly JAEEGL01 (sample SAMN16246548, study PRJNA631951) | gut metagenome | biome: gut microbiome; feature: rumen; material: fiber-attached | host: Bos | place: Iran: Karaj | collected 2018-10
AAAAAGGCAGCACCCCTTCAAAACCTGGCATGGTGCCGGTGGTTGAAGGGGTGTTGCTTATACGACCGCTTACTTTAAGGTTTTATCCCGCATCAATACCCTCGGTATGATCCTTGCGGCGAATCTGCCCTGTTCGCGCTGCTTGACGTAGAAGTACGATGGAGAAGATCACAGCGTCGAGAAAGTTATCTCCTTAGGACTAAATCTATACTCGCTAAACTTCAACCTTGAAAACTCAATAAGGGCCCACACATCTGCAGCAAACGAGTTGTGGGACGTCCGCGAAGCATACCTTGCATTGATAACGGACTTTGATGATTTGCAAGATGATGAAATTAGAACCAAGAGAGATCAAATTACTGCTCAAGTAAGTAGAATCAATAAGCAGTACCCAGGAACAGATAAAAAAAGCTATGCAGCAGCCCAAAAAGCAATTCAAAAGGAAGCGGAGCAGTTTTTTTCTCAAAACGAATTACAGCAACTTCTAAATATTAGCGGGCGAGAATAGTTTCTTTACATACGAAGTTCCCTCAAAAAAGTGAACGATTGCCGGGCAAAGTGAACGATTGCCGGGCAAAGTGAACGATTGCCGAGCAAAGTGAACGATTGCCGAGCAAAGTGAACGATTGTCGGGCAAAGTGAACGATTGCCGGGACAAGGTGAACGATTGCCCAGGCGAGGTGAACGATTTGTAAGAGCCACCAATCGCCCTTTAAGTCCTGAAAAATGAAAAAAGTCCGTCCTGGAGTGCATGTCCAGAACGGGCTTTGGTTTTAAGTAGGGGCAGAAACCCATTGAAAATCAACGGTTTTATAAGAAAAATAATAAGACGCCGGTTTCTATCAAACCTGACGTCCTATTATGGTGGGGGATGGTGGATTCGAAGCGCCGCAAGCGGCACTTCGTGCGCGAATGTCCCCACTCGCTCCCGGTGCTGCGCACCGGAACCGCTCGGGGATGACAAGTGGTTCGAATCCACCGATAAAGAAAACGCTCCATCCAAACGGATGAAGCGTTTTCTTGGTGGGGGATGGTGGATTCGAACGCCGGTCGTTGTTTTTTCTGCTCGCGGTTTTCCTCTAACGGCGCGGATTCTGCGGTAATTGCCGCCGCGCTTGCGGTGGCGTTTTCCGCGTCCGCGTAAAATCGAACGGGTACCAAGACGGGAACCGTCAGCCGCCGGCCTCTGCCTTTTTGAGGTATGGCGCGAAGGCCGCGTCGGTGTACGCTGCCGCCTTCTCCATGTCGCCCTTTTTGCGGTGGCTGTAGACGCCGTTCGTGTCCATGCTTTTGCTGTGGCCCATGATCATCTTTTTGAGCGCGTCCGGCATTTCATCATTCACGCTGCACCAGGTGTGCCGGAGCTCGTAGGGCGTCGCGCCCTCGGTGATCTCGTGCGTCTCGCAGTACCGTTTCCAGTGCGCATAGTATTTTTTCTGCGAGAGCTGCCCACCGTCCGTGTCCGGGAAGACAAACGGGCTCACGATCCCGCGCTCGCGCAGCGCCGCCTCTTGCTGCTGCAGGAACGTGACCGCAAGCTCGGAAAGCTGACCCGGTCTGATTGCGTTGTCGTTCTTTCCGCTGGTCGTCTCGCCGTACTCGTTATACGAGCGCCGGATCCTGTAGGCGCTGCCCTTCACGTCACGCCGCTGGAGGCCCAGCAGCTCGCCGGGGCGCAGCCCTGTGACCGCTGCGAAGCGGTACGCATGGATAAACGGTTCCGGCTGCAGCTTGCCGCGGTAGAGCGTCCGATCATCTGTGAGCAGCGTCGTCAGATCTTCCGGCTGCAAGATCGTCCGCTGCGGCTTCTTCGCTCCGCTTGGGATCTTGAGCCCCTCCACATGCAGCGTGGTGTACTTATACTGCCGGCAGTATTTCAGGAAGCTCATCATGCAGCCGCGGATCCCCTTGAGCGTCTTCTCAGCGAGGTGCTCGCCCTTGTTTGACTTACCGTGGCCGCGGGCCTTGTTCAGCACGGTCTGCAGGTGGCCGCCCGTCAGATCTCTGATCTTCACGCTACCGATCACGGGCTTGATATAGATCCGGATATATTTCTCTGTCTGGACATAGTGCGAGGTGCCGGTGCGGCTCCGAACGTCCTCCAGATAGCGATCCAGCAGCACGTCGCAGCGCGTGTTCTCGTTCACCGTCTCGGCGTCAAGCCAGGCGTCCGCCTTCTTTTCTGCCTCGATCTTGCCCTTCTTGCAGTCTGGCTTCGAGTTCGCCTTCGTACTGACGAAGGTGCGCCGGACGCCGTTTCTCTGCACCTTGCACTGCCATCTCTGCAGGCCCTCGACCCAGTACGCCTCGGTTTTTCGTTTTGTCATTGACTAAGCTCCTCCTATGCTTTATCATAGAAGGGCAGACTATTCCCGTGACCACGCGAGTATTCTGCCCTCATTGCCGCCTCGGTGTGCCAGCACCGGGGCGGTTTTTGCTTTTACTGAACCTTTTCCATCGTGAACGTCTTTGTCACACCCATGGCGCCGGCCTCGTAGCTCAGGACACCGTCTTCGTAGGTGAACACCTTCGTGTCGTCCATCGACGCGAGGATCGCCGCGTCCGTTTTCTCGTGGTCCGCGACGGACTCCCAGGTGTAGGGCTCGTCCGGCGTGGTCGGCGCGACGAATGTGCCGTACCAGTACAGCGCATTCATGTTGTCCTCTTCGCTCACCCAGTTGATCTCGATCACATCGCCGGAGATCTTGGCCATGTGGTACGCGGTCTCGTCCTCGGAGTTCGTCTGTTTCCACTCACCGGTCAGATCAGGCGCAGGCGTCGGCGTAGGTTCCGGCGTCGGCGTGGGCGCAGCTGCCTCTTCCGCGCTGCCCTCTGCCGGCGCCGCGCCGCCGGAGCTGCCGCAGGCAGCGAGCGCAAACACCATGAGCATGACGAGCGCAAGTGTGATCCATCTTTTCATTTTCAAATCCTCCTGTTTTAATGTGCCCGATTCGGGCACTTTTTCTTTTTAGCTTGCCGGCCAGAACTGCAGGCCGCAGGGGCCGGTGTAATAGTCATAGGCCTTGTGCACAAGCTCCTCTGTGATCCCAAAGTGCTCTGCCAATGCAAAGGCCGTGGTGTCGCCGGCCTTCATCGCCTGCAGCATCTCGCAGTAGGGGAGCACGCGCTCAATCTGCGTCCGCGTCGCCCTGGTCTCGGCTCTTTGCTTCACCGCTGCGGGAGCGTTGACGCCGTAGGTCGCGTCGCTGACGATGTGCGCCCATTCGTGCGAGGCAGCATCGAGCTCCTGCGCGCTGGTGCGGATCCGCGCGTCGTCCAGGAAGACGCCGAAGCGCCCGCCGGCCTTGATCGTGACGCTGTCTGTCTTCCCGCTGAAACCATAGCGTCCGTGGAAGATCAGGACGCCCATGGCCATCAGTTCGTTATAGATCTCAGTCAGCTTCTCCATCTGAATCCTTCCGTTTGTGAGCATCGGTCAGCTGCTGGGCCATAGCGAGAAGGATCTCCTTGTCTTTTTCGGTCAGCTGGCCGCTGTGGTTGTGCATTGCGAAGGTGAACTCGTCCATTGTCACAGTAGGGGCAGGATCATCACCGCGATCCATGCCGATCAGAAAGTCAATCGAGACATGGAAAAAGTCTGCAATTTTTATCAGCATTTCAGAATTAGGTTCTCTGTCACCTTTTTCGTAGCTGATATATGTGGTGTAAGGGATTCCGAGAGCACGAGCCGTTTCTCGCATATTCCAGCCCTTCTCAGTCCTCAACTGCTTTAGCCGTATCATGATGTCGCCTCCTCTGTACCGATAGTATTACACAAAACGAGTACAAGCGCAAGAGAAATTGCGCGATTTGTGAATTTCTCACAATGAGAAAACACGCGAATCGTGCATTTTACATCTTGAAAACACGCGAAACGTGTATTATTATTAAACGCAGATACGCGAATTGTGTACATTCGCAGATGGAGGTGAAAAAATGTCTTATCCCAACATTGCAGCAGAGCGGGCAAGGAGAAACATGAGCAGAGAGGATCTTGCTCGTGCGATCGGGGTCACTCGCAAGACCATCTACAACTGGGAGCGAGCTGGCCGGATCCCGCAATCTGCCGTTGAAAAGATGACGAAGCTTTTTAACTGCACAGCTGATTATCTTCTCGGCCGTGAAGCATCGTAACAAGAAAGGAGAAAATCATGCTTTATCGCAAGCTCCGCGCGGAGATGTTCGCGCAAGACAAGAAAATGCCGGACGTGCAGAAGGCCATCGGCCGGGGCTCCAGCTATGTGTCCGCCTGCTTCACCGGGAAAAACGACTTTTCGCTCGCCGAGGCCTATCTGATTCTCGATCTGCTCAGTCTGCCTTATTTAGAGCTCCCAAAGTATTTTCCCCCGAACGGCATCGACGGGATGCAGCTGCAGCCCGGCGCGCTGAGCGCATGAAGGCGGTCCTTCAAGCTATTCGCGCGGGATGGTGCGCGAAGATCGTCTCCGGAGAAAAGACCATCGAGGTTCGCAAGACTTGCCCGTATATCCAACCGCCGTTCAAGTGCTATATCTACTGCACACGAGGAAACCAGCACGCAGCGCTGGCCATACTTCCGAATGGCGCGGGCCGCATTGTAGCCTGCTCCGATTGGAATACTGCCATCCCATGCGGATGCTATATCGGGAACGGCAAGGTGATCGGCGAGTACGTCTGCGACAGAATAGAGCGGTATGCCCTCATGGGTACGAATCGCCACGATATAGCCTACCGCCGGTTCGACGCACATGAGTTCGCGCAGGACATTGATCTCGGCGCCACTTGTTTATCGGCTGAGGCCTTGCGCGCCTACGGTGCAGGAAAGGTGCTTTATGGCTGGCATATCACCCAACTGAAAATCTACGCCGAGCCGCTGCCGGTGGAAGCTCTCCAAGGGAAGCGCCCGCCTCAGAGCTGGGTATATGTAGATGAGCTTTGGAGCGCACAAGGAGAAGATTAACATGAACATCAGACTTTATCAGATCAATCTACACCGCGACAAGAATCGCGTCGCATTTGAGAGCCTGGAGCGCATGCGAACGTATAGCGGCGAGGACTACCCGGACGGCTCGATTTATGATCTCGTTTTTGAAGGCAGCGTGCAGGTGAACGAGCAGAACGCTCTGGAGGCGCTGTTCGCCATGTTCAACACGGACGCGGAGCTGATCCAGCGCAGCGCCGGGCGCTCTATGTGCGTTTCGGATATTGTGGAGTTTCCGCTTCCCGTGAAGATCGGCGAGCATATCAGCCGCTTTTGGTACTGCGATCCGGTCGGCTTCAAGCCGGTGATGTTCGACGCCGGCCAAACAAGAAAAGCCGCATCCGACGGCACCGGATGCGACTTAGGAAGTAATGCAGAGCAATCAGTTCTGCGGGATCCATTATAACGGCACCTGCAGAAAAAGGCAAGAGGTAGATTTATGGACGAACAAAAACAAACATACCGCGCCCAGGAGCAGGACGGACGTGAGCCGGCGTACTACGCCACAATCCCCGCGAGCGTTCGCTATGATCCCGAGCTTCGGCCATCGGCAAAGCTGCTCTTCGGCGAACTGACCGCCCTCTGTGACAGGACGGGCTACTGCTGGGCAAGCAACCGCTATTTTGCAGAGCTCTACAACTTGTCCGACAAGACCATCTCTGAGCTGCTGCTCCAGCTGGAACAGCGCGGCCATATTCGGCGCGAAGTAATCCGCGACAACAGAAAGAACGTCATCCAGCGTCGGATCTATGCCGGTGTGTTTAACGTGGTACCCTCCCCCAAAAAATCCGGGGAGGGGTCCCCCGAAAAATCCGGGGAGCCTCCCCCGAAAAATCCGGCGGCTTTAAATAGGTATAACAATACAAGTAATAATAATACCCCTATAGCCCCCACGATTATGAATCGTTTCATCGAGTATTCTGACAACGATTCAGAGCTCCTGCAGCGGCTCGTTGACTTCGCCGAGATGCGGCAGAAGATCCGCAGCCCGATCAAGACGGACCGGCAGGTCACGCTGCTGCTGAACCGGCTCGACACGCTCTCCGGCGGCAATGCCGCCACGAAGCGCTCCATGCTGGACGAGGCGGTCGAGAAGGGATGGAAGAGCGTTTATGCGCCGAAGGCAGACTATCCGCAGCGGCAGCCGGTACCGGCAAGAGCCGGCAGGAGGGAGGATATGCCGCTATGATCAACTATGAGCAGGCAATCAGCTTTGAGCAATCTCTGATCGGCTGCATCCTGATCGAGCCGGACGTCGTGCTCAGCGGTCTGAGTGCGATGATCCCCAAGCTCACGCCGGAGGACTTCCGAATTACTGCCTGCAGGGCTGTCTTTGAATCGGCTTCGTCTCTGTGGCTTGCGCAGGACGTGACAGACGCCACGACGATCACGGACGCCGCGCGCACAGCACATCCGGAGATCGAGGGGCTCTCACAGATGGCTTTTGAGGCGATGCAGCTGACGCCGACCACGGCGAACTGGCAGCGATACGCCCGCGGCGTGCTGGATCTGTCACGCTCACGCCGGCTGGACGACCTCGCGCAACGGATCCTCAACGCGGCAACGCTGGAGGAAAAGGACAACATCGTCGCGCGAATGCATGAGCTGAATGCTCCGGACACAGGTCCCGGCGAGGTCACGTGGCTGGAAGGCCTGCGGGCCTGCTATGAGCGCTGCGGGAATCCGGAGACAGCAAACTTCATTCGCTGGGGCATCGCCAAGCTCAACGAAAACCTTATGATCCGGCCCGGCGGCTTCGTGATTCTCGGAGGATTCGCCAGCAGCGGCAAAACTGCGCTCGGAACGCAATTTGCACTGCGCTTTGCCCTGGACGGCCATAACGTGGGCTTCTACTCGCTGGAGACAGACGACGAGACGCTCTTTGATCGGATGATCGCGCAGATCTCCGGCGCCAACTTTGACCGGATCCAGCACCGCCGCGCGCAGGAACAGGACTATCAGGCCATCCAGCGCGTCGTGCAATGGACAAAGGACATGAAGCTGCGCTTTGTGAGCGCTGCCGGCTGGACGGCGGAGCTGATCCAGGCGCACGCGATGGCGCGCCGCTTCGACGTGATCTGCGTCGACTACATCCAGCTTGTAGAGAGCAGCGCACCAAACCGCGCCGAGGAGGTTGCGCGCGTGAGCCGGAGCTTCCACGCCTTCGCGCAGAAAACAAAGACCACGGTGCTCGGTCTCTCGCAGCTCACGCCGGGAGATCACTTCCCGCCGACGATGAACGACCTGCGCGAGAGCCGTCAGCTCAGCCAGGACGCCGACGCCGTCCTGATCCTCTACGAACCGAGAGATGATGGCGCGCAGGAGACGGACCGCGTGCTGAAGATTGCCAAGAACAAGCAGGGCAAACGCGGCACGATAGATCTGGAGCTTGACGTGACCACTATGCGGATGGAACCGCCGCCACAGCCGGCTCCGACTTATGAAGACGAAGAAGAAGACGAGCCGCGGCGCCGCCATCAGGGCGCACGGTCGAGGAGGTGATGAGCTCATGAAAGATAACATTGCTGCAAAGACAGCCGTGACAGTTCTGCTGTTGTTTCTGATCGTCGCGCTACTCACGAGCTGCGCACCGCAGACGGTCAAGAAACACAACACCGAACGGTTCATGATCGTGGAGACCTTCCGGGATTGTGCGGTCTATGTCGACCTGCAGACCGGCGTGGAGTGGATCCTGCGCGGCGACGCATTTGCCCCTGCGGTCGACAGTTACGGCCGCCCGCTGCTCTGGCCGGCATTCGATGCAAGGGAGGACAGAGCGCCGTGACAGAAACAGACGAAAGCATGGAGAAGCTGCAGAAGGCGATGAAGGATCTGGAACGGGAGACGCTGCGGCTGATAGCTGCAGCTGATCAGCTGCGCAAGGCACCGAAAGGACAGAGGCCAAATCGGCAGCGCTTCGCCGCAGCTCCGCGCAAGGGAAAGAGGCGCCGCAGATGATCCAGATCGGTGACGTGCTCCACCTTCACCCGTCGCAGAGCGCGCCGGGCGTCTACCACAACGGCACAGTGGTATGGATCCATCCGAAACGGCGCTTTTTTGTGGCGGAGTTCAGTTTCACGCGCAGCGACGGCGTCGTCCAGTCTTTCCGCGAGAGCTTTTACTTTCGGGAACGGGCGGGCGATCCGAACTATCGGGGCGGGATGAGCGAAGAAGAGAGAAAACGACGCGATCTCGCAGCAAAAAAAGCCAAAAACAAAAGGGAGTAATGAAAAAATGAGAGTAATCAGCTTTGTAAACTTAAAGGGCGGCGTCGGAAAGACTGTCACCGTCATCAACACCGCGGCGATCCTCGCGCGGCTCCACAAAAAGCGCGTCCTCGTCGTGGACGCGGACAGTCAGTGCAACACCACCGAGTTTCTCGGCGTGGACAACAGCGGGTACTTCACGCTGGCGGACATGCTGCTGGCGGAGCCGAGTGGGGAGTGCTTCCCGCTGCAATGCATCCACAAGAGCGACATCCAGGGCGTGACCGCGATCCCGGCTTCGGACCGGCTCATGGATCTGGATCTGACGAAGATCAGCGACGGCGCGCTCTATGAGCGCTGCCTGGAAGACCTCCGGACAGTGCTGGAGAACGCACCGGGCATGGATGCGCCGGACTACATGCTCATTGACTGCCCGCCGGCATTCAATGCAGCCTCGACCGCTGCGCTGCTGGCGTCGGACGAGGTTGTGATCCCGATCAAGCTGGATCGATTCAGTCTGCGCGGCATGGCAAATCTCACGCGGCAGATCGGCGGGATGAGGATGATCAATCCGAAGCTCCGCCTCGCTGGCCTGCTGCCGACGATGTACTACTCCAGCGAACAGATGCGGGAAGCTGAGACCATCATCCGCCGCAGCGGGATTCCATTGTTTCCGCACATTCGGCGAACGCCAAAGGTTGACGACATGACCTTCCAGGGCAAGCCCCTGCTGGACACAAGCCCGACCTGCGGCGCCGCAAAGGACTACCGGCACTTTGTGGAGGAGCTCATGCTCATGAAGGGAGGCGAGCAGAATGTCTGACTTCAATCTCGCAGCTGTGCTGCGCGACGTCAACGCGCAGGATCTCGGCCAGCCCGGCCGGGAGCAGATTCGGTACATCGACATTGACCTGATCGACCCCGATCCCAAGAACTTCTACGAGCTCTCGGATCTGGACGAGCTGGCCGCCAACATTGAGCTCGTCGGCCTGCAGCAGCCCCTGCGCGTCCGGGAGCATCCGGAGAACGCGGGGCGCTGGATGATTGTCTCCGGCCACCGCCGCCGCGCCGCGATCCGGCAGCTCGTCGACGACGGCAAGGATCAGTTCCGCACGGTAGCCTGCATCGTCGAGCAGCCGGCAGCAAGCGAAGCGCTGCAGGAGCTGCGCCTGATCTACGCCAACAGCGGCACGCGTAAAATGACGCCCGCGGAGATCTCCAAGCAGGCCGAGCGTGTGGAGATGCTGCTCTATGAGCTCAAGGAACAGGGCATGGAGTTCCCCGGCCGCATGCGCGACCACGTCGCGGAGGCCTGCAAGGTGAGCAAATCCAAGCTGAGCCGGCTCAAGGTGATCCGGGACAAGCTCATTCCGGTGATCAAACCGTTCTTTGAAGAGGGCACGCTCGCAGAGAGCACGGCTTACGCACTCGCGCAGCATCCTGCCAGCTGGCAGATAATCATCTGGGACTCCGACTACAACAAGGAGGGCAACGGCAAATATCTGCGCGAATGGAATGTGCGCGACGGTGCGGAAACCCTGAAAAGGCTGACCCCACTGAAATGTGCTGACGGTACCGAGTGCGCCAACTTTGAGCGCATGGTCAAGCGCAGTATGAAAAACACCTGCTACAATCCGTGCAGAATGTGCTGCAAAGACTGCGTTTGGAAAATGGAGTGCGGCACGGTTTGCGCGACTGTCAAGCCGGAGGTCAAGGCAGCCAAGGCAGAAAAGAAGAAGCAGGAGGCGGAAGCAAAGGCGGCAGAAGAACGTCAGCTTGAAGAGGACATCAGCAGTAATGTCGAAGTGTGGAAACGCCTATCGAAATCCGCCGACGAGGCTGGGATCTCGCATGAAAAGGTGGCAGAGCTCATGTCCCCGCTCCACTACATTCGGCATGAATATCGGGACATCCTCGCAGATCCCGAAAAAGAGAAACAGCATATCTATGCTGCACAGTTTGACGAATGGGATATGCTGCGGGAGCTCGCCGATCTGCTGGGCGTATCTGCTGACTATATCATCGGGAGGAGCGCCACGCCGCAGCCGCTGGCGGCCACACTGGAGAGCACGCCGGTCTGGAGAGATCCCGCGAAAGGCGAGCTGCCTGCTGATGGTGACGCCGTGATTGTCGTGCGAAATTTTGCAGGGTTTTCGCTGGATGCAACAGACGCCGTTTTTCGCAACGGCGCATTTACGGAGACGGCATACGGCTTGAAGTTTAACGATGTGGTGCTCTGGCAGCCGTTCGACGTTTCAGACTATGATGTGCCCGATTAGGGCACCGACAAAAAGGAGGAAGACGAAACTTGATTAGTATCGGAAATGCAATCATCAACGAGGAGCAAATCGCTGCGATCTATCCCAGCATCGAAACGCCGGGCAAGATCTGGATTTCGCTCACGACCGGCAGGACCGTCTGGACGATGGCGACCATGGCCGAAGTGAAGGCAGCGCTGCACGCTGCCGGCAAGGACAACATCCCGAACAAGCTCGCGCAGGAGCTCGCGGTTCTGGAGCAGCTGGCCGCTGACGGCTAATACTATATCGCCCGCGACGAGACGGGCGAGCACTGGGCATTCATCGCGGCACCTTCGAGAGGGGGCGAC
>JAEEGL014230998.1_pt1 | contig 10774 bp, 9 predicted proteins | sample 9134231 | NCBI WGS metagenome assembly JAEEGL01 (sample SAMN16246548, study PRJNA631951) | gut metagenome | biome: gut microbiome; feature: rumen; material: fiber-attached | host: Bos | place: Iran: Karaj | collected 2018-10
AATTCAGGCAAAAACAAAATGGATGCCACCTGTACAATACAGGATAGCATCCATGTGTTCAGCCTAGTTCATAAATATGTGTCCAGGATTCTGGGTACATATCAATAAGATACGGCAGTTTTTTATCGGATGACATATGACGAGGGGAATGGTACAAGGAATTCCTCTCGTTTTTTATTTTACTTAATTTTGTTTATATTTATTTTATTTTACATAAACATGAGGGTTGGTTATACTTAAAATGTAGCTAATATCTGCTGATGATAAGGGATTTGGCATATTAAGACAAATATTAAATGAGGGGGTCTTAAAATGGCAGTTGATTATGAGTGGTTTAAAGGCGAAGTTTATAAGCTTACAAAGATCGATCTGAATGCGTATAAAGAAAAACAGATGAAGCGCAGAATCGATACGCTTATTGGTAAGACAGAATGTAAGGGATATGACGAATATATGGACCTTATTAAGAAGGACCAGACAGCCAGAGAGACCTTCATTACATATCTTACAATTAACGTATCAGAGTTCTTTAGAAATATTGATCAGTGGAATCTTATGGACAGAGATATGGTTCCTGAGCTGATAAATAAATTCGGTAAGAACTTAAAGATCTGGAGTGCAGCATGCTCAACAGGTGATGAGCCTTATACAATAGTTATGCTTTTATCCAAGCATATTCCGCTGAATCAGATCAGTATTACAGCATGGGATATCGATACTGTAGCCCTTGCAAAGGCAAGAGCGGGCGTGTATGATGCTAAGGAAGTTAAGGCTGTTCCTGCTGACCTTAAGGCTAAGTATATGACTCAGGAAGGTGATAAGTGGCGTGTATCTGATGAAGTAAAGAAGCGCGTTAACTTCAAACAGGCTGATCTTTTGAGAGAGCCTTATCCGAAGGATTATCATCTTATCGTATGCCGAAACGTTCTCATCTATTTCACTGAGGAAGCTAAGGATGAGATCTTCAGAAAGTACTATGATTCTCTTGCACCCGGTGGAGTGCTGTTTATCGGAAGTACTGAACAGATCATTAACTACAAGGAAATCGGATTTATCCGTAGAAGCTCATTCTATTATGAGAAACCAGGAAAGTGAAAAATTTAAGGGTCAGGAAAGAATTCTATCCTGACCCTGTGAATTTTTGAACTGAGCACTAAGCTTGGGGATTTAAAGCAAAGTGCGAACTTGCGAATTATTAGGCAGAAAGGGGAAAGTATGAAAAGAGTAGAGAAATACTGGGGGAGAATAGTATTAAGCTTTGCATCAGCTATCATGTGCAGCCTGTTTGTTTTTGGAATGGACGCTCAGGCTGCTTCTTTGCGCGGTAGTAACAATGAAGAGAAGGTTTTTTATTATCTTTTGGAAAACATGGACTTCAACAATGCCGGCGCAGCAGGAGTTCTTGCAAATGTCTCAAGAGAGTCAAACTTTAATCCCAGAGCACTTGGAGATAATGGGACAAGCTTTGGTATCTGTCAGTGGCATGCTGCAAGATACGAGGCGCTAAAAAGATTCTGTGAGAGAGAAGGCTATGATTACAGATCTCTTGATGGACAACTCAATTTCCTTCAGGAGGAGCTTTCTTCAACAGCTTATTATCAGAACAACGTCTTGGATCCAATCCTTTCAGTTAAGAACAATAAGAAGGGTGCTTACAATGCAGGTTATATCTGGTGCTACTACTTTGAAATCCCTGCAAACAGAGAGGAGAAGGCAGTAGAGAGAGGTAATCTCGCAAAGTCAGAATACTGGCCAAGATATAACGACGTTACACCGACTCTTGAGGTTGATGAAGAGTACACAACTGACCTTGGAACCTTCGTTGCACTTAGTAAGAACACTGTAAGCTTCTTCGAAATGGCAGATACTGATGCGACAGAGCTCAATATTCCCGATACAGTAACAATTGGATCAATTAAAGCAAAGGTAGTAGAAATCGATCCTGAGGCATGTGTAAATAACAAGAAGCTTCAAAAGGTTACTATCGGAAAGAACGTTAAGATAGTAGGAGAACTCGCTTTTTATAAGTGCAAAAACCTTAAAGAGGTAAGAATCAGATCCACAAAGATCAAGGAATTCCAGGATGACTGCTTTACTAAGATAAATTCAAAATGCAAGTTTTATGTAAAGAACTCAGTTAAGAAAAAGTACAAGAAAATGATATCTGAGGTTGCACCCTCAGGTGTTAAGTATAAAAAGCTTAAGTAAATAAGGATATAATCAGTAAAATCCGTAATAAATATGTGGGGGAAATATGGAACACAACAAGATTTATCTCATTTACACACTGGTTCTGTTTTTGGTAGGCGTGGCTTTTTTCATTGTTGGCGAGTTTAACAGGGTGGATAAGCCGGTCCTTAAGGATATTGATTCTATTGGTAAGGAAGACGAAGAGGAAAGCGAGCCTGAGGATAATACCGCTGAGATTTCTGCTGATGAAGTTGAAATGCCGCAGGGTGAGGACTTTGAGCCTGATATTGAGGATATTGCCCTTGAGGATGAAAATGAAGAGGGCGCTGAAGGCGGAGAAGAGGGAGAAGAAGGCGAAGCAGAAGAGGAGGAAGAGGAAGCACCTCCGATTTACGACGGCCATGAAGAGGAGCGAATTGAGGCTATTAAAGAAAATTATATAGCTCAGGAGCGCTATGATTCAAACAGATGGACTATTTATTTCAGTGTGGTTTTCTGGGCGCTGGCTCTTGTATGTGCTATTCTGTATTTCAATTCATGATGTTTTGGGCATTATAATAGGCTGTCTTACAATATTGTAAGGCAGCCTTTACTATGTGCTTGTTTTGATGATTAAGCTTTGGTGGGCATCCAGGTAATCTCATAGATGCTCTCCATGATCTTTCTGAGCTCATCCTTCATTTTGAGGCAGGCGCTGTTTTCGTCAGTGAATTTCATAAGTCCGATCTTTTCCTTGTGGTCCATGAAATAAACTTCCCAGAAATTACCTTCCTTGGTCATGCAGATTCTGCCATCGTGCTTCTTGCCAATCTTGTATAGCCTGGAAGGAACGAGGTGCTCCTTAAAAAATTTCTTTAATTCTTTTGCTGTCATAATGCCTCCTTCCAAGTGTATAAGCACTTGTTTATATATGTCTATTTAAAAACTATATTATGTAGTATTGATTACTACATAGAGGATAACACAAAAATAATGACGATTCAAGTCCATAAAAGTATATTATTACAGCAATATTTGCGCAGATTATTACGGTAGAAATGTGAAATACTAAGTAGTAAGATTGGCATAAGTTTTTAAGGAGGAGGATAGGAAACGATGGGAATAAATGAATTTGCAAAAAGAGCTCCTATGGGCTGGAACAGTTACGATTACTATGACACGACTGTTACAGAGGACCAGATCAAGGCTAATGCGAAATATATGGCAGAAAACCTTAAGGACTCCGGATACGAATATGTTGTTATTGATATAGAGTGGTACTCAAATGACGCAGGAACAAGGCGAAATGAGTACCAGTATATTCCGTTTGGGAATGATGAAATGGATGCATATGGAAGGCTTCAGCCGGCACCAAAGAGATTTCCTTCATCAGCTGACGGATCAGGCTTTAAGAGTCTTGCTGAGTATGTACATTCTCTTGGACTTAAATTTGGTATCCATATCATGAGAGGTATTTCAAGACAGGCTGCGCATAACAGATGTCCGATTCATGGAAGCAGCTTTACCTGCGATCAGGCTGCTGATGCATGGTCAATCTGTGGCTGGAATCCTGATATGTATGGCGTAAAAAATAATGAGGCAGGACAGGCATATTATGATGATCTGATTGCAATGTATGCTGAGTGGGGCGTTGATTTTATCAAGTGCGATGACATCTGTGACAGCTTCATGTATCCTGATGGACACAGAATCGTGTTCAGTGGATATGAGGAGACAAAGATGATCCACAGAGCCATCGAGAAATCAGGAAGAGAGATCGTTCTTTCACTTTCACCCGGACCTGCTCATGTTGACAGAGATTTCTTCTATGAGGAAAACGCCAACATGTGGAGAATCACTGATGATTTCTGGGATGATTGGAGACTCTTAAAGGAGATGTTCTGGAGATGCGAGACCTGGAATGGCAGAGTATCTAAGGGTAACTATCCTGACTGCGATATGCTTCCTTTAGGATATCTTGGATATGGCTTCGGAAATGAGAGGGTATCAAACTTTAACGAGGAAGAGATTCGTACAATGATGAGTCTTTGGTGCTTGTTTGGATCACCTCTTATGATCGGTGCTGAACTCACAAAGCTTACAGATAAAGAACTTTCATATCTGACAAATAAAGACCTTCTGGCAGTTATGGATGGAGATCACAGAGGTCTTCAGGTTTACAGAGATGATGAGAAAGCAATCTGGGTAAACACAGATGAGAAGGGTACAGAGTGCTTTGTTGGCTTGTTTAATTTAACTGATGAAGCGCAGACTATTGAGTGCTCAAAGAACAGTATTTCTGTAAAAGCATATAACATGCCTTCTTCAACAGAGATGATAAAGGATGTATGGAATGGCACTGAAAGTGAAGGAAACATTCCTGATGTTGTAAAGGCTGATGTTCCTGCTCATGGAACAGTTGTTTATAGATTTTATTAAAATAAAGTGACGGGTGTTTGGAGAAAACAAGATGCTTTAAACGGCATCTTCCGGGAGATTACATGGATAAACGAATCATTGAATTAAATGATAACTGGAAATTCCATTACGGTGAATGTGAGGAGGCCTGGTATAAGGGCTTTGACGACAGCAGTGATGAATGGAAGAAGGTTCACATTCCTCACGACTGGTCTGTGACTATGCCTTTTTCACCGGAGTACTCAAGTGGTACAGGCTACCTTGCAGGTGGAAGAGGCTGGTACAGATGCAGATTCACTCTTCCAAAGGAACTTGAGGGCAAGCGCATTTTCCTTCATTTTGACGGCGTATACAAGAACAGTATGGTCTGGTGTAACAGCTACTACCTTGGGAAAAGACCGAACGGTTATGTGGCTTTTTCCTATGACATAACAGATCAGGCTGTTTTTGGAGATGAGGAAAATGAAATAAGCGTCAAGGTTATACATGATGATATCGCTGATTCCCGCTGGTTTACGGGAAGTGGAATTACAAGAAAGGTCTACATCGTAGCCCAGGAGCTTGTATATCCCAAGGAGTATGGAGTTTTCTTTAACACTGAGAGCATAGCTGCAGATGGAAGCTCTGCTCAGGTTGCTGTGCATCACACTCTTTATAACAAAACCGGAAAAGCGCAGACTATATATCTTGAATCCAAGATGATAGATCAGGATGGAAAAGAGGTTCTTGCTTTAAAGAGTTATAAGAATGTTGAGGAGAGTCCTGATAAAAAGGCTAAGGACTGGGTTCGGGGATCGCTTAAAAATCCTCATCTCTGGTCTGTAGATGATCCGTACCTTTACCGTCTTGAGAGCAGATATAAAATCGATGATGACACAGGAAAAGCACAGAAGTATCTTGTGGATGTGTCTTACGTTGGCATAAGAACTGTCACCTTTGATCCTGATAAGGGGCTTTTCTTAAATGGCGAGAGCATCAAGCTAAAGGGCGTGTGTGTTCATCATGACGGCGGATGCCTTGGAGCAGCCATGAAAAAGGAAGTGTGGCAAAGACGCCTTGAGGCTTTAAAGGCTGCAGGCTGTAATGCGATAAGATGCAGTCACAATCCGCATATGCCGGAGCTTTACGATCTCTGTGACCATATGGGATTTTTGATGATGGATGAAGCTTTTGATGAGTGGGAAAATCCCAAGAATAAATGGTCCACAGGGCACAATGTATATCCGCCAAAGCATCAGGGCTACTATGAGGATTTCCCTATGTGGCATGAAGCAGACCTTGTATCAATGGTAAGACGTGACAGAAATCATCCTTCAGTTATCATGTACAGCATAGGAAATGAAGTAGATTATCCAAATGATCCCTACTGTCATCCTATGTTTGAAACCATGACAGGCAACAATGATGCAAATAAGCCTGAAAATGAGAGAAGATATGACCACAATAAGCCGAACATGGAGAGGCTTTCAGTAATAGCCAAAAAGCTTATTAAGATCGTAAAGAAAAAGGATCCGACAAGGTCTGTTACAGTTGCAGCGGCTTTTCCTGAGCTTTCAACGCATATTGGATTTATAGATGAGCTGGATGTTGTTGGCTACAACTACAAGGAGGAGTTCTACGAGCAGGATCACGAGAGGTTCCCTGAGAAGACCTTCCTTGGAAGCGAAAACGGACACAGCTACAAGGCTTACAGAGCATACAAAGATAAGGACTATATCTGCGGACAATTCTTATGGACAGGAATTGATTATCTTGGAGAGGCACACGGCTGGCCTGTTCATGGATCAACCTCCGGAATCCTTACTACAGCAGGACTTCCAAAGCCTGAGTATCTTAGAAGAAAGACCTTCTGGTCCGAGGAGCCTACAGTTTCAATACTCACAAGAAGAGTGTCTGATGGTAAAAGTGACTGGCTTCCAATGAGTAACTCATGGGACTATGAGGAAGGCGAGGATATTCTGGTAAAGGTTTATGTCACAGACAGCCTTCTTAAGGATGACAGCAGCCTTGCTATTTATCTAAACGGAGAGCTTATTGACGAGTTCGATAAGAGGAATGAAGATAACGCTTTTGAATTTGTAATGAGCTTTAAAAAAGGCGTATTGTGGGCTGAGCTTGATGAAAATATAAGTGGAGAACTCAGAACACCGGGAGCTTTTCACCATCTTGAAATTGAGAAGTGGAATGAGCCTGATGCCATTACAGGCGAAAGCTTTGAAGAAGCATCTGCGAAAAAGGGTTATTTATATCAGTTTAAGGTTATGGCTGTAGATGAGAACAATGTGCCGCTTAGAAGCGCTGTTCCCGGTGAGGTATTCTTTATTCCAAGGGATAAAGATACATCCGAGTTTATGAACTTTGAAACAGGTAATCCAAGATTCATGGATGACTTTACTGAGATAAGCGTATCTGTGGAAGGAGCAGGAGAGCTTGCGGGAATAGACAGCGGAAATGTTTCTGATACAACTCCTTTTACTGCAGATAAGAGAAAACTCTGGAACGGCGAAGCTGTCGTATATGTAAGAAGAATAACAGATGGTGAGATCACTGTTACCATAAACGGCGAAAAAATATTTGCTTGACAGCCTTATAAACTATCACATATGATAAAAATGCAACCGGTTTCAAATTCTAAGAAAGCGTGTGATAGTTTATCATGGGTAGCATAGAATCGAAAACCATTACAATTTATGATATTGCCCGGGAAGCAGGCGTTTCACCAGCGACTGTTTCCCGTGTTATGACGAGCAGTGCTAATGTTCGTTCTGAGAAGAGAGAGCGTGTACTTCAAATCATCGAGAAGTACAACTTTAAGCCTAATGCACTTGCAAAGGGTTTGTCTGAAACTTCTACAAAATCTATAGGGATCATCGTGGCTGATGTCCGAAATCCCTTCTATGCGCAGCTTTTTGTGGCCTGTGAATCAGCAGCTCAAAAGGCTGGTTATACTGTGACCTTGTACAATTCCTTTGGTATAACTGAAAATGAGATGGAACAGCTTGAAATGTTAAGGCAACAGAAGGTTGATGCTATTGTGCAGATCGGCGGACGAGTTGATGATGTGCAGACTGACAAGCGCTATGGAGAAGTCGTAAAGAAGATTGCAAAGACTACGCCAATAGTGGTTACAGGGCGACTTGATGATGATATTGACAGCCACAGCGTTGAAATTGATGCTGCCAGCGGAATTGACATTGTAATGGAACATCTTCTTTCCCTTGGTCATACAAGAATTGCCATTGTCGGCGGAAGAGAGGATGTAAGATCCTCATTCGAAAAGAAGAAGCTTTACAGGGAAATCCTCGAAAAGCACGGAATAGAGGTGAATCCTGACTACATAGTCGATGGAAGCTATTCCATTGAAAGCGGATATGAGTGTATGCAGAAAATCATGCAGATGCCAAAGCTTCCCACAGCTATCATAGCTATAAATGACTTTGCTGCAGCAGGTGTTGTAAGAGCAATAGAAGACAGCGGATACAGAATTCCACAAGACTTTTCTGTTGCAAGCTTTGATAATACTTACATTTCAGAGGTTACAATACCAAAGCTCACCAGCGTTGATTACAACTATGAAAGCTTTGGAGAGTGTCTTATTGAAACTGCCATTGCAGTTTCAAAGGGTGAAAAAGTACCTGTAAGACAGACTGTTAAACCCACTCTGGTGAAACGAGAGAGCAGTGGACCAAGCAGAGCATAAGTAAAATAGCGGGTTTTCGGGATGCTGAAACTTTGAAACGCGTTTCATGGAATATGAATGAAATGTGAATTAAAAAAGACTTAAAAATGAATATCAAATTGCAATAGTTAAGAGGCACTAATAATTAGTGCCTCTTTTTGTATGAAATAGACAAATTTGAAACCGGTATCAAACATTTTATTGACATAATATGAACAATATGTTTGAATAATTATATGAAACCGGTTGCAAATTGGTTAAAATGACAACAAGATGCTCATAAATCTATAAAAAGGGATGTGAATTTAATGGGGAATAAGAATTCTACTACATTGGTAAAACCAAAAAAGCGTGGCTTTTTTGAAAATATAATCAGATACAGAACTCTGATCCTTATGTGTATTCCGGCAATTGTTTTCTTCTTCATGTTTAGCTACATGCCACTGCCGGGAATCTGGGTTGCTTTCGTTAAGTACAACTATGGAAAAGGAATATTTGGAAGTAAGTTCATAGGACTTGCGAATTTCGAATTCCTTACATCATCAGGAAAGCTCCTCACACTTACAAAGAATACAATTCTTTACAATCTTGCTTTTATTGTACTTGGTAACTTCCTTGCGATAGTAATGGCAATCCTGCTCAATGAAATGCAGGCAAAGATTTTCAAAAAGGTAGCACAGACAATGATGTTTTTACCTTACTTCATATCACAGGTTTTGGTAGGAGTACTGGTATTCAACCTCTTGAACTACGATACAGGATTTGTAAACGGAATCCTTGAACTGTTCGGAGCAGAGAAGTGGCAGCCTTACGCAGATCCGAATGTATGGCCTGTGCTTCTGGTAATCATTTACCTCTGGCAGCAAACGGGATACAACTCAGTAGTTTACTTCGCAGCAATCTGCGGAATAGACGCAGAGATAATTGAAGCATCAAAGGTTGACGGAGCAAATGCTTTCCAGAGAATCAGATACATCATTCTCCCCAGCCTTAAGCCCACAATCATTATTCTTCTTTTGTTTGCACTTGGTGGAATCGTTAAAGGTAACTTCGGATTGTTCTACAACATTGTTGGAACAAACTCACTTTTGTATGACACCACAGACATTATTGAGACCTTCGTATACAGAGCAACAATGACAGACTTTAACTTCTCAACTGCATCTGCTGTAGGTCTTTACCAGTCAATAGTTGGTTTCGTGATCGTAATGGTGGTTAATGGAGTTATCAAGAGAATCGATCCTGAGTATTCACTTTTCTGATCGCAGAACTACTTAAGAAATTATTGATAGGAGCAATAAAATGGCTAAGACAAAAGATTTAGACTTAATGGATAGTGGAGCCAAGGTAAAAATTGGAGCAACCGACATGGTTGTCCGTGGCGTGGGATACTTCCTTACAACCTTTTATGCACTGGCTTGTATCTTTCCGTTTTTGATAATACTTGCATCAAGCTTTACATCAGAGAATTACATAAGAATTCATGGAGTTCAGATTATTCCTCATGAGTTCACCTTAAAAGCATATGAGATGGTAACAAAGAGCGGACTTATCTGGAGATCATATCTTCTGACCATACTTATGACACTGGTTGGAACAGGCATTGGACTTTCAATCATAGCAATGACAGGATACGCACTTCAGAGAAAGGACTTTCCTTTCCGAAATGCAATTTCCTTCTACATTTACTTTACGAGTCTTTTTTCAGCAGGACTTGCACCTTACTACCTGCTGATGACTCAGACCTATCATCTCAAGGATAGCTACTTTGCAGTGCTTCTTCCTTTGATGATGTCACCCTGGCTCATAATTCTTATGAAGAACTTCGTTAAGCAGATTCCTCATGAGATCACTGAATCAGGTAAGATCGACGGCGCAGGCGACATGACAATTTTTATCAGACTTGTTCTTCCGATGCTTAAGCCCGCACTTGCAACTATTGGTCTTTTCCTTGCACTTGGCTATTGGAATGAGTGGTATCAGTCATCACTTTTCCTTTCAAGTAAGGTAGATGTAAAGCCTCTGCAGTATATGCTTTACGAAATCGTAAACAAGACACAGGCTCTTAAGAATTCAGTAGCAGGACAGTATGTATCTCTTACAGACATTCCTACAGAGACTGTAAAGATGGCAAATGCCATGCTTGCAACAGGACCTATTGTACTTCTTTATCCTTTCGTTCAGAAGTACTTCATCGGTGGTATTACAGTTGGTGCTGTAAAGGGCTGAGAACGCTTGGCGAGGTCCTTTCGAGCCTAGCGTGAACGTCTTCCGGCGAGCGCAGCGAGAGCGGAAGTTCCTTGTGAACAAACTTATATTTTGAATCTACACCCCAGAGGGTTTAGATAGATACTATTTTCATTATCAATAGGAGGGTTATTTAATGAAGAAAAAGGTATTGTCAGTAATACTGAGTGCTGCAATTGTTTTTTCACTTGCAGCATGTGGCGGATCATCTAATGGTTCCAGCGAAACAGCTTCAAATGACACAACAGAGACAACAGAGAC
>JAEEGL014714196.1_pt1 | contig 10774 bp, 10 predicted proteins | sample 9134231 | NCBI WGS metagenome assembly JAEEGL01 (sample SAMN16246548, study PRJNA631951) | gut metagenome | biome: gut microbiome; feature: rumen; material: fiber-attached | host: Bos | place: Iran: Karaj | collected 2018-10
ATCACGCGGATCGCATAGCGTCCCTTCGTTGATATCATGTCTCATTTCCTCCGGTCACAGTAAGGGTTGTCAACATATCGCCTATTGTACCGCAGGGAGTAAGTGTAAATCAAGCACTTGTTGCAAAGAATCGCATATATACTGATGCATCTGACCCTATTCATAGGAGGTATCTGAGAAAAAAAGAAAAAATAATTGCAATAACCTATTGACATAGTAGTTTGGTCGTGTTAAAGTGTGCTTGTTTCGTTCACACGGTGGCAGGTCCACCGGTTTGTATGGAGAGAGCAGGACATGAAGGAGAGGACCGTCAGAACTATCGCGGCAGCCATGTGTTGTCGAATGCGGATCTCCCGGGCAGACAGACGGCCGGGGGCTGACGGTTGTTGTCCCAGCCCCGATTTGAAGCGATGTTGACATCGCAGATAAGTATCAGGTCATATGCCCGGGAGTCTCGAACAAGCCTCCGGGCATTCGTTTTGTAAACAGACAATGAACGGCAGGGATGCCGTCACACTTAAAAAAGAAAAGGAGAAAATACCATGAGCGATTACAGATTTGAGACCCTGCAGCTGCACGTAGGACAGGAAGAAGCCGATCCGGCGACCGATGCGCGCGCCGTGCCGATCTACCAGACCACTTCCTATGTATTCCATAACAGCAAGCACGCGGCCGACCGTTTCGGTCTTGCGGATGCAGGCAATATCTACGGGAGACTGACCAATTCCACGCAGGATGTCCTCGAGAAGAGGCTGGCGGCACTGGAGGGCGGCAGCGCCGCTCTGGCGGTCGCCTCCGGTGCGGCTGCCATCACCTACACCATCCAGGCGCTCGCGGCAAACGGCGGCCACATCGTCGCACAGAAGACGATCTACGGCGGGAGTTACAACCTGCTCTCCCACACGCTGCCGCAGTACGGCATCGAGACCACCTTTGTCGATGCGCACAACCTCGCGGAGGTCGAAGGGGCGATCAAGGACAACACCCGCGCCGTCTATCTGGAGACGCTCGGCAATCCCAACAGCGACATCCCGGACATCGATGCGATCGCTGAGATCGCGCATAAGCACGGCCTGCCGCTTGTGATCGACAACACCTTCGGCACCCCTTACCTGATCCGCCCTATCGAGCACGGCGCGGACATCGTTGTGCATTCCGCGACGAAGTTCATCGGCGGCCACGGCACGACGCTCGGCGGCATCATCGTGGAGGCCGGCAAGTTTGACTGGAAGGCATCCGGCAAGTATCCCAACATCGCTGCTCCCAATCCCAGCTACCACGGCGTTTCCTTCTACGATGTGGTGGGCCCCGCGGCATTTGTCACCTACATCCGCGCGATCCTTCTGCGCGACACCGGCTCCACCATTTCTCCGTTTAGCGCATTCCTCCTTCTGCAGGGCGTGGAGACCCTGTCCCTGCGCCTGGAGCGCCACGCGGAGAACACGAAGAAAGTCGTGGAATTCCTGAGTAAACATCCGCAGGTCGAGAAGGTCAACCATCCTTCGCTGCCGGACCATCCGGATCACGCTCTCTATCAGAAGTATTTCCCCAACGGCGGCGGCTCGATCTTCACCTTTGAGATCAAGGGCGGACAGGACGAAGCCTGGAAGTTCATCGACAATCTGCAGATCTTCTCGTTGCTCGCGAATGTGGCCGACGTCAAGAGCCTCGTGATCCACCCTGCTTCCACGACGCACTCCCAGCTCTCTGAGGAGGAACTGCTCGATCAGGGGATCCGTCCCAACACGATCCGCCTCTCCATCGGCACGGAGCATATCGACGACATCATCGCGGATCTGGAGCGCGGCTTTGCGGCGGTGAAGTAAGGCGCATATGGAATTCAACACAAAACTCCTGCACGGCCGGGCGGTAAAGAAATACGCGGACGGGGCAACGCTCCCGCAGATCTCGCAGGTGAGCGCATTTCAATACGACTCGGCCAGGGAGCAGGATGAGGTCTTCCATCATAAAGCCGCGGGATATGCGTATTCACGTGTAGCCAATCCCACGGTGGCGGCCTTTGAGCAGCGGATCAACGAGATGGAAGGCGGGAACGCGGCGATCGCATGTTCCTCCGGGATGTTCGCGATCACACTTTCCCTTCTCAATATGCTCTGCGCGGGAGATGAGATCGTCGCGGGCGGCGGACTCTACGGCGGCAGCATCGATCTGCTGGAGGACCTGACCAAGTTTGACATCACGACGCGCTATGCCGCGCATATGACACCGGAAGAGATCGAGCCGCTGATCAATGACAGGACCCGCGTGATCTACGGCGAAGTGATCAGCAATCCGTCCCTGGAAGTCACGGATATCCGGGCGGTGGCGGATCTGGCTCATGCACACGGACTCGTCTTTATCGCGGACAGCACGACGGCCACACCTTTTTTGATCAATCCGATCGCCCTCGGCGCGGATATCATCGTGCATTCGACGACGAAGTACATCAACGGCAGCGGGAATTCCATCGGCGGTGTCATCATCGACAGTGCCCGGTTTCCCTGGGATTTTGACAAGTACCGTGCGCTGGACGGGTACCGCAATTTCGGGAAACTCGCGTACACGGTCAGGCTGCGCACCGACATCTGGGAGAATATGGGCGGCTGCATGGCACCGATGACGGCCTTCTTAAATGTGATCGGACTGGAAACACTGGGGCTGCGCATGGAAAGGATCTGCGACAATGCGGCACGGCTCGCAGAGGCTTTGAACGAACTGCCGGATGTTACGGTAAATCATCCCTCACTCCCTGATAGTCCGGGACATGAACTTGCGAAGAAGCAGTTTGGCGGCAGGGGCGGCGGGATCCTCACCTTTCGTGTGGGGTCCAAAGAGCGGGCCTACGCGGTGATCGATCATCTGCGGTATGCGGTGCGGGCCACCTCGCTGGGGGACACGAGGACATTGGTCATCCACCCGGAATCGACTCTTTATATCAGGAGTACCGACGACCAAAGACGCATTGCAGGCGTTTATGACGATCTGATCCGGGTCAGTGTCGGGATCGAGGATGCGCAGGATCTGATCGAAGATTTCACGGAGGCGGTAAGCGCCGCCGGATGAAGACAGGAGGAGAGACATGAAGATCACAGTAGCGGGGGAGAGTAAAGAAGTACGGGACGGCATCACGATCGCGGAGCTCATCGAAGCGGAGCAGGTGGAGACACCGGAATATGTGACCGTATCGGTCAACGAGGAGTTCGCGGACCGCGCGTCCTTTGAGACGCAGCAGCTTAACGAAGGCGATACCGTGGAATTTCTCTATTTCATGGGCGGAGGGCGTTCGTGATGGCCTTTACCAATGAACAGCTCGAGCGGTATTCCCGCCATATCATCCTCAAAGAGGTCGGCGCGAAGGGACAGAAAAAGCTCCTGAACGCCAAGGTCCTGATCATCGGCGCGGGCGGCCTCGGCGCTCCCGCAGCCCTGTATCTGGCCGCGGCCGGAGTCGGCACCATCGGGATCGCGGACGCGGATGTGGTGGATCTCTCCAATTTACAGCGCCAGGTCATCCATGCGACAAGCGATCTGGGCAAGCCCAAGGTGGAATCCGCCAAAGAGACCATGAACGATATCAATCCGGATGTGACGGTCAACACCTATCACACCTTTGTGACGAGCGAGAATATCCGGGAACTGATCCGGGATTATGATTTCGTGCTGGACGGCACCGATAATTTCCCGGCCAAGTTCCTCATCAACGACGCCTGTGTCATGGAGAAGAAGCCCTTCTGCCATGCGGGTATCATCCGTTTCCGCGGTCAGCTCATGACGTGGCTGCCGGATCAGGATCTGCCCTGCTACCGCTGCGTGTTCAAGGAGCCCCCGCCGAAGGACGCGGTGCCGACCTGCAAGCAGGCGGGCGTCATCGGCGCCATGGCCGGTGTGATCGGTTGTCTGCAGGCCATGGAGGCGGTCAAGTATATCATCGGCGCCGGCGATCTGCTGACCGGTCAGCTGCTGACCTTTGACGCGCTGAAGATGGATTTCCATAAGGTGGCTCTGCCGAAGAGGAGCAAAAACTGCGCTGTCTGCGGCGACCATCCGACGATCACCGAACTCATCGACTATGAGCAGGCGGTCTGCGAACTGAAGCATTGAGACAGGGGGCAGAGAGGATATGCGGATCACGATCAGACAGCAGGATTACGACAAAATGCTCGCTCACGCCTTAAAGGAACGCCCGAATGAAGCCTGCGGGCTCATCGCCGGAGTGGACCGCGAGGACGGCGTGCGGGAGATCCGGTTCGTCTATCTGCTCACCAACACGGATGCGTCGAATGAACATTTTACGCTGGATCCCAGGGAACAGCTCGAAGCGGTCAAGGATATGCGTGCAAACGGGTGGAAACCGCTGGGCAACTGGCATTCCCATCCGGAATCCCCGAGCCGTCCCTCCGAGGAGGACAAGCGGCTGGCCTACGACAGCAAGGCGAGTTACCTGATCCTGTCGCTCATGGAGGAGGGAAACCCGGTTTTGCACTCCTTTCATGTGGAGAACGGCATATCCGAAGCGGAGGAACTGAAGATCGCGCGAGAGGAGGAATGAACATGGCGATCAATGACTATACCATCACCGATACGATCGATATCACGGATGTCACCTGCCCGATCACCTTTGTCAAGGCCAAGGTCGCGATCGAGGAACTGGAGGAGGGAGAGATCCTGCGGATCCATTTAAATCACGGGGAGCCCCTGGAGAATGTCCCACGCAGCCTCGGCGAAGAGGGACATGAGGTGCTCGAGAAGATCGACAACGGCGACGGCACCTGGGAACTCATTGTAAAGCGGGGCGCCGACTGAGTCCCGCGTACAACCTCACGGAGAAGACATCATGAAGATCAGGATCATCCTCGCGGCATCGCTGAAGACCTTTACCGACCGCACCCCGGAGGTGGCACTGGAGGCCGATACGGTTTCCGGGGCTCTGCAGGCATTGACCGATGAATATCCGGAAGCGGCACGGGGCCTGTTTGACGAGAACGGCGATCTGCGCGGCTTTGTCAATATTTATGTGAACGACAGGGATATCCGCACCCTCAAAGGGATCGGCACACCGCTTCATGACGGGGACGAGATCTTCCTCATCCCGGCCATCGCGGGCGGCGCCTGTGAGAGCGTCATTTCGACGGAGCGGATGAAGGCGGTGACAATCGAAGAGAAGGAGATCCGCCGCTACAGCAATCACCTGCAGCTTAAGGAGATCAGCATCAAGGGGCAGAAGCGCATCATGGCGAGCCGCGTGCTCGTTGCGGGGATCGGTGCGCTCGGCGGTGTTGTGGCGGAGCGTCTGGCGGCTGCGGGCGTCGGGACGATCGGCCTGGCGGATGCGCAGGAAGTCACTTTGGAGGGACTGCAGACACAGACCATCCACAGTACCCGTGATCTGGAGCGCCCCAGAGCGGCCGCTGCCAAGGACCGTCTCAAGAAACTCAATCCGCTCGTGACGACGGTCGCGCATCAGGAACAGCTCACGGGGGATAATGTAGAAGAGATCATCGCGGATTACGATATCGTCGTGGATGCGACGGACAATTTCGTCTCGAGATATCTGATCAGCGATGCCTGTGTATTAAACGGCAAGCCCGAAGTTTTCGGCGCCATGTACCAGTATGAAGGTATCGTCACCGTTCTGGGAACGAAGGACGGCCCCTGCCTGCGATGCCTGTATCCGTCGCCGCCGCCGGCCGGGATCGTGCCGACCTGCGCCGCATCGGGCGTAGTGAATACCCTGCCCGGGATCATCGGAGCGATGATTGCCACGGAAGTATTAAAACTGATCACCGGCGGCGGTGAACCATTGATCGGCAAAGTACTCGCCATGGACAGCTGGAATCTCCGGTATCACACTCTGCACACCGGCAAGGACAGCGGATGCCCGGTATGCGGCAGGAGCCCCGTGATCCGGGCCGTTCAGGATATCGATTATGAGGATTTCTGCGGTCTGAGGGAGGATCCCGATGAGGAGCCGATCGACCTGATCGAGCCGGAGGAGCTTGCAAGGCGGATCTCCGACGGAGACCGGATCACCATTGTGGATGTCAGGGAGCCGCATGAGCGGGCGGTCCACAGATTCCCGGGGACGCTCATCATCCCGATCGGACAGCTCGCCCGCAGACAGAAGGAACTGGATCCGGAGATCGACACCATCTTTGTCTGCAGGGAGGGCAAGCGCAGTATCCTCGCGATCCGCACGCTCAGGGAAGCGGGTTATACCGGCCCGATGTACAGTCTGAAAGGCGGTTTTGAGACGGCAGCACAGATCATCTTCCCCAATGAGGGAGCATGGTTATAAAACACAAAGAAAGGAAGGAAAAAGCACATGGCAAAGGAAGTTCAGGAGGGGATCAACGCATTGGGGGCACAGGCTGCATATCAGCTTGCCAACATCACCAAGACCAGACCGCAGTACGGCGCGCTCACGCCGAAGTGGCTGCCGAAGCTGCTTGAATTCAAGGGCCTTGAGACCGGGATTTACCGCGTCAACCGGGTGGTGGAGGGGGACACACCGCTCGATGCGCTCTGCTCAGCCACCAAGAAGAGCGATATCATCCCGCAGGGCTATGTGGAATACCAGACGGAACCCAGGGAATACCGGCTGAACTCCATCTCCACGATCATCAACGTCAACACGGCGATCGAGGATGTCTACAGTTCCCCGTATGATCAGGTACAGGAGCAGCTCGCCCTGGCGATCGATTCCCTGAGGGAGCGTCAGGAGAGCCAGCTGATCAACAATGATGATTACGGCCTGCTCAAGAATGTGCCGGATTCCCAGCGTATCGAGACCTTAAACGGTGCACCGACGCCGGATGATCTCGATGAGCTCATCACTAAGGTCTGGAAGGAGCCTTCCTTCTTCCTGGCACATCCCCGTGCGATCGCCGCATTCGAGCGTGAGTGCACGAAGCGCGGTGTACCGCCCGTGACGGCGAATATCGCGGGAGGCACCTTTATCCTCTGGCGTGGGATCCCGATCATTCCAACGGACAAGCTGATGGTGGACGGGCAGAAGAATCCGAAATCCAAGAGCGGCAAGACCAATATCCTGCTGCTGCGTACCGGCGAAGCCAAGCGCGGTGTTGTCGGCCTCTATCAGGCGGGCTTAAAGAATGAGGAATCCCGCGGTCTCTCGGTCCGTTTCCGAGGGATCGATGACAAGGGCGTCGCTTCCTATCTGCTCTCTCTCTACTGCTCGGCAGCGATCCTTGCGGATGATGCCATCGCATGTCTGGAGGATGTGGAGGTAGGAGAATACTATGATTACGATTGAAAACGGTCCTGAGGCCATGGGTCTCCCGGGAGAATCGGAGCTTGCAAGACTCGCCAACGCACTCTGGAATGAGGGCACGGCCGGTCTCGCGTCAGCACCTGCACCGGGTGCTGCGATATCGCCTGTGACGGATCATCCGGTCGCATCCGTGCCGGAAGCAGCCTCAACGCCTGTGGCGGTTTTTCCGGCTGTATCTGCATCGGAGATCCCGTATCAGCCGTCGATCCCGCACATCGGGGATCCGCTGCATCTTCAGCCCACGCCCGAACAGTCGGATGAGCGCAACACGATCCGTGTGGCCGTCCGGGACGGGCGGACAGACGCCGGACAGGACAGTCTCTACGCACTCTCCGACAGGGTGAACGGCACGCATACGAGACGCGATGACGGGATCACGGTCGGCTCGAAGACACTTGCACAGATCAGAGAGGATTTCCCGATCCTGAAAGAACAGGTGGGAGGTTTCCCTCTCGTGTGGCTCGATAACGGTGCCACGACACAGAAGCCGCAGTGTGTGATCGAGAGACTGACGCAGTTCTACACACACGAGAATTCCAATGTGCACCGCGGTGCGCATGAGCTTGCTGCCAGATCCACCGATGCCTATGAGAATGCCAGACAGATCGCGGCGGATTTCATCGGTGCCCCGGATAAGGATGATGTCGTCTTTGTGCGCGGCACGACGGAAGGCATCAATCTGGTGGCGAATGCGTATGTGAAGCCGCTCCTTACTCCCGGAGACGAGATCATCTTAAGCATCCTCGAGCATCATGCCAATATCGTGCCGTGGCAGCTGATCGCCGCGGAGACGGGAGCCGTGCTGCGGGTCATCCCCTGCGACGAGAGCGGGCAGCTCATCATTCCGGAATACGAGCGCCTGTTCACGCCGCGCACGAAGTTTGTCTCCGTCACGCAGGTCTCCAATGTGCTGGGGACGGTGACGCCCGTAGAAGAACTTGTGACGATCGCGCACCGTCACGGTGTTCCGATCCTCATCGACGGGGCGCAGAGTGTGGCGCATATGCCGGTCGATGTTTCGGCGCTGGATGCGGATTTCTTTGTTTTTTCCGGGCACAAGATCTTTGCTCCGACGGGCATCGGCGCGGTGTACGGCAAAAAAGCGCTGCTCGATGCCGCAAGACCCTATCACGGCGGCGGCAATATGATCAAGGATGTCACCTTTGAACGGACGATCTACAATCCGGCGCCCAACAAATTCGAGGCAGGGACGGGTTCCATCGCGGATGCCGTGGGCCTGGGAGAGGCGCTGTCCTATCTCTCGTCGATCGGGATGCCCGCGGTCCATCAGTGGGAACAGGAACTGGTTCAATACGGGATGAAGGAACTCGCGACCGTTCCGGGGCTGCATCTGATCGGCACGGCTCCCGGCAAGGCGAGCGCATTGTCCTTCAAACTGGACGGATACGAGGACAATGCCGTCGGTGAGTACTTAAACCGCTACGGGATCGCCGTGCGGACGGGACATCACTGTGCGCAGCCCGTTCTGCGCCGGTTCGGACTGGAGAGTGTCGTGCGGCCCACACTGGCTGTCTACAATTCGCCGGAGGATATCGATGCGCTGGTGAAGGCACTCCGGGGACTGGCCTAGGAACTCAGGCTGTACCACGGGAAGATCATGGAGAGGGGTGTCCGCGTGGCATCCCTCTTTTTTATTGTACATCCGGCAGAACTCCGATATACTCATGTCAACGGAGGGACATAAGATGACGACATTCATGATCGGACTGTTGATCCTGGCTGCGGGCGGAGCGTGCTACGGCGCACTCTGTCAGCGGGTATTCGCGCCGGATGACAGGAAGACTCCGGCGTATACGAGGCAGGACGGTGTCGATTTCGTACCGCTGCCGAAGTGGAAAAACGCATTGATCAATCTCCTCAATATCGCCGGGACCGGACCGATCCTCGGACCGATCCAGGGGATCCTCTTCGGGCCGATTGCCTTTCTGACCATCCCGATCGGCTGCGTCATCGGCGGGGCGGTGCACGATTATTTCTCGGGGATGATCTCCGTCAGGGAGGGCGGGATCCAGATGCCGGAGATGGTGCGCCGGAATACGGGCGCGGCCATCCACAAGCTCTACACGGTGTTTGTCTGTCTGGTCCTGTTTCTGGTGGGTGTCGTCTTCATCTACACACCGGGTGACATCGCGGCGACGCAGGTCTTTCACTTCGGCGGGACTGCCGCGGAGCCGTCCACCTGGCTCATCTATTCCGTCATTTTCCTCTACTATCTGATCGCCACGCTTTTCCCGATCGATAAGATCATCGGACGCATCTATCCGGTCTTTGGGGCGATCCTGCTGCTCTCGGCGGTGGGCGTGTTTGTCATGCTCTTTATCAAGGGCTATCCCCTGATCGGCATCGGCGGCGCACAGACGCTGAACGGATTCGATTTCGGCACGTATTTTAAGAGCGGACATTTCATCCCCGCCTTTTTCGTGACGGTGGCCTGCGGGATCCTCTCGGGCTTCCATTCCACGCAGATCACGCTGGTGACGCGGACGATGCAGCACGAGAAGGAAGGACTGTTCACCTTTTACTGGATGATGATCATTGAGGGCTTCATCGCAATGGTCTGGGCGGCCGGCACGATGGCAATGATCGGGATCGGTGCGGAAGCCGGCGGGATCACGATGCAGATGACACAGAGCGGCTGGGCGTATTTCGCGCAGGTCGGTGATGCCGTGCAGCAGATCTCCGCGACCAGTGTCGTGGGCGTGGTCTGCCGCGATATGCTGGGACCGGTCGGCGGCGTGATCGCGATCATCGGCGTGATCGTGCTGCCCGTGACGAGCGGGGATACGGCGCTGCGGTCGCTCCGGCTGATCCTGGCGGACACCTTCCATATCAAACAGGAGAAGCGGATGAGCCGGATCCTGCTGTCCCTGCCGGTCTTTGCGGTGGCTTTCGGTGTGCTGATCTGGGCAAAGGTCAACCCGAACGGGTTCCATGTGATCTGGCGCTATTTCGGCTGGTCGAATCAGACACTGTCCGTTTTTGCGCTCGCCTCGATCCTGATCTGGTTCATGAAAAACGGGAGAAGGAAATTCCTCTGGATCCCGCTGATCCCGCTCGTATTCTATTCCTTCATCACCTGTGCGTATCTTATGAGCGCGGAGATCGGACTCTCGCTTCCCTACGGCGTGTCACTGGTGATCGGCGCGGCTTTTGCCATACTCGTCGCCGCTGAGGCCATCAGACGGGGGATGAAGGAATGAGCAGGGAAAGGGCGGAAATACTGATCAGGGTGCTGTTCGCGATACGCGTATGCCTGTGGATCACGGCCGCGGTTTCGACGGTTTACTGGATCCGGTATTCGTTTGTGCTGCACTTAAACGGGATCTTTGATGCGTTTACCTACGCGTCCTGTCTCAGGCCGGTGCTCTACACCTGTCTGATCATCTCTTTCGCCGCGATCTGCATCAGCTTTGCGCTGTACGCGCTGAGCAAAAAGATCAGAAAAGAGAGCGGTCTTAGTGC